>Ga0209281_1001320_pt1 | contig 15669 bp, 3 predicted proteins | sample MedtruBG_FD_187514 | JGI IMG/M metagenome (GOLD analysis project Ga0209281, IMG submission 187514) | Root nodule microbial communities of legume samples collected from California, USA - Medicago truncatula BG (SPAdes) (version 2) | ecosystem: Host-associated > Plants > Roots > Nodule | place... | reverse complement strand
AGCGCCAAACCGCAACTGGCCATCGACTCCTCGGCACTCGGCGGCATGTACGCCGGGGCGATCAAACTGGTCGGCACCGAGGCCGGCGTCGGGGTGAAACTCGACGGCAAACTGATCGCCAGCGGCGGCGATATTCAGCTGGATGCGAACGGGCAACTGAGCTTGGCCGACACCTCGGCTACCGGCGCGGTCAACGTCAAAGCGGCCAGCCTTGAGGCACAAGGACCGGTCTACGCCGGCACGTCGCTCAATGTGCAGACCCAAGGCAACCTGACCAACCGCCAGACCTTGGCCGCCCGCGACAGCGTGGTGCTCAGCGCCGGTGGGCAACTGACCAACGCCGGCGCCATCGAAGCCGGCGTTAATGCTGACGGCAGCCGTAACAGCAACGGTGACTTGAGCCTTCGCGCACAGAATCTGAACAACAGTGGCAAGAGCCTCAGCGCCAGCCGCAACCTGACCGTCAACGCCGCGCAAACCCTCAACAACCAGAATGGTCTGCTCAGCGGCCAGACCACGAGCATCACCGCCGGCACGCTGGACAACCGCAACGCCGGCAAAGTGCTGGGCAACAACAGCCTGACCCTCACAGCCAATCAGGTGCTGAACAATCAAGGCACGCTCACCAGCAATGGCAGACTCACCGGCAACATCGGTCAGTTGATCAACAGCAACGGTGAACTTGGCAGCCAGAGCGACGTAGTGCTCACGGTCACCTCGCTGGACAACGTCGCCGGCCTGATCACCGCTGGCCGTTTGCTCGACATCACCGCCCTCGGCGCCATCAACAATCGCACCGGACGGATCGGCGCGAAACAGGCCGTAGCGATCAAAGCGCAACAACTGGACAACAGCCAGCAAGGCCAGCTGACCAGCGAAGGCACGCTGACCACGCGCATCAGCGAACAATTGAACAACCAGAACAAGGGCCTGATCCAGGCCAACGGCGCGATGGACGTGCAGGCCACGCGCCTGGACAACCGCGCCGGCAAGATTTCCGGTCTCGACACCCTGACCGTCAGCAGCGCGACCACCGACAACCGTGCGGGTGTTTTGCGCGCCGACAAAGCGACGACGCTGCTGATCGATAATCTGGATAACCGCGACAAGGGCCGCGCCGAGAGCAAGGCAGCGCTGACCTTCGAAGGCAGCACGCTGAACAACAGCAATGGCGGCTTGCTGACCTCGACCGGACTGTTGAGCCTCAAAGCCCGGGATGTCACCAACGATGCCGGACGGATTTCCGGCAAGGGCGATATCGACGCCAGCATCGACAACCTGACTCAGCAAACCGGCGAACTGGTTGCCGAAGGCAATCTGAAACTCACCGGCAAGACTCTCAACAGCCGCCAGGACAGCTTGGTCGGGTCGCTCAAGACCCTGACCGTCAATGTCGACCAGATCGACAACCGCGCCAGTACGCTTTCCAGTCAACTCGACCTGCATATCAATGGCGCACGCCTGGACAACAGCGAGGGCGGCAAGGTGCTGTCCGACACCACGCTGGGCCTGAAAGTCGCGCAGATCATCAACGCCACAAATGGCCTGATTTTCAGCAAAGGCGCGGCGACGCTCAGCGGCATCGGTGTGAGCAACATGGGCGGGCGGATCGTCAGCCAGAACACACTGGACCTGACCTTCGACAATGCCCTCGACAACCAGCAAGGCCTGATCAGCAGTGAAGGGCAGATGACCCTGAATCTCGGCAGCCTCGACAATCGCCTGGGCAAGCTGTCGAGCCTGGAAGCGATGGCACTGACCAGCGTCGCCGGGGTACAGAATCAGGGCGGGCTGATCGCCTCGCAAAAGGGCCTGACCTTCACCAGCGGCAGTCTCGATAACAGCGACAACGGCATCCTCAGTGCCAAGGCCGATTCGACCCTGACCACCGGTGAGTTCAAAAACCGTCAGGGCGGCAGCCTCGCCACAGACGGCACGCTGTTGCTGATCACCGCGCATCTGGATAACTCCGGCGGCATCATCGGCAGCCAGAAAACTCTGCAGGCTTCCGTCACCTCGCTGCAGCAGGACGGCGGCGAGCTGTTCAGCAACGGCGACCTGACCCTGGACCTCAACAATGGCCTGCTCGATAACCAGCGCGGCAATATTCATACGCCGGGCCAACTGCTGCTGAAAAACCTCAAGGATGTGAACAACAGCGCTGGTGAAATCTCCGCTGCCAAAGCCTGGAACCTCAACGCACAAAGCCTGAACAACGACGGTGGCAAGCTGCTCAGCAATGAAAAACTCACCCTGGTCATCGCCCGTGCGCTGAGCAACGTGAAAGGCCTGATCGCCTCTGCTGGCCTCCAAGCGCGCAGCGCCAGCCTCGACAACAGCGGCGGTGAGATTCGTGGGCGTGGCGAGGTCGATTTCACCGTCACCGGTCTGTTCGACAACCAGGCTGGCGTGGTCATCGCCGACGAGGGCCTGACGCTCACGGCGGCGCGTCTGGATAACCGCCGCGAGGGCCTGGTCGGTTCGACCCAAGCGCTGCAACTGGTCGTCGACCGTGTCGATAACCGCAGCGGTGAACTGTCGAGCAAGGCCGGCGTGAGCCTGATCGGCGCCTGGCTCGACAACAGCGACAGCGGCTACATGCTGGCGGGCGGCAATCTGGCGTTGACCGTCAACGAGGTGATCAACCGCAACAACGGCGTGCTGTCCGGCGCTACCGGCCTGACGCTGGTCGGCAAAAGTCTGGAAAACAGCGCTCGCCTGACCACGCAACAAGACCTCGCCATCACTCTTTCCGGCGAGCTGAACAACGCGCAGGGCAGTCTGTTCAGCGAAGGTGCGCTGGCGATCGATGCGCAAAGCCTCAATAACGATGGCGGTACGCTGTCCAGCGCCAAAGCGCTCAGCGTCGACACACACGGTGCGGTCAGCAACCGGGGCGGCCAGTTGTTGACCGATGCAGCGTTGACGCTCACCAGCAGCGCGCTGGACAACCAGCAGAAAGGCGTGATCAGCAGCAAAAGCAATCTGCACATCACTACCGGCGAACTCAATAACAGTCAGGCGAGCATTTACGCCGCCGATCAGCTTGAGTTGAGCGCCGGCAAAGTGACCAATACGGCTGGCAGCCTCGGCGCTGGCAATGCGTTGACTGCCGATATTCAGGGCCTCGATCAGCAGGGCGGCAAACTGTTCAGCAGCCACGCCAGCGTCAGCGTCGACCTGCACGGTGGTGCGCTGAACAACCAGGGTGGGGTGATCAATGCGCCGGGACAGTTGCTGCTGAAAAATCTCGCTGAGGTGAACAACCGTGGCGGCGAGATTTCCAGCGAGCAGGCCTTTGAACTGATCGCCAAATCGCTGGACAACAGCGGCGGCCAAGTGCTGAGCAATCAGAAACTGAGCCTGACCCTCGACAAGGCCCTGACCTCGATCAAAGGCACGATCGCGGCAGCAGCATTGCAGGTTCGCGCGGCCAGTCTCGACAACAGCGATGGCGGCGTATTGCTCAGTGACAGCGATATCTCGGTGACCGTCGATGGCCTGCTCGACAACCACAACAAGGGCAGCATCCGCGCCGCGCAACAACTGACCCTCAACAGCACCGGCCTGAACAACGAGGAGGGCACGCTGGTGGGTGCCGCTGGCCTTGCCATCGACCTCGGCGCCACCGCGCAGGACCTCAACAACCAGGGCGGGGTGATCAGCAGCAAAGGCGCGCTGAGCATTGCGCATCTGCGTGACCTCAATAACCAGGACGGCGTGATCAACAGCAAAGGCGTGCTGAGCATCGCCACCCTGCGTGACCTGAACAACCAGAAAGGTGAGGTTTCCAGCGTCAACAGCTTCAGCCTTAGCGCCAACAGTCTGGACAATCGCGGCGGCAATCTGATCAGCAATCAGCAACTGTCCCTCACCGCAGCCGAGCTGAAGAACAACGGCGGCCTGATCTCAGGCTGGACCGGCGTGACCCTGGCCGGCGGCACTATCGATAACAGCCTCGGTGGCGCGATCTCCAGCCAGCTCGGCAATGTCAGCATTGACCTCAGCGGCGCGCTGATCAACCACACCCAAGGAGGCGTCGGCAGCAAGGGCGAGCTTTTCATCAAGGCCGCCAGCCTCAACAACGGCGCCGGAACACTGACCAGCGACGGCAAGCAAACATTGACCGTGCTGGGCGGTGAAATCAGCAACGCTTCCGGCGGCTTGATCAAAAGCGCTGACACCCTCGATATCCGGGCGGCGAGTCTGAACAACGCCTCGGGTAACCTGAGCGCGAAAAAAGCCCTGACCTTCACGGGCGGTGCGGTGAACAACAGCGGCGGCAGCCTGGTCGGCGACGACCGCGTCACACTCGACCTGCTCGGCGCGCTGACCAACGTCAACGGCGCGCTCGGCAGCACCGGGCCGCTGGTGCTGACGCGTTCGACCAGCATCGACAACCGTGGCGGCCAGATGATCAGCCAGAGCCTGCTGAGCCTGCTCACCAGCGGCGATCTGAACAACAGCCAGCGCGGCACCATCGCCGCCAGCAGCCAACTGAATCTCAACGCCGGCGGCCTGTTGCGCAACGACGGCGATGGCCTGATTTCCAGCAGCGCCGCCGACGCCACTCTCACCGCAGCCGCGCTGAACAACGCCGGCGGCGCGGTGCAAAGCATGACCGCGCTGACCGTCAACACGGGCAACGGCGCAATCGACAACCAGGGCGGCAAGATCATTGCGCAGAACGGCGACCTGAACCTCACTGCCGCCAGCCTCGACAGCCGAGGCGGCGTGCTGTCGAGCCTCAAAGGTCTGCTGCAAACCCGTCTGACCGGTGTCCTGCGCAACGGCCAGTCAGGCAAGATCGAAGGCAGCCGCCTCGACCTGCGTGCGCTGGGCGGCATCTACAGCGACGGCGGGCGCATTGCCGCCAACAGCGGCGACATCCTGCTCAACGCCGGCGGCAACGCCCTCGACAACAGCGGCGGCGGCATCTATGCCCGCGGCCAGGTGAACGTCATCGCCGGCTCAATGAACAACACGGCCGGCCAGGTCAGCGGCAGCCTCATCGACATTGGCCTTGGCGGCAATCTCGCCAACAACGGCGGCCTGATCGAAAGCGCCAGCACCCTGGCGATTCGCGCCGCCAATCTCAACAACCAGAGCGGCAAACTGCGCGCCCTCGGCAGCAGCGGCAAAACCGATTTCCAGATCGGCAGCCAGTTCGACAACCGCAACGGCCTGGTAGAAACCGCCAACAGCGACTTCACCCTCGCCGCACCGAGCTTGCTCAACGCTGGCGGCACAGTGACCCATGTCGGCCTCGGTGAGTTCGGCATCTCCACCACCAACGTAATGAACGCCGGCGGCTCACTGGTGACCCGTGGCGGCCTGACCCTGAACGCGGACAGCTGGACCAACAGCAGCGTAATTCAGGCCGGGCGCTTGACGGTGAATGTCGGCAATTTCGTGCAGACGGCTAGTGGTCAGTTGCTCGCCTCGAATCAATTGGTGGGGCGTGGCGGGAGCTGGACGAACGAGGGGTTGATTGCCAGTGATGGCGGGCTCGATATTCAGTTGAGTGGGACTTACGGCGGCAATGGGCGAGTGAGCAGTCTGGGCGATATGACCTTCAATGCTGCGCAACTGGGCCTGACCAGTCTCGCGAGCATCGGCAGTGGCGGACAGGGTACGTACAACATCAGCGGGTCGCTGAACAATGCTGGCGGAAGACTGACTTCCAATTACGGCATGACGATCAACGCGGGCAGCGTCAGCAACACCGGTACGCTGGGAGCCGCTCAGGATCTGACAGTCAGGACGGCAAGTCTGATGAACGATCACGGCTTGTTGTTCAGCGGCGGCAACATGAACCTGCTGGTCAATGACTTCACCAACCAGACGGGCGATGTTTACAGCATCGGCAATCTGACCATTGCCGGCATGAGCGGTGGTCGCGCGAACAGCGTGAATAACCTCGCGGCTTCGATCAATGTCGACGGTGATTTTTCGTTGTCGGCCAATAGCTTCAATAACAAGACAGAGGGGGTTATTGGCGAGGAGAAGTTGGTTTCTGGCGACATCACTTTCGATTGGCGTAACAACACCTTTTATGTCAACGAAAGTTTCGATTCGCAGTCCACGATCAATGGCCCGCAGTCCTCGGTATCCGTTGCAGGAAGTATGACGGCTGATGTCGGCGATTTCGCAAATATCGCTTCGACAGTTTCAGCGGGAAAAAATATCACGTTGAATGTCGATTCGTTTGAGAACCAGGGATTGCAATCGGGGAGCTTTACTCGGTCGCGTATATTCAAGCTCTCTTACTTGCCTGAAAGTCTGGCGTATGGCTATGACAATGAGCTCACCGCCTATGCCCTGAGAAACTCGAAAAACGTGTACCGCTACGGGAAGAGTGTGCACGAGCCCGACAAAGGTGGCACTCATTGGGAAGGAACCGATTTAGATAAACAAAAAACATCAGCGATTAATACCAAGTTCGGTATGGGCCCTGAGGTGGCCGTTCCTGCGTCCATTCTGGCTGGTCAACTCAAGGAAGACCGCAGAATTTTCACCAACGGCGGCTCAAGCGTTTCCTCTATCGTCCAGGCCGGCCAGGCCGTAGAAATCAACGCTAAAACCACGATCAACAACGGCAATCTGAACCCGTACACAAACTTCGGCGGCACCGTCAAAGGCACCGCGGACACCGGAGTGAAAAACTCCGCCAAACCTACCGTAGTTGTCCTTAACCCGCAGTTGCCACCGGATCTGGCTCAACAACAAGTCAACCCGTTGGCACTGCCTGGCTTCACGCTGCCAACCGGCGACAACGGTCTGTTTCGACTCAGCGGTAAAGGCGGCAGCGATCCGGCACTAGCCTCCGGCCCGTCGAGGACAATCGGCTCCATCGACGTTGCGCCCTTGAGTCATGCGGGCGGCATGCCGGTAAGGAAGGCCACGGATATCCAGTTCGACGGTAACGGTCCTGTATCGGTCAAGAACCGCGAGCTCGCTCTGGCGGCGCGGCCATCGCTCAATCTCGCCGATCAGGCGGCGCTGATCAATGTCAGCGCGGCCGCTGGGGATGGCCCTGTCGGCGTGCTGCTGCCCAACCGTAGTAACGTTTCATTTGACGTGCCGCGCGTACAAGGCCTGCCCGACACCAGCGTGCGCTCCAATCCACATAAATACCTGATCGAGACCAATCCGGCGCTCACCGAGCTCAAGCAGTTCATGAGCTCGGACTACCTGCTCGACAAGCTCGGCTATGACCCCGACAACAGCGCCAAACGTCTGGGCGATGGCTTGTTCGAACAACGTCTGGTGCAGCAAGCCGTTGTCGCCCGTACCGGCCAGCGTTTCATCGATGGGCAGACCTCCGACGAGGCGATGTTCAAGTACCTGATGAATAACGCCGTCGCCAGCAAGAATGAACTGAACCTGTCAGTCGGCGTAACTCTGACTGCTCAGCAAGTGGCTGCCCTGACCCACGACATCGTCTGGCTCGAAGAGCACGAAGTGAATGGCGAGAAAGTGCTGGTGCCGGTGCTGTATCTGGCCCAGGCCAATAACCGACTGGCACCCAACGGTGCGCTGATCCAGGGCGGCGACGTAACCCTGATTGCCGGTACGGACCTGACCAACGCCGGCACGCTTCGCGCCTCCAATTACCTGTCGGCCGAAGCCGGCAACAACCTCTCCAATACAGGATTGATCGAGGCGGGCGAGCGCCTGACGCTCAAGGCCGGCAACAATATCGTCAACAGCGGTGGCGGCATTATTTCCGGGCGCGATGTCAGCCTGACCGCCACTCGCGGCGATGTGATCAACCAACGCGACGTGTATGGCTACGATTCCAGTTACGGCGGCACGCTGCAGCATCGCGACGTACTGAACAACGCCGCGCGGATCGAAGCCGCCAATGATCTGAACATTGGCGCAGGTCGCGACATCAGCAACATCGGTGGTGTCCTGAGCAGCGGCCAGAACATGGCGCTCGATGCCGGACGCGACGTCAACATCACCTCGGTCCAGGATCGCCGCACCGACTCGCGCGGCAGCAACTTCCTCAACCAGACCATCACCCAGCACGGCGCTGAAGTGACGTCCGGGCGGGATCTGTCGATCAGTGCCGATCGAGATGTGGCGGTTGTGGCCAGTCGGCTGGATGCGAAACGCGACATCAGCTTGAGCGCGGGCAACGATTTACTCGTAACGTCGGCAGCGAATGAAAGTGAGTTTTCGGCGCGCAGCAAGCGCAAGCAAGTCGAGTCGATCAACGTTTCCCAGCAGTCGAGCGTTATCAGCTCAGGTCGCGATATTGCTGCCAGCGCCGGAAACGACCTGAATCTGATCGCGAGTCGTATCAGCGCCAGCAACGAGGCGTATTTGTTCGCCGGTGATGACGTCAATATCGCCACCGCAGAAGACGTCGACTACGACTACTACTCGAAAACAAAAAAAGGCTCCTTCGGCAAGAAAAAGTCGACGATGAGTGAGAGTGAGACGGTCCTGTCCGTCAGTTCGACCGTCGAGGCGGGCTCCAAACTGGTTGTCTCGGCCGGGCAGGACGTCAATCTGACCGGTGCCAAACTCAGCAGTGACGGCACTTTGCTAGCTAGCGCTGGCCGCGACATCAACTTGCTTGCAGCTCAAGACTCTTACAGCCAGGCCAGTGCGTCGTCGAAGAAAAGCTGGAACAAAAGCAAGTCCAGCAGTAGTGAGCAGACGCAGACGCGTCTGAACAGCACCGAACTCAGCGCCAAGGATATCGAGCTCAAGTCGAGCCACGACATTAACCTGCAGGCAGCTGCGCTGCGTGCGGAAAATGAAGTGAAGCTCACAGCGGCCAATGACGTTCTGATTGGCACGGCTGAAGAAACCCTGACTTCCAGTCAGTCGAAAGGCTCCAGCAAGACAGGGATGACGGTTACGGGGTGGCTCTCCAATACGCAGAAAACCCAGCGATCGCAACAATCGTCCACGCAGAGTATCGGCAGCGATATCAGCGCTGGCAGCATTCAAATCAACAGCGGTCGTGATTCTGTCGTCGAGGGCAGTACGTTGGTGGCCGACAAGAATATCGGTATCGATGCCGGGCGTAATCTGGAGATCACCAGCGCCGAAAATTATGCGTCCTCAAGCTCGAAATCCGGCAGCAAAAAAGTCGGCGAAGTCGGCTCGTGGTGGCAGGGCGCGACCGGGATCGTCAAAACGAAAGAGACCAGCGACAACACGTCGACTCGTCAGTCGGGCAGTCAAATCGCCTCCCTCGGTGGCAACATTTCCCTGTCAGCAGGTGATCATTACACCCAAAGTGCGAGCCAGTTGGTGACTCCTCAGGGTGATATCGACATAAAAGCCAAACACGTCGATATCGAAGCGGGATTCGACACGCTCAACTCCAATAAAACCGCCAGCACGAGCCGTACGGCAATCGGCGGGACCGTCAATATTCCCCTGGTTGATGCTCTGCGTGGCATTCAGCAAATGGGTGAGGCGGCGCAGAAAACCAGTGATGACCGCATGGTCGCACTGGCTGCGGTGAACGCGGCCATGAGTGCCAATCAGGCAATGGATGCCGGTCAGGCAATGATGCAGAACCCGGTGGGAGGCATTAAGGTCAGCGTCAATCTGAGTAACAGTCAGAGCAAGATGAACAGTAGCCAGAGTGGCCGCAATGTTGTTGCCAGCGATGTGGTCGCGGGAGGCAAGGTCAACATCGTTGCAACGGGTGCCGGTGCTGACAGTGACATCAATGTTGTCGGCAGCCGGATCGAGGGCGGTGGCGATGTAAGCCTGAAAGCCGATGGCGAAATCAATTTGTTGTCCGCGCAAAACACCGCGCATCAACAAAGCGCCAACAGTAACAGTGGCTGGAGCGCAGGCATCGGTTTTGGCTTCGGCGAAAGCAACGGCATTACCTTCGAGCTCGCCGCTAACGTTGGACGGGGCAGCAGCGATGGCGATGACGTCACCCACACCAATACCTCGATCAAGTCAGGCCAGACGCTCAGCCTGGAGAGCGGTGGCGACACCAACATCAAAGGGGCTGTGGCTACGGGGGAAACGGTCAAGGTGAAAGTCGGCGGTGATCTCAATGTCGAGAGCCAGCAGGACACCAGCACCTATACCTCTAAACAGATGAGCGCGAATGTCGGAGTGAGCATTTGCGTGCCGCCATTCTGCTACGGCACCAGCAGCGTCAGCGGCGGCATCGCTGCGCAGCACATGCAAAGCGAGTACGCCAGTGTTTCCGAGCAGTCGGGCATCAAGGCAGGCGACGGTGGTTTCCAGGTTGAAGTCAAGGGTAATACCGATCTGGTCGGGGCTGTGATCGCCAGTACCGACAAAGCGGTCGCTGACGGTAAAAACACCCTTAGCACTGGCACGCTGACTAGTTCCGACATCAAGAACAAGGCTGATTACGACGCCAGCAGCATCAATTTGAGTGGTGGTTATGGCGGCGACATCGGCCGAGACAAAAATGGTAATGCCAGCGCCACCGCCAACAGGAGGGGGCCAGTTGTCGCCAGCAAGGATGGTGTAAGTGCCACCACACCTGTGGTTCTCTTCGCCAGTGATAGTTCCAGTAGCACCACACGCAGCGGGATCAGTGGTGCTGCGGTGACCATCACCAATGGCGCTAAACAGCAGGAACTCACTGGGCAGACTGCGGAGCAGGCCATCGCGGCAATAAACCAGGACGTTTCGAGTGATCGCGATGGCAGCAATAAACTCAAACCGATTTTCAATGCCGAGGAAGTCGATGCGAATTTTGAAATTGTCGGCAAGTTTGTGCAGAACGTTTCTCAGTTCGTTGAAGACCGTGCGCGGGAGATTGATAACAAGAAAAAACAGGCTGATCTGGAGTTAGCGGCTTCCCTGAATCCAAGCCTCTCTGAGACAGCTCAGCTCGCTCATCACGAGAACTACATACAACTCAAGCAGCAAATCAAGGAGATCGGTGATAACTGGGGCGCAGGCGGTACTTACCGTCAAATCGCGACAGCTCTGGTCGCTGGCATAAGCGGCAACGTGAGTGGTAGCAGTGCGCAATTTGCGCAGAACATGGTGGTCAATTACGTTCAGCAGCAAGGGTCATCTTATATCGGTGACCTGGTGAAAAAGGGCCTGAAGGAAGGCAGCCCTACACACGCCGCGTTGCATGCAATTCTTGGCTGCGCCGGTGCGGCGGCCAGTAATCAGTCCTGCTCGGCAGGTGCTTTGGGCGGTTCAGCAGCGAGCGTGCTGGCTGGATTGTTCGCCGATTCCGATCCAAATGAAACGGCGATAGAGCGCGAAGCCAAACGCAATATCATCACCAGCCTGGTGACCGGTATTGCGGCCATGAGTAATCCGAATGGCGCCGCCACAGCGAACAACGCAGCTACGGCGAATATCGACAACAACTGGCTGGCGACGCAGCAATACGTCCAGGCCATGAAAGAAATTAATGCCGAACCCAATGTCCTGAAAAAAATAGCGATTGCGGCGAAGTGGCAGATCCAGTCTACGCGGCAGGATTTGCTGACCGGCTCTGGAGTTCTCAAAGGTTTTACCGATGGTATGGCCGGGGCGGGGCTAGGAACCTTGGATAGCGCCGTCATGTTGATGAGGGATCCTGTACAGAGTTGGGACGCTGTCGTGGAGTTCGCTGGATCTGCTGAGGCTCAGGCGCTGCTGGGGGAGGCTATTGGTGCTGCGTTCAAATCGCAAATTGACCAGATCGGAAAAGCACTTGTCGAAGGCGGTGATGCGAACGCAGAAAACCTCGGCAGGCAAATGGGTCAAGCTGTGGCACTCGTTGTACAAATGTTGGCTGGTGGTGGTAGCAGTTCTGCAAACAGCGCGTTGGTTCTTTCGCGTATGGGGATTGATGTTTCAGTCAACACTGTAAAGAAGATCGGCGCGTCTTTTGATCTGGACACTGTTAAAACCCAGATCAGCAAGCTACCGGATGTTGTGCGTGACAGCGATGTACCGGTGATTGATCCGGTTAAGCCGGTGACTCCGCCGAAAACCGATGTAACTCCGCCAAAAACAGACACGACAATACCCAAAGATGGCGATTTACCTCCGAATGATGGTGTCAGACCGCCGGACACCGTACCACCTCCGGTAAAAGGGCCCGAGGATTTCATTCCACCAGGCATGGATCGGCCCTTCAGGCCTGTGAATCCTGATTATCCACCGCTTCAATCTGTTGTTGATGCGATGGAAAGCCCGTTGATCAAGAAAATGGTCGCGTGTGATAGCTCCGACTGTTCGGAAATTGCGATAAAACTATTTGACGCTGCCGGGGGCAAAGGAAAAATAATAGAAGTTCAACCGGTCCAGCCAAGGAAGCTAACGGTCTTTGAGAATGGAAAAATTGAGGTAGATCAGTATTATCATCAGGTTTTTACAGATGGGCGCTATGTATACGATCCGCGATTGTCTTCTAGTCCTATTCCGAAAGGTGATTGGGAGCAGCACATCAAAGGGATGAATCCAGACGGTGTTAGAATTTCTGATAAATTGAAAGGTCTTTGATTTATGACAGTTGAGAATGAAGAAGGCCGTCTCTTGAACGTTATTTCTGAAATTGGCGTGTTGGAGTGGCAAAAGTACCAACAGCGGTTTCCAAAAATTAGGGTCGGCAATGAAATGCAGCGAGAGGATCATTCTGCGCTGCCACCTTTCGTCGCTTTCAGGTTTGAGTGTATTAATAAGGTTGACATCGACAAGTTGAAGGCCGCGGTGGAGGGCTATGAGGGGGCTTTGTCATGGTCGCTTGTAGGCCGGCCACGAGAAGGGCTCCCAGGGATCAACTGGATGATTGCACCGTCAAGGTTGTGGGAAGTTGGTGATTGTGCCTCGCAAAAAAATATGACAGCAGCCGTCTACTTGTCTACTCATGAACCTTCACTCGGTCCACTGGCCTACGAAGATTTAACTGGACTTGCCGAGCATGTTCGCTCCGTATTTAATCTCTAAAAAGGGATAATGGGACAGACCATGTTTGGAAAGTACTCCAAAAACGTAGTCTGTCCCTTTTTACGAATGAGGCTGCGTATGACGGTTTCGGATGTGCCTCGTACAATATTTGCCCATGCTGCGGGACGGAGTTTGGGTATGATGATTCGACAGCAGCTCATTCCGATCTGCGCGACAAATGGGTTTCTGAGGGCATGAGATGGTGGAGCAAGAATCAACTCGAGCCTGATGATTGGGATCCCGTCTGTCAGCTAAAAAACGTATAAACTCAATATTTATTCATGCAATGGGATCGATTAAGTCGAGTGAAGCCATTGGTCACTCAGTGGAGGCCGTCGCCAGTTGGCGTGGTTCTGCGCAGAAGCCTCCTCCGATCCTCTCTAGGGTTTCAAAGTGATTACTGAAGATATAAAGATCGTCCAAGAGATCTTTCAAATAGTCGAAGACGGGATCCTTCATGCCTGCGACGCCTTTAGCTATAGCGTCGAATGGGGCGGTAACTATATGGAAGCTGAACTTGCCGTTGAGAAAGATGGTGTTGAGAGATGGGATGCCGAAACAGATTTCAATAATTCAAAAATCTACATGCTCGTGGAGAAGCTGCACGAAAATGCAGCTGTAAGGGGCGAACCATGGAAATCCTTCGTGCTCTCGTATCGCGATGGTGAACAAGTGCGAACGAAATTTGGTTATTGAACCACGGGGCGTCGAACGGACAGGCATGCTCATCGAAGATCTAGAAGTCATTAAAAGCATTTTCCGAATCGTTCATGGCGGCATCGTCCACGGCTACGACTCTTTTCGTTACGAGATCGAGATGGGAGAAGGGTTTATGGAAGCCGACTTGACAGTCGAAAAGAACGGCATTGAAGTGACGGATGCCGAGATCGATTTTGATATTTCAGACGTGTATTTTCTGGCGAAAGAACTAAAAGCCAACGCAATGCGACGTGGCGAGCCATGGAAGTCATTTGTCCTCTCCTACCGCGAAGGCGAACAAGTCCAAACAAAATTCGCTTATTGATTCCAGACTTTCAGACCAAAAGATCGCAGCCTTCGGCAGCTCCTACACACTATCCGTAGGGCCTGCCAAAGGCTGCGATCTTTTGCTTTTCACTTCGGATAAAGCGGCGGCAATCCACTCTCACCCACCGGATCCTGCACTCGCTCCGCCGCTGGAATCGTGCGGATCGCCCGCCACAAATCCTCGCCCTGCCAGTGCTGCCCGGTCTCGCTGTACAGCGCGCCATTCAACCCGTCCAGCGCGTCCGACAGCGGTACAAACCGCGCGGCCATGTCTGCCAGTGTCTCCGGCTGCTGCCGCGCCCAGGCGTCCAGTGCCTGGCGGGTGGCGTGGGGGTCGTTGGCCTGGCTGGCGCGTTTGATGTCGTCGAGCAGGGTGCGTGGGCTCGGGCCGGTCTGGGCGGCGCGGTGGATTGCCGGTTGCCAGCGGGCGCGCCACCAGAGGCCGAAGCCGAGCAGGGTGGTGCAGGCGAGGATCAGGGTGCTGAGTTTCCACCACCACAGGGTGTCGTTGTCGGGCGTACTCGGTTGCAGGGTGCCGGCCGGGGTGTCGATTTGCAGGCTCGGGTTGTTCGCCACTTGCAGGGTGCGCGCGGGCAGGCTGCTGTGTTCGAGGTGGTCTTCGAAGGTGTTCCACCAGACCACGTCGACGGTTGGCAGGTCGATTGCGCCGCTGCGGCTTGGCACCAGGGCTTCGCGTTCTTCGCGGCTGCCGATGATGCCACGATCGCTGCTCTGGTTGCTCAGCACCGGTTGGTCGGGGTAGCGGCGCAGGCCGTTGACGTCGGTGGCGGGCAGGGCGGGGAGTTGCGAGCTGGCGAGGCCTTCGACTTTCAGGGTCAGGCTGCGGGTGAGGGAATCGCCGACCTGGGTGTGATCCGGTTCCGGGCTCCAGCTTTCGCTGAGGCTGAGGTTGCGCGCCGGCAGCCATGGTGCATCGACCGGGTAGGTCAGCGGTTTCGGTTTGACCGTCAGCGGAATCGACGCCGAGCTCACGCGCATCAGTTTGCCGGGCTTGGGCCCCGAGGCGTCTGCCGATGGCGCGGTATCGACCAGCGTGGCGCTGAACGTCTGCGGGGCGATCGTCAGCAGGCCGCTGTGTTGCGGATAGATCGCGTAGCGCATCTCGATCACACCGTGGCGCAGGCCATTGATGTCTTTTTCATAGGTGCGCGTGTCGCCAAGTTGTTCGATGCGCGCATCGGCGATTTGCAGCGGGCTCAGGCTGCTGTCGTCGTACAGCGAAACCGAGTGATAAATGCGCAAAGTCAGGATGGCCTGGGCCTGCACGTAAACGCTGGTCTGATCGAGGCTGGCTTCGATGAACACCGGATCGAGGCTGTTGTTGTCTTCGCGGTTGTCACTGGCGATCACCTGCACGGTGATCGGCTGGCTCTGTGCTTCGCCCAGTTGCAGCGGCGGAATCACTACGCTGCCGTTTTCTTTCGGCAGCAGGGTGATGATCCAGCGTGTGGTCGCGCGGTTGTCGCCGTTGAGGGTGTTGAGCTGGTTGACCTGGCGCGTGCCGCGCACTTCGAACAACGCTTCCAGCGCCGACAGATCGGGCTTGCCGAACTGGGTGACGTCGTCAGTTTCGAGGGTGAGCTCGACCGTCTCGCCGGAGTTCAGGCGACTGCGATCCACGCTGGCGGTCAGCTCGGCCGCCTGAGCGGTGGCCGTGCAGATCAGCAGGGGCAGCAAGAGAGCGGTGAAGCGGGTCAT
>Ga0209281_1001318_pt1 | contig 15683 bp, 14 predicted proteins | sample MedtruBG_FD_187514 | JGI IMG/M metagenome (GOLD analysis project Ga0209281, IMG submission 187514) | Root nodule microbial communities of legume samples collected from California, USA - Medicago truncatula BG (SPAdes) (version 2) | ecosystem: Host-associated > Plants > Roots > Nodule | place... | reverse complement strand
AATGGGACCAACAGGAGAAAAGGGACCAATGGGACCAACAGGAGAGAAGGGACCAATGGGACCAACAGGAGAAAAGGGACCAATGGGACCAACAGGAGAGAAGGGACCAATGGGACCAACAGGAGAGAAGGGACCAATGGGACCAACAGGGCCGATGAATACAGAATGTCAAACTAAAACAATTCATCTAATAATGAAACAGCCAGAAGTAGTAAAGGAAAAAGAAAAATGCCATTTAGACAAAAAGGAAAAATGCCACTTAGACAAAAAGGAAAAATGTCATTTAGATAAAAAGGAAAAATGCCAAGCAGAGGTGGAAAAAATAAATCCATGTGGTTGTAATCAACTAGATCTAAGCGATGTAGGACCAGTAAATTTAAATAATAATCAACAGGCAATATCAAATAAAGGGTTTAATATTACAGGAGAAGTTACTCTATATTTTGAAAAACTTGCACAAGGATTTCAACCTTACAATGGTAATTTAGCTGATATAAATCATTGCAAGTGGTATAAAATTAATGTAAATAGTATAGAGGATTTATCTGACGATTCAAACTATAATCAGTATACATTAGCATATTATCCAATGTTAAATTACTATCCTTATATTAGTAAATCAGGTCATTTTCTACTAGGATATAAGTGTAATAGGAATGGAGAAATTCAGTATATTGTGTATGCGATAGCAGGAAGTAAGGAAAAGAATGATCAACCATATGGCGGAAGAACAGGTTTTGTAACATGGACTAATGATAATAATAATGGCAGAGGATATTGGTTAATGTTCTATGATTTTAAAAACTCTTCCATTGTGATACCAACAAAATAGGGAAAGATTCATATGAATAAAAAGCAATTAATCGTTACGTCAATATTGTTATCATTAATGTTGATACTGGCTATAACGCAAGGGTTCTTCAAGGAAAACTTTGAACAGGTAATTCTCATGGATCAGGGTATAAGTGAATTTAAGGAATACAAAATTTGTAAGGGTAAATATACTGTGTCATTCCCAAGTGAATGGTCCGTGACAGAAAAAGAAATCAAAGAAGACCAATATGTAAGTTATAGATTAGATTTCAAAGATAAAAGTAGTAAGATTACTGGTTTAGTACAAGTTATAAATACCAAGGAAGATTTAAATGTATTTGCAGAAAATGATTTAAATAATCAATATCTAGAGTATTATAACTCAGAAGTTATACCTTTTAAAAATTCAAATAATTCTGGAGTACTAGTACAGTATGATACAACTGTAAAAAATGGGTACGAATTTAAAAATGAATGTTATTATTTAAATTTAGGAGAAGGTAAAACAGCAAAAGTATTATTTAATCTTAAGGCTAAAGATTATAAAGATAATGTTAAAACTATTATTAATACTATTATTTCAAGTATTAAGACATCTTAGAGGGGGAGTATAATTAAATTTATATTTATACTTTCATATGTAAGTTTAGTTAATAATCATGTATAAGTAAAACTTACAATACTTTATTTGATGTAAAACATAAAGTTATTTAAAAGTTTTGTCTGAAATTTTTAAATATATAAATTAAATTTGCCAAGGATAAGGATAAGTATTATAATTTAAGTATCAAGGAGAGGCGAGGATTAGCTTCTCCTTGATACTTATTTGACGTTTGGGGGAGAAAAATGAGAATAATATTATTTGAGATATTTGGGATACAAGTAAAAAGTTATGGATTAATGATAGCAATTGGGATAATAGTTGCGGCAACATTATTTATAAATAAAGGAAAAAAGAAAGGCTTTGATGAAGATTCCCTATTAAACTTAATTATTTTTGCTGTATTAGGTGGAATGCTTGGAGGAAAAGGGTTATTTATAATAACAGAGATAAAAGATATTATTAAAGAGCCAAGTATATTACTTAATTTTGGATATGGTTTTGTTGTTTATGGTGCTATTGCTGGTGGAGCTTTAGCTATGTATTTATATTCTAAGAGAAAAGGCTGGAATGTAGTAGAAATGCTAGATATGACAGTTCCAGGGCTTGCAGTGGCACAAGGTTTTGGAAGAATAGGATGTTTTTTTGCAGGGTGTTGTTATGGGGCTGAAACCGCGTTACCAATAGGCGTTGTATTTCCTAAAGGTTCTCTTGCACCAGCAGGAATACATATGCATCCAACACAAATTTATTCTTCGATTTTTGATTTTTCATTAGGATTTTTACTACTATATTATAGCAGTAAAGATAGACAAACTGGGAAAGTCACGGGATTATATTTAATAATATATAGCATAGGAAGATTTTTAGTAGAATTTTTAAGAGATGATCCAAGAGGTAACGTTGGTATTCTTTCAATATCTCAATTTATTGCAATATTTACTTTAGTGCTGGGGTTTATAGTTTTTAACAATGGCAAGATTTTTAAAGGAGCGAAGAAAAACATTGAAGAATAATAAGTTTTTAATTGTTTTATCTATGTTATTAAGCATAAGTATAATGTTATCAGGATGTACTTTTATTAATAATATGGAGGTCAAAATGAATCTTAAAAATGAACAATTTGAATACATAAAGCAAAATAAGGTAGACAAAATTGTTATACAAAATGTAAGAGATAGTGGATTTAGGTTTGTTGTGACAGATAGTAAGGCAATAGAAGATATTTATAAACTTTTATCGGAAGGCAGCGAGGTTTCCAAAAAGAGTTCCCTTGATCCAGACTATATTTTTGAAATATATATAGGTGATGAAGTTAAAAAATATCAATATGTAGTTGGAGCTAATGAACGTGATACAGGTAACTTTTATGATGATAATAAAGCTTTTTCAGTACCAAAGAATTTAGAAAATACTATAATGCAAAACTTATCATTTATAAGAAAACCAAGAGATTTTGAATATATATACTATCAATCAATATTAAAAGTTATTGAAAGTAAAAAAAGTAATTTAGCTAGTGGAAATAAAGTTGGGGTAGATATAGGGAGTGATACAGATTGTTTAAAATATATCTTCTCTGTAGATTTAGAACAATTTAAGAAGAACCTAAATGAGGTTTTACCGGATGTTAATATTGTTAATAATAACTACGAAGAGTTTGATACAATAATTAAAGTTAAGAATAGAGGATATAATAGCACAATTTTTAAAACATTAATAACTATAGATGATAAAAAGAATAAATCATTTGAAAATTATTATATATCAGCAGAATATAATTATAAAGATTGGGACATTAAAATAAGTGAACCAAATAAAGTACCACAAGATTGGTAAGGGAATTAAGGAGGAAATGCGATGAGTTGCGAAGATTGTAAAAGTAAGGATACCTGTAAGACTAAAGGTGAAGGGTGTAAAGAAGAAAGTTTAAGATTAATATCTAGATATGGAAGTATTAAAAATATAATAGGAGTTATAAGCGGAAAAGGCGGTGTAGGTAAGTCAACTGTCACAGGAATAATGGCAGCTATGTTGGCTAAAAAAGGATACAAAGTAGGTGTGCTTGATGCAGATATTACAGGACCATCTATGCCAAGATTCTTCGGGGTGAATAACAAGAGAGCAAAAATAATTCCATTAGAGAATGATATGGTAAGATTTGAACCAGTAGAAACAGATAGTGGAATAAAGGTAATTTCAATGAACCTTTTAACGGCTGTAGAAGATGAGCCAGTTATTTGGAGGGGACCCGTGATCACAGGAGTATTAAAGCAAATGTTTGTGGAAACTAATTGGGGTGAACTTGATTATTTACTAATAGATATGCCGCCTGGAACTGGAGATATAGCTTTAACAGTTATGCAGGAATTTCCGATAAATGAAATAGTAATAGTTTCAACTCCTCAAGATATGGTATCTATGATTGTTAAAAAAGTAGTTATAATGGCTCAAAAAATAGGTGTAAATATCAAAGGCGTTGTAGAAAATATGGCGTATATAAATTGCCCGGATTGTGACAAGAAAATAAGAGTGTTTAGTAGAAAATCTTCAGAAGAAAATGCAGATTATTTAGGAATTCCATTAATAGGTGAATTACCTATCAATATTGACCTTACAGAAGCACTAGAAGAAGGAAGAGCTGAAGAATATGTTAAAGAAGATCCTTTATATGCATTAATATTTGAGGGCTTATATTAAATTAAATGATTGAGAGTTTTCATCATTATTTAAAAATATTCTGATATACATACATAACTTATATTTCTTGGGAAATAATAAGTTATGTAATTTTATATTAGAGGAGATGAAGTAATTATGACACCAAAAGTAGATAAAGATACATGCATAGCATGTGGATTATGTCCATCTATATGTCCAGAATGCTTTCAAATGGAAGATGATGGAAAAGCGGGAGCTGTAGTTGATGAAGTTCCAGAAGGATGCTTCGATGAAGCAAAAGAAGCAGAAGAAAGCTGCCCTGTAGATGCAATTGCAATAGAAGAATAAAATTTCATTGCAAAACAGGATAATCAAGGAACTTAAAAAATAGCAATATCTTTAAAAATAGAATTTGTATATTATATAAAGATAGGATTGATGTTGTGAAAAACAAAATCAATCCTATCTTTATTTATTAAATAAATTTGTTGATAAACTAAATAGAGACTTATTAGGCACTTTAAATATCTTTAAATAAGGTAAGATATTAAAGGATACACTATATGATTAAGTATAAAAATTATAAATATTAAGTAAGCTGAATATATAAGGATAAGGTAGCATATTTTATATGATTATTATAAACAGTCAATTGAGTTATAGATATTAAATTTACTACTTTTGTTATGGTTAGTTGTGTAATTTGGACCAGTTTTACTTAAATTTACTGTGTGGTGGGGAATAGAGTTATAGGGTAAATTGTTTGATGGGATACTATATATCTCATCGTTACTATTTATAATAGTAGCATCCTTATAAGTTGAATCTAATATGAAATCCTTCATTAGAATACATCCTTTCGATAAGTTTAATTTTTTATATTATTTACATATAAAAATATAAGTATTCACATAAAGGATCTTTGAAATAAAAAAGACGAGTTTTTAATCTCGTCCTTTTTATAAACTAATCAACTTTTTCAACAATGAATCCTACGAGTCCTGGACCAGTATGAACTCCTAGAGCAGGTCCTATTGAACCACCTAAAGTACATTCTGCTATATTAGGAAGATGCTTTATAGCATCATAAAGCATTTCAGCTTTATCAGGAGCGTTTCCGTCTAAGATCCAAACTTTACACCTGCTGATCGCAAGGTATTCTGATAATAGGCTTGTTAAACGAGATATACATTGCTTTATGCCTCTAACTTTACAAACAGTATGATATATTCCATCGCTACCTACAGTTATGATAGGCTTAAGGTTTAACGCATCAGCTATTGTACCGGCGACCTTACCGATCCTACCTCCTTTTATTAAATATTCTAATGTGTCTATTGTGAAGAATACATCTATCTTATCTCTAAGAGTTGGTAATTTCTTTGTAATGTAATCAAATGATTTACCTTCTTTAATTAAATTTGCCGTTTCAATGACCATAGCGCCTTCTGACATAGTTAAAGTCATAGAGTCAAATACGAAGGTTTTTATATCAGCAACATTATCAGCCGCAATCCTTGCGGAGTTGTAGGCGCCAGAAAGGCCGCTCGATATAGTAATTATAATTGCATAAGTAAAGCCTTCAGATTTCACCTCCTCTAGGGCTGCTGTAAATTTTTCAACACTAGGTAAAGAGGTTTTAGGAATTTCTTTAGGTAAAGCTTCATAAAGCATTGTAGGAGTTATATCTATTCCATCATCGTACTCTCTATCTGAAAAAATAATTTTAAATGGTATTATTTTAATACTATTTTTTTGTGCAAAGTTAGTATTTAAATCAGAAGCACTATCTGTTATTAATGCAATCTTATCCATTTTAGTCCCTCCTAAAGTATAGTATCATAATTTAATTATAGCACCATTTGTAAAATTTGTATTTTTTTATTATTATGTGAAGATTATTTTGTGTAAATAATAAATTTTTAATATAAAATAAAAGAAAGAAATTATAGAGAATATAGTAAGAAACAACATTAAGAGATATTCATAATAAGTCAACTATAGGAAAGTAGCAAAAATCAGCCTAATCGAAAGATAAATGGATATAAATTAGGATAATTAAAATCTAGTGGCTTAAAAATAAAAAATTAGAAGTATTGCTAAGGAATACCTTATACAGTATAATAATACGGTAGTAATTATACTATATATTGTGCCATGGAGGGAATAATAATGCTATATGTTGTGAAACGCGATGGGAGAGAGGTTGAATTTAATTCAGACAAGATAGCCCAAGCAATTAAAGGATCAGCTAATGAAATCGGTTTAAATTTAAAAGAGAGTCAGGTCTTAGATACTGTACATAAAGTTATCACATATATTGAATCGGAATATAAAAGAACGATAACTGTGGAACAAATACAAAATTTTGTAGAGAAAGCATTAAAGGATGAGGGACACAAAGATATAGCAGTAGCTTATTCATCATACAGAAGTGAAAGAACAAAGGTAAGAGAAATAAAATCAGATTTAATGAGAGCTATAAGACAAATTGGGATTGAAACTGATAGAGATAACGCAAATGTAGGGAATAATTTTAGTTCTAAACTATTGAGAATAGCATCTGAATCAAACAAGTGGAATACCTTGGCGATAATGCCAAAGAATTTGGCAAGAGCGCATGAAACAGGGGATTTATATTATCATGATCTAGATAGTTACAACTTAACTGTAAATTGTTTGCATATTCCAACTAAGGAGATTTTGGAAAATGGATTTAACACTGGATATGGAACAATTAATGCTCCTAGAAGGATAGAAACAGCTGCTGAATTATCGTGTATATTATTGCAGTCAACTCAAAATGATATGTTTGGTGGTCAATCGCATCCAGACTTTGACAATGATATGGCCATATTTGTAAATCCTACTAGAGATGAAATTAGAAAAGAATTAGAAGAATTAGAAATACCAGAAAATAAGATAGAAGAATTAATTGAAAAGAAAGTAAGAAAAAAAGTGCAACAAGCTATGCAAGGCGTTGTGTATAATCTTAACACAATGCATTCAAGAGCTGGTTCACAAGTTCCATTTAGTTCAATCAATATTGGATTGCCTACAAGTGCCGATGCTGCATTAGTATGTGAAGTTTTCCTTTTAGAATATGAAAAGGGACTAGGAAAAGGAGAACAGCCTATTTTCCCTAACATAATATTTAGAGTTAAGGAAGGCGTTAATAGGGAAGAGAATGATCCATATTTCTACTTATTTAAATTAGCATGTAGAGTAGCAGCAAAAAGAATGAACCCAACATTTATGAATATTGATGCAGATTTTAATAAAGAATATTATGATCAAGGTTATGTTCCGGCAACTATGGGATGTAGAACTTATCTTATGAAAAATATAAATGGTGAGCCTGGCTGTAAAGGCAGAGGGAACATAGCACCAACAACTCTTAATCTTCCAAGAATAGGCTTGCAGGCTAAAGGAGATATAGAGAAGTTCTTTGAAATACTAGATTCTAGAATGGAATTAGCCAAAGAATCTTTGATGCATAGATATGAAGTATTAAAAGGTTTAAGAGTTAAAGATTTACCTTTTGTAGCTGGTCAGGGACTTATGAAGGGTGCTGAGAACTTAGGACCTGATGATTCTATTGAACCAATATTAAAGCAAGGAACTTGGGGGATTGGATTCATAGGAATTGCTGAGACTTTAGTAGCTTTAATCGGTAAACATCATGGTGAAGATGTTGAAGCAAGAGATTTAGGGGTAAGAATTGTTGAACATATAAGACAGTATTGCGACAGGCTTACAGAAGAATATAAATTAAATTGGAGCTGTTATGCCACTCCAGCAGAAGGTCTTTCAGGTAAGTTTATAAAGCAAGATCAAAAGATATTTGGAATAATAGAAGGTGTAACAGATAAAGAATATTATACAAATAGTTATCATGTACCTGTAGCACACCCAATATCTATTAAAGAAAAAATTGATATTGAAGCACCATATCACAAGTTGTGTAATGGAGGTCACATTAGTTACCTAGAGGTTGATGATACACCAGATGCACAAACAGTAATGGATATAATAAATTATGCTTATAAGAATACAAATATAAGCTATGTGGGAGTTAACTTCCATATAAGATATTGTAGAGAATGCGGAACTTATCTTCATAATAATGAAAATACATGTCCAAAATGCGGAAGTCAAGATATACAAGGAATATCAAGAGTTACAGGATATTTAAGTCTAGACGAAAGATTTGGTGCAGGAAAGTATCATGAAAGAGAAGATAGAATATCTCATACAGGAGATCACGGACACCATTATTAATATATAATTAATACTTTAGAGACTATGTTAGAATGAAAGCAAATTTAAAGCTTTAAGCATTTTAACATAGTCTTTTATATTTACTTATGAAAATTTAATATATATGACATATGAGTAAAATATTGAAACTATTAATGTAACTATTTGGTATAAAATCTAAATAAAATGAGTAAATTTGTTATAAGAGTAAAAGTTTGATTTCTCGAAGTATTGCAATATTAGAAAAAAAACTTGCAATAATAGGCGAAAAATCATCTTAAATTAGTTGTTTTTTAAAATTACGTGAAAGAGAGAATGTAATTCGTTGCAAAAAAAGAAAATAAATCTTGTGTAAATTTGCTTACCTATGATATTATAAATATACATGAAAAATGTTAATTTATTAAAAAATTGCTTTAAGCTATAAGTTAAATAATATATAATGGGGGGATTGCAATGGCAGTTAGTGATTTAAAAACTAACAAAAAAGTTACTATAGTAGACACCACGCTTAGAGATGGTGAGCAAACAGCTGGTGTAGTTTTTGCTAACGATGAAAAAATAGTAATAGCACAGATGCTAAGTGACTTAGGAGTAGACCAGCTAGAAGTAGGAATTCCTACAATGGGTGGGGATGAAAAAGAAGCTATAAAAAAGATAGTGAAAAGAAATTTAAAATCTAGCATAATGGCATGGAATAGAGCTGTGGTTAGTGATATAGAGCAATCAATAGATTGTGGCGTTGATTCAGTAGCTATTTCAATATCAGTATCTGATATACACATTCAGCATAAGCTTAAAACTTCAAGAGAATGGGTATTAGAGAACATGGTTAAGTCTGTAGAATTTGCCAAGAAGAATGGTCTTTATGTATCTGTTAATGGGGAAGATGCATCTAGAGCGGACAAAGATTTTTTAGTTGAATTTATTGATGCAGCTAAACAAGCAGGGGCGAATAGATTTAGATACTGTGATACTGTTGGAATAAAGGAACCATTTGGAATTAAGGACGATATTAAATATATATATGATAAAACAGGTTTTGATATAGAAATGCATACTCATAATGACTTTGGAATGGCTACTGCAAATGCAGTTGCAGGAATTAAGGGTGGAGCATCTCATGTTGGAGTAACTGTAAATGGTCTTGGAGAAAGAGCAGGAAATGCAGCCTTGGAAGAAGTTATAATGGCATTAATGCTTGTTTATGGATATAAAGGTGAAGAAATAAACACTCAAATGTTTAGAGAAGTTTCAGAATATGTATCAAGAGCATCAGGAAGAGACCTTCCTATATGGAAAGCAATCGTTGGAACAAATATGTTTGCTCACGAATCAGGTATCCATGCAGATGGTGCTATAAAAGATCCTAAAAATTACGAAGCTTTTGATCCAGCAATAGTTGGACTTGAAAGACAAATCGTTATTGGAAAACATTCAGGAAGAGCAGCAGTAGTAAATAAATTTAAAGAATATAATATTGAGCTTACAGACGAAGAATCAAAAGGAATATTAGAACTTGTAAGATCTACATCAGTTAGATTGAAAAGATCATTGTTCGATAAGGAAGTAGTTCAATTATATCAAGAATATCATAGACATTTAGAAGAAAATAAGCAATAGAAGCAGGGGGAAGAAAAATTGGGAGATAATTTAGTTTATAAGATTTTAAAAAGTCATATTGTTGAAGGCGAATTAAAAATAGGAGAACCTATCGCATTAAAAATAGACAAGACTTTAACACAAGATTCAACAGGAACAATGGCATATCTTCAATTAGAAGCTATGGGAATAGACAGAGTAAAGACTAAAAAATCAGTAGCATTTATTGATCACAATATGTTACAACAAGGTTTTGAAAATGCAGATGACCATAAATTTATACAAACAGTAGCATCTAAATATGGGGTATATTTCTCAAAACCAGGTAATGGAATATGCCATCAAATATTTTTAGAAAGATTCTCAACTCCAGGAGATACGTTGATAGGATCAGATAGCCATACACCAACAGCAGGTGGTGTTGGTATGCTTGCTATGGGTGCAGGTGGATTAGACGTTGCTCTAGCTATGGGTGGAGGAGCTTATAACATTAACACTCCAAAGGTAGTTAAGATTGAACTTACTGGAAAATTAAATAAAATGGTTGCAGCTAAAGATGTTATCCTTGAGGTTTTAAGAGTATTAACAGTTAAAGGTGGAGTTGGTAAAGTATTTGAATATGCAGGTGAAGGTGTTAAGACACTTTCTGTTCCAGAAAGAGCCACTATAACTAACATGGGGGCAGAGCTTGGAGCTACAACTTCTATTTTCCCAAGTGATGAAAGAACATTAGAGTTCTTTAAGGCACAAGGAAGGGAAGAAGACTTTATAGAATTTAAACCAGATGCAGATGCTGTATATGATGAAGTAGTAACAATTAACTTAAGTGAATTAACACCGCTTACAGCTAAACCACATAGTCCTGATAATGTAGCTAAGGTTAGTGAAGTTGGTAAGATAAAAGTTAACCAAGTAGTTATAGGAAGCTGTACCAACTCTTCATATGAAGATTTAATGAAGGTTGCTAAGATACTAAAGGGTAATAAAGTACATCCAAATGTTAGCTTAGTAATTGGGCCAGGATCAAGACAGGTTATGGAAATGATAGCTAGAAATGGAGCATTGGCAGATATAATCAGTGCGGGAGCAAGAATACTTGAAAATGGTTGTGGGCCATGTATTGGTATGGGACAATCACCAGGAAGTGATGAAGTCTCACTTAGAACTGTAAATAGAAATTTCTATGGTAGAAGTGGAACGTTATCAGCACAAGTATATATAGTAAGTCCTGAAACTGCAGCAGTTTCAGCAATTAGCGGAGTTTTAACTGATCCAACAGAAGTGGATGTAGATTTAACAATAGATATGCCTAAGGAATTCTTAATAGATGATTCAATGATTTTAGCACCAGCACCAACAAATGCTGAAGTTGAAGTTGTTAGAGGGCCAAATATTAAACCATTCCCAGTAAGCAAACCATTGGCAGAAGAATTAGATGGTAAAGTATTAATAAAGGTTGAAGATAATATCACAACTGACCATATTATGCCTTCAAACTCGAAGTTATTACCATTTAGATCAAATATACCTTACCTGGCAGAATACTGCTTCAACACAGTTGATACAGAATTCCCTAAAAGAGCTAAAGAATTTAACGGTGGATTTATAATTGCTGGAGGAAACTACGGACAGGGTTCAAGTAGAGAACATGCTGCATTAGCACCACTATACTTAGGCGTTAAGGCTGTTATAGCTAAATCATTTGCAAGAATTCATAAAGCTAACCTAATAAACAATGGAATAGTTCCAATGGAATTTAAGAATGAAGCTGATTATGACAAGATTGATTTAGTTGATGACTTGAAGATGGAAGATATTCAAGCGGCTTTAGAATCAGGAGTAGTTAAAGTTAAGAACTTAACTAAAGGAACTGAATTTGAGGCAACAGTTGATTTAACAGAGAAAGAAATTGCCGTTATTAAAGAAGGCGGAAGACTTAACTACGTTAAAGCAAACAACTAATCTTAAATATACAATAATAGCTAAATAAAATTTATTTTAGAGCACAAGAATTTATATACAATTAGAATTCTTGTGCTCTTTTCGTATAAAAATAAATGTATTTTAGACATATTAGTTTGATGATATATTCTAATTTAATTATATAAAACATTATAGTTATTGTTAATTGTAAATACATTCGTAATTAAGTTATAATTGATAAATAAAAAGTTATGAATAATATAGAAATTATTTAGAAAGAAGTGCTTTAAAATGGAGAAGACAATAATATTATCTGGAATAGCGTATGAGAGTTTGGTTAATGGACCTGGTATGAGAAGAGTATTCTTTGCACAAGGATGTAAACATAATTGTAAAGGGTGTTTTAATCCAGGTACTCATGATTTTAATGGTGGAGAAGAGAAAAATATAGATGAACTGATTAATGACACTTTAGAAAATCCAATTATAAAAGGTGTAACATTTAGCGGAGGAGATCCGTGGGAACAGGCCGATAAATTCGCTTATATGGCAAAAGAGTTTAAAAATAAGGGCATAAATATTTGGAGCTATACAGGATATACTTACGAATATATTATTGAAAATATAGATAATAGATTAGGTTGGAGAGATTTATTAAATAGTATTGATGTTCTTGTTGATGGAAGGTTTGAAGAAGAGAAAATTCAAGATGGACTAAGATTTAGAGGATCTATAAATCAGAGAATAATAGACGTGAAAGAGAGTTTAAAATCTAGAAAAATTATAACTTTGAATTATTAGTAAGCTATATTTATAAATTACCCACAAAATTGATTGAAAAGTTTTAAAAACTGTGGATAAAAATTATATTTTGTGGATAAATTTTTTAATAAAAAGAACAAAGATATCACAATATAAATATAAGTTATATCGAAAGTTAGGTGATTAGACTTTGGTTTTAGATAAAGAATTTTATAAACAAGGTGCATTAAGTTTAGCAAAGGAACTTTTAGGTAAAGTTGTTGTAAGAACTGTTGATAATGTTACTCTAAGATCTAGAATTGTTGAGACAGAAGCTTACATAGGGGAAATAGATAAAGCATCCCATGCTTACAATAATAGAAGAACAGAAAGAACAGAACCACTCTTTAGAGAGGGGGGAATTGTATATGTATTTTTTATTTATGGAAAATATTATTGCTTTAATGTTATAAGCGGACTTGAAAATAAAGGGGAGGGTGTTTTAATAAGAGCATTTGAGCCGTTGAATGAGTTTGATTATCTATCAAAAAAAAGGTTTAATGAAAGCTATGAGAAATTATCAGAGACTAAGAAAAGAGCAATTTCAAATGGCCCCTCAAAATTATGTATGGCTTTTTCTATAGATAAATCTGATAATTATAAGAAACTTTATGAAAGAGGAAATCTACATATAGAGGATGGAGAAAATGAAGAATTTGAAATAATAGAGACAAAAAGGATTGGAATTGATTATGCGGAAGAAGCTATAGATTTTCCATGGAGATTTTATATAAAAGGAAATAAATATATTTCTAAAAAATAATTAAACGAAATAACAACAATAATACAATTATTTACTTAATAGGTATAAAGAGTAATGATTCTAAAACGATAAATTTATCATGAGATGAATAATTAGGGGAGATCCTCATGATAATTAAAATAAGTAATAAGGATATACAAAGATATAGGTATACAAGACGGAAAATAGAAATAAAAGAGAGGAAGATGAAAAAAAATAAAACATCATTTGGTGAGATATTTTCAAATATAAAGCATCTTAAAGAAAAAGGTATTATATCTATATCCGATGTCAATATGAGTATATCTAATGTGGTAAAAAATAAGAAGTAAGGAAACGCACTGGTGAGATATAAATTAAAAATATAGCTTATCAGTATGTTTTTTTGTAAAAATTTAACTAAAAGGAAACTAAGCGATATTAATATTAATAATTTTTAATATCAATAAATAAAAAAGCCTATGTGCTTCATAGTTATAGATATCATTAAAAAATATATTAATAGTCAAGTTAAATATATAGAGTATTATAAATGCATGTAATTACTTACTTATTATTTTTATCAGAGTCAATAAGTTTATCCGAAATAATAAATCTTGGTCTTCTTTTAGTCTCGTTATATATTTTTCCAATGTATTCACCTATAACGCCTAAGGATAAAAGTTGTATTCCTCCGAGCATCCAAATTGACAGAGTTAAAGAAGTCCAACCGGTAACAGTTCTTCCCATAAAATTAACTACTAAGGAGTATAATAAGGCCGCTCCTCCAATAATAAATATAGCAAAACCAAGACCAGCTATTATTCTTATTGGCTTTATGCTAAGAGAGGTAATTCCATCTAATGCAAATGCAATCATTTTCTTAAGTGGATATTTAGATTCACCGGCAAATCTCTCGTGACGATCATATTCAACTATTGAGTATTTATAACCAATCAAAGGAACCATTCCTCTAAGAAATAAGTTAACTTCTGTATATTCACTTAATCCTTCTAAAGCACGTTTACTCATAAGGCGATAATCCGCATGATTATAGACCATATCAACACCAAGAATGCGCATTAATTTATAGAAAGTTAACGCAGTTGCTTTTTTGAAAAATGTATCAGTTTCTCTTGATGACCTTACGCCATAAACAATGTCTGAGCCATCATAATACTGTTGGACGAATTTATCTATAACATCAATATCGTCTTGCAGGTCTGCATCTAATGATATGGTCATATCTGAATATTCTTTAGCTGACATAAGTCCAGCAAGCAAAGCATTTTGGTGGCCTCTATTTCTTGATAAATTGATGCCTGAAAATATATTATTACTTTCATGGAGCTCTTGAATTATACTCCAAGTTTTATCCTTTGAACCATCATTGACAAAAAGTATTTTACTTTTACAAGAAATTAGTTGGCTTTCAATCATATTGTTAATTTTTTCAAGTAATCTTCTAGCAGTTTCTTGTAAAACTTCTTCTTCATTGTAGCAGGGAATAACAAGATATAATATATCTTTCATAAAATCGCCTCCGGTAGACCGTTATAATAATAATATGCTATAGCTCATACTTTATACTTGTTATTACTATTGAAGTCTCATCTATTAAATTAACTTCTGTATTAATTATATCTGAATTAGTACTTTTAAGTATTTTTACAATAGGTCGTAGTGGGAAATTTGGTAGTGTCTCTTGCACGACAGCTATATCACCAGTACTAAGTTCAACTAAAGTTCCCTTAGAGAAAGGGATTACAATTTTGCAAAAAGTAATTACTATATCATAATCAAATATTTTACCCGCATTTGACATTAAATATTCTAAAACATCACTAGGAAACATTGCTTTTTTATTTGGCCTGCCTGAAGATAATTCATCATAGGCATTAGCGATGCTAACAATTTTACTTAAAACATTTATTTCACTATTTGTTAAACCATTAGGATATCCTAGCCCGTCACATCGTTCATGATGCTGCAGTGCTATTACCTTACTATGAGCACTCAAGTTATAGGAATCGGATAAATACTTGTATCCTAAAGTAGAGTGTTGTTTTAAGGTTAGAGCTTCTTCAGGTGTTAATTCTGTTTCTTTCATAAGGATTTCCTTAGGAATAAATGATTTACCCACATCATGTAGTAAAGCACCAATACAAAGGTGTTGTAGTTGCTTTTTAGGAAGTTTTAATGTCATGCCAATAATAAGTGATATTACAGCAACATTTACAGAGTGTGAATATATATAGTTATCCATGCTTCTTATATCAACTAATGAAAGCAGGATATTCC
>Ga0209281_1001317_pt1 | contig 15686 bp, 15 predicted proteins | sample MedtruBG_FD_187514 | JGI IMG/M metagenome (GOLD analysis project Ga0209281, IMG submission 187514) | Root nodule microbial communities of legume samples collected from California, USA - Medicago truncatula BG (SPAdes) (version 2) | ecosystem: Host-associated > Plants > Roots > Nodule | place... | reverse complement strand
ATTGAGCCAGGTCTTGGCTCCATCCCTGGTCAGGTCGTCCGCCTTCAACGTCGCGAAATCAGTGGCCGGATTGGACGGAAGTTTTTTCGGCCAGGCAACCTCGCCGACCTTCCGGACAGGCGGGATCGAGACCGTTATGTTCGCGAAGGCTGGCGCGCGTGCCCGCTCGCCCGTGAACATCTCCCCGGGCACTTTTGAACGGCCACGGGTGGTAGTGATCAGCATGTCAACCCGGCTCGTTGCAGGCATGCTGTCGGCGACCGGCGTCAGCACGCCTTTGGGATGCCCGCCGCATCCCGCAACGACGAGCATTCCGCAGACCACGATGCTTTGCAGAGGCCGGAAGAGTCCGGAGTGAATCGTGCGGCGATTTTGACCGGTCACTTGTTTCCCCATGTTAAGAGTGAGTCCCGCGAGATGCGGTATGCCGTCGATCAGCCGCCCCCGGCCCACACACAGAACTAGCCGAAGACAGAGCGGCGCGCCCGTAGCATCAGGGAGGTTACGGATCGGAAACGCGAGCAAGGACACGCATATCTCTAGCGCGACTTCGCATCGGCTGCTTCCGCTGCCGCAATCGATGCCTCCACGCCGTCCGGTATCGAAAATCCCGCCTTTCGAAGTCCCGAGACCAGACGGAGCTGGTCCTTTGGCTGGAGATTTCTCATCATGAACTCGGCCTGGAGGTTTGGAACGAAATCCGGGCGCCTCCGCATGAACGTCTCGCCCGCTCGCCGGGCCTCATGCAGCATCCCGGCCTCCGCATAGATCACCGAGGCCACGGCGTGGAAGAGCGGGAATTTCTGCAGGTCGGCTTGTCTAATCCCGGCGACCGCGGCCGGATGGTCTCCAAGCATGTGGGCCGCGAGGGCGCGGGTCCCGTGGTAGTATCCCGCTCCACCTGGATTGAGCGCAATCGCACGGTCCAGAAGTGCGGCGCCTCGCTGCCATTGGCCGCCCATGGCCACTCGAGTTCCGAGCTCTCCCATGAGCTCGGTGTCGTTCGGGTTCATGGCGAGCGCCTGCTCTCCGGTGCGCATCGCCTCGGCATACTGCCCGTTGAAGAACAATGCGGTCATAAGCGCCTGAAGACCGCGAGTGTTGCCTGGATCAAGCTGGACGGCCCTGCGCGCCGCCTGAAGCGCCCGTTCCATGGCCGTCGGAGCGCCGGACTTCGGATTGAATTTGAACCGCTCCTCGTCGAGATGGGCAATCGACAGCATCGCCCACGCCGTCGCATAGCCTGGATAGCGGGCGACAGCGCTTTCGAGGCATGCACTGACCTTGGCGTGGCGTTCGACGCTCAATTCGGCGCGGTAATCGTAGAAACTCAGTGTGCACCTGTAAGCGCCAAGGTCGTCCGGAGGCGGATTGGCGGCATCGGCTTGGGCAATAATGCCATACGGCTGCGCGACGGCCGTCGCGACCTTGCTCGCTACATCGGACTGGATTGCGAAGAGATCGCGTGACTGCAGATCGTTGTCATAGTCCTCCGACCACAGGATCGCTCCGTCGGAGGCATCGACGAGCCGCGCGGTCACTCGGATGCGGCTGTCAGAGACCCGCACGCCGCCCGCGAGCAGATAGCGCGCACCCAGCTCATCCCGGACCTGCGATACGTCCACGTCCGGCGGTAGCGATTTCGACGTCTCGCGACCGAATACCTTGATCTCCTTGAATCGAGGAAGTGCGGTCAGGAGCTCTTCCGTCACACCATCCGTATAGAGTTCTGCATTCGGCCCTTCTCCAAGATTCGCGAAGGGCGCGATCACTAGCGTTGGGCCATCGGGCACCGAAACACTGCCCGCTCGGAGAGAGGAAACCGACCCCGGCCGATCAATCGTCCAGTAGCCGAGGATCGCGGCGGCCGCGACTGCCACGACGCCTACGGTCAACAACACCCGGCCCCGCCGTCTCGCAGAGACGATGGGGCCGGACGCATCCGGAACCGCCGTCCTGTCCGATTCGGCACGCACGGCTTCGTTCCAGCTAAACGTCGGCCCATACCCCCCCTTGGGAACCTCTATCCGCAACGGATCGTTCTGCCCCGCCACCAGGTAGTAGCGCTCGAGCGCCCGCCGCAGACGTGCCGCCTCGATACGCACGACCGGATCGTCCTGCGTGAAGCTCTTATCCCGCTTGAAGACCTCAATGGCGATCGAGTAGCCCTTGATCCGCTCGGCGCGGCCGGCGAGCGTCTCCTCGATGATATAGCGCAGGAGCGCGTCTCCTCGCCCGCCACCGTGAAATTCCTTGCTCGATACTATCCGCTCGAACTGGGCCCGAACATCATCCGGACCCGGAGGCGGGCGCGCGTCAACGGGCGAGGCATCGCTGGGTCCTGCTGCCTGAGCCTGCATCGTCGGCATCGAACTTTCCGCCGCATTAGCGTCTTCCGGCGAGCCTCGCTCCGAGAAGGTGGGGAGATAACCGCCCTTGGGAATGCCGATGACAATAGGATCGGATTTCCCAGCCGTTAGGTAATAGCGCTCGAGAGATCGGCGGAGGTGGCTCGCAGCGATGCGCACGATCGGATCGTTCTGCGGATCGAACGTGCTGTCCCGGCCAAACACTTCGACGGCGACAGTATACGCCTTTATCCGGCTGCCGCGCCCGGCGAGGGTCTCCTCGACGACATACTGCAGAAAGCGGTGCTCGCGGCCAGTCGCGTCGAACTCGGCGCTCTGCCGGATGCGGGCGAGCTGGGCGAGACACCTGGAGTCCGTGGACTGCGGTTTCTCCGCTTCCGATGCTGCAGCGTGAATCACGGCACCCCCCGTACGTGAAAGAGAAGACGCCGGCCTTCCCGCCAGCCGGAGGACGCATCCAGTAGCACAAGCTATACATCAAGGGTGTGAAACGCAACTGCGACAACCGGTGATAGATCATCTTAGTGCGACGGTGACCGCAAGATGGGGAAGCACTGCGCGATCGCCTCCCGGTAGCCGGCGGGCAACAGTTTACCACGTAAGTTACAGCAGTTCTCCTGCGCACATACCGAAACTCCGCATAGGCTGCCTGCTTATGGGAGCGGCGATGACTAAGATCAACGACCTGACGGGCAGGGAGCAGGCATTTTCAGCGGCGGCGCGCCGCTTCCCACAGGCCGAATTCACGATCCGCCGTCTGATGAGAATGAGCGAGGATTTCTACGACTTGTGCGGTGAGCTCGCGGAGGCCGAGGACGCGCTGGCCCGGGTTCCGCAATCCGCCAGGCAACCTGAAGAGCGGCAGCGCGAGTGGCAGGAGCTTATCGATTGCCTCGCCAACGAAATCGGCCAGGCGCTTGCAGAGCACGGAGGTGGAAGCCGGGTCCGGTGAGCCCCGGGTGAAGCGATCGTCCGATAAGTCATTGGCGATGCACCCAAGCATCGTACTAGGTGAGAGTGAGTGACATGAAGCAAGAGAATGTGGGTGCCAATCTCGTTTCCGGGACGAGACGTCGAGCGGGGGGACTGGCGGTCGCCGCAATGGCCGTCGCGCTGTCGAATGCGCCGTCCCGAGCCCAGAGCGTAATCAATCCGGATGCGGATTCCGTCCTGCGCGCCATGACCGATCAGTTGCAGGCACTGCAGGAGTTCTCCGTCGAATACGATACAGACCATGAGGTCGTCCAGCTGGACGGGGAGAAAATCCAGTATAGCGCGTCGGGGCGGATCGCGATGTCCCGATCCGCGGGGTTCCGCATGACGCGGCAGGGCCCGTATACGGACACTGAGATCAGCTTCGATGGCAAGGTTGTTTCCCTCTATGGCAAGCGGCTTAACGTCTACGCCCGGATCGACAGTCCTGGCCCCTCGATCGACGAAGCGGTCGCGGAGATTCGGGCGGCGACAGGATTTGACGCCGCCGGGGCCGACTTCCTGTCCGCCGATCCGTATGTCTCGCTGACGGAAGGCGTCGTTTCGGGATCGTTGGTCGGCACCGCCTTCGTGGGCGGCATGCTGTGCGATCATCTGGCGTTTCGGAACGATGACGTGGACTGGCAGCTCTGGATCAGCAAGGGCGAGCAGAACCTGCCATTGAAGTACGTGATCACCACAAAATGGGTGACAGGTTCGCCACAATACACGCTGCGGTTCCGAAATTGGGGCACAGGCGGCGTTAGCTCGAAATCGTTCGAGTTCAAGCCGCCGGTCGAGGCAAGGAAGGTGGACGTGGTCCACGCCGATGTCATCGGCGACCTGCTCCTGGAGGCACAGCAATGAGCATGAAGCGGACCTCCGTAAAATATATCTCGGCTGCGGCCATCATGGCCGCCCTCGCAACCGTTGACGGCTGGACTGCAAGACAGTCGGGCCACGGCGCGGTCTTCATCGGCAATGCCCAGGCGCGCGTCGGCCGGCCGCTGACCCCCGCCAGCGTCGCCGGCGTCGCGCGGCGCACCACGCGCCGGACGATACGGCGTTCGGCGATCTACGTGGCCGCCCTGCCTGCCGCATGCGTGAAGACGAGCGTCAGCGGTACGGTTTTATGGCAGTGCGGAGGAATCTATTACGAGCCCTATGGCGGCCGCTACGTCGTCGTCTACGTGGACTGATTCCAGCAATTAGCGAAAATCACATATCGAATTGATATTGAAGGACAGGATCATGAAAATCGCCCGCAAATACGGCCCCATTGCCGCAGCGTTCGTTACCGCGTTGGCCGTCACGACATCGTATGCGCAGTCACCGACGCCTGGCTACAACACCAAAATTCCCGAGCAAATCCTGACGCCGGACAAAGTCGAATCGAGCATAGGGACGCTGAATTTCGCGGACGGCGTGCCCACCGCAGAGACCGCCGGGAAAGTCTACGACTACCTCGACACCCTCCGCGGCGTCGAGGTCTTCCTCAATTTCATGCCGGCAGCCAGCCTGGAGGCCCTCCGGATGGGCAATGCCGAAATGGGCGCGACCAAGGCCAACCAAGCGCTCATCTTCGACCAACTGCTCGACTCCAACCCCCTTCTGCTCACCGGCAACACGGACACCGTCTACTGCTCCGTGTTCCTCGACCTGGAGACCGACGGGCCGACTGTCGTCGAGGTTCCGCCCGGCACCGGCCCCGGCACTGTCAACGACGCGTTCTTCCGCTTCGTCATCGACATGGGCGCGCCCGGTCCGGACCAGGGCAAGGGCGGCAAGTACCTCATCGTCCCGGCGGACTACAAGGGCGACCTCCCGAAGGATAAGAGCGAGGGCGGCGACTACTATGTGGCGCGCTCTCCGTCTCATGTGAACTGGCTGATCCTTCGCGGCTTCCTCGTCGACGGCAAGCCGGACGCAGCGTCAAAGCTGTTCCGCGAGGGACTCAAGGTCTACCCGCTCGCCAAGAAGAGCAATCCGCCGAAGATGGAGTTCCTCGACGGCTCGAAGGTCGCCTTCAACACGGTCCACGCAAACACTTTCGAGTTCTACAAGGAGCTCGACCACGTCATCCAGAAGGAACCGATCGACCTGTTCGATCCCGAATTGCGGGGCCTGGCGGCTGGCGTCGGCATTCGCAAGGGCAGATCGTTCGCCCCTGACGATCGGATGACGAAGATTCTGACCGACGCCGTCGGCATCGGCAACGCCACGGCGCGGTCGATTGCTTTCCACAACCGCGATCCTCGCTCTCCGTTGTATCCGAACAGCCAATGGAGGAGCGGTTTCGTCGGCAGCGATTATCGCTGGATTGACCTCGACGGCGTTTCTGGCCGCAACAAGGATGCCCGCACCAACTTCTTCTATATGGCCACGGTAAACACGCCGGCAATGGCCGCGAAATTGATCGGCAAGGGGTCGCAATATGCCCTGATTACCGCCGACGCTACCGGTAACGCCTTCGATGGCGCAAAGACCTACCGGTTGAACGTACCGTCCAACCCTCCGGCAAAGGACTTCTGGTCGGTCGTGCTCTACGATCCCCAGACACGCTCCGAACTGCAGACGAGCCAGCCCTTCCCAAGCAGGAACAGCAAGCGCGACAAACTGGTCGCCAACGCCGACGGCTCGGTCGATCTCTACTTTGGACCCAAGGCTCCCGCGGGCAAGGACAGCAACTGGATCGAGACGGTTCCGGGCAAGGGCTGGTTCTCGCTCCTCCGCCTCTACGGTCCGCTCGAACCCTGGTTCGACAAGACCTGGCGGCCGGGCGAGATCGAAGAGGTGAGATAACTGCGAGGAGCGGCACATCCGGGTGCGGCGCATCTACGAACCCAAAGGAAGTCTAGAATGATTACGAAACGCGATCTGCTTCGCTCTGCTGCGATAGGGGCACTCGTCGCCGCGACAGCGAACTCCACTGCGGTGATTGCGCAGGACAAGGCCGAATGGCCGAGTCCGCTGGAGGCCAAGGACATCGCCGAAGAAGGCTTCATCTACGGCTTACCGCTGGTGATGAACTATGCGGTCATGCAGGAGTTCGCTGTAAACAGGGACTCGGGTCAGTTCAAGGCACCGTTCAACGAAATCAACAACATGCACCAGGTCGCCAGCCCCGAGGACACGGCAATCATCACGCCGAACAGCGACACCCCTTACTCGATCCTTTGGCTGGATTTGCGTGCTGAACCGATGGTTATCTCCGTGCCGGCGGTTGAAAAGGACCGCTACTACTCGGTTCAGCTCATCGACGGCAACACCTACAATACCGGATATATCGGCTCTCGCGCCACCGGGACCGAGCCAGGCTCCTATCTCGTTGTCGGACCCGACTGGAAAGGCGAGAAGCCCAAGGGCATCAAGCAGGTCTTCCGATCGACCACCCCGTTCGTATTCGCCAACTTTCGGACCCAGCTTATCAACGTAGAAGACATGCCGAACGTGGAAAAGGTGCAGGCCGGCTACAAGGCGCAGCCGCTTTCCGCATTCCTGAAACAACCCGCCCCGACCGCCGCGCCGGAGATCGCGTTCGTTCCTGCCAGCACCGCCGGGATCAAGGACAACTTCTTCCAATATCTCGACGCGGCCCTGCAATTCGTTCCCGAGACCTCAAGGGACCAGGCGATCCGTGCGAAGCTAGCCACGATAGGCATCGGCCCGGGCAAGACCTTCGAGTTCAAGGAACTATCGCTCGAACACAAAGCCGAGATGCTGATAGGCGTGAAGCAGGGTGACGATAAAATCAACAAATGGCTGGCCAGCGGAAACAAACCCATCAACGGCTGGAACGTCAGCTCGCTTCTTGGCGACGAGGTCTTCTTCAACGGCGATTGGTTGAGGCGGGCCGGAGCTGCAAAGGCTGGCCTCTATGGCAACGATGCAGTAGAGGCCATGTACCCCTTCACCAGAACGGATGCGACCGGGGAACCGCTCGACGGCAGCAAGCACAAGTACACACTCACCTTTCCACCCGGCCAGTTGCCGCCTGTGAATGCGTTCTGGTCCGTTACGATGTATGACGGCAAGAGCCAGTTCCTGGTCAAGAACCCGATCAATCGCTACCTCATCAATTCTCCGATGTTGCCGGGGATGCAGAGGGACGCGGACGGCTCGCTGACGCTGTACATTCAAAAAGACAACCCCGGTGCGGGCAAGGAAGCAAATTGGCTTCCGGCCCCGGATGGCACAATCTATCTGGTGATGCGGCTATATTGGCCGAAGACTACGCCACCCTCGATCCTTCCTGCGGGCAAAGGGACATGGCAGCCACCCGGCGTGAAACGGGTCTCTTAGAGACATGCCGGCACGGTTCAGCCAATTGCGGGTGAAACTTGGCCTCGCCCCGGAAGCCCTGTCACGCGCCTCTTCGGCGGTTCGCCAGTCGGGAGTCACCGTAAAGGGTCGAATGATCGAGATTTACGACAGGCACGCGCTGGAGCGCTTCTGACGCGGCGCTACACGCGATGGATTGAAGGATCCAATGCAATCTTCTTGCGTCCGGCCACGGATGCACATCTTTCGGTGAGTCCGGTCCCAGAAGACTGCGGTTGGCTGGTCTCCTAACCACGTCACGCGAGGATGGGGGAGCCATGTGCCGTGCCTCGGAGCACCGAACCACAAGTCTAGGTGCGTATCGGCAAAGATCGGCTGAAGCCTTGATTTGTTCCCTCGGGAGATAGATGATCGTTGTCAGGGGCCTTTCATGACGAGGGAGCACCTTCATGGGACAGTTGACGACGCGTGAACGGGACCTGGCCGCGGCAATACTGCTCGTCCTGGCTATTGTCGGTATTGCCATGGCGGCGGCCGGCCAGTTCGACCCGCTCGGAGTACACGGAGCGGTTGTTCTCCTTTATAGCCTTGCATTGCTGTACCTCATCATGTCCAGCTCGTTTGGACCTCCCCCGGACCCGTCGCGCATCTCGCGCTACTACGACGATCCCATTAAGGTCGGCGTCTGGTTCACACTGTTCTGGGCGATCTTCGGGATGTTCATCGGCGTCTGGGCGGCGGCGCAGCTTGCCTGGCCGAGCCTCAATTTCGACACGGCCTGGGCGAGCTTCGGGCGGATCAGGCCCGCTCATACAACCGGGGTCATTTTCGGGTTCGGCGGCAACGCCCTGATCGCAACCTCGTTCCATGTGGTTCAAAGGACCTCGCGCGCCCGGCTGGCAGATCAACTCAGTCCGTGGTTCGTGCTGTTCGGCTACAACCTCTTCTGCATCCTGGCCGTGACCGGCTATTTCATGGGCGTGACGCAATCGAAGGAATATGCCGAGGCCGAATGGTATGCCGACCTCTGGCTCGTCATCGTCTGGGTCACCTATTTCATCCTCTACATTCGTACGCTGGCGCGCCGCAGGGAGCCTCACATCTACGTCGCCAACTGGTACTACATGGCCTTTATCGTGGTCGTGGCGATATTGCACATCATCAACAACCTGACAGTGCCGGTCTCGCTCGGCCATGCCAAGAGCTACACGATCTGGTCGGGCGTGCAGGATTCGATGGTGCAGTGGTGGTACGGTCACAATGCGGTGGCTTTCTTCCTGACGGCAGGCTTCCTTGCGATGCTCTACTACTACCTGCCGAAACGTGCCGAGCGACCCATCTTTTCCTATCGGCTGTCGATCCTCAGCTTTTGGGGCATAACCTTCTTTTACATGTGGGCCGGCTCCCACCACCTGCACTACACGGCCCTGCCGCATTGGGTGCAGAACCTCGGCATGACATTCTCTGTGATGCTGTTGGTTCCCTCATGGGCATCGGCCGGCAATGCCCTGCTGACGCTGAACGGCGCGTGGCACAAGGTTCGCGACGACGCGACGCTGCGCTTTATCATGATGGCCGCCTTCTTCTACGGCCTCTCGACCTTCGAGGGATCGTTTCTCGCGGTTCGCCCCGTCAATTCGCTGTCGCACTATACCGACTGGACCGTCGGACATGTCCATGCGGGGGCCCTGGGCTGGGTAGCGTTGATCACCTACGGCTCGCTTTACACGCTCGTGCCTGCGATCTGGAAGCGCGAAAGGATGTATTCGGCAGCCCTCGTTGAGGTCCATTTCTGGCTCGCCTTCGCCGGCACCGTAATCTACGTCTTCGCAATGTGGAACTCGGGCATCATCCAGGGCCTGATGTGGAGAACATATACGGGGGACGGGACGCTCGCCTATTCTTTCGTGGATTCCCTCGTGGCGATGTACCCCTACTATATCGCCCGTGCCTTCGGCGGCCTGCTGTTCCTGATCGGAGCTGTCGTTGCCACCTACAACATCTGGATGACAGTTCGCGGCGTCCCCGCTCTGGCTGAACGGCACGGCGATGTTCCGGTCGCCGCACCGTTGCCGGAAGGCGCGGCAACGGGACCGGCGGAGTAGGAGCATGCGCGAACTTATCCATCGAAAGCTCGAGCGGACGGCCATCGGATTTGTGCTGGCGATCATCTTGGCGGCAAGCGTCGGCGGCATCGTGGAGATCGCTCCGCTCTTCACCATCGACGAGACGGTGGAGGACGTCGAGGACATGCGTCTCTACACGCCGCTGGAACTCGCCGGTCGCAACATCTACATCCGCGAAGGCTGCTATGCGTGCCACAGTCAGATGATCCGCACGCTGCGGGACGAGGTGGAGCGCTATGGGCCCTTCTCGCTGGCGGTCGAATCCAAATATGACCACCCGATGCTCTGGGGATCGAAGCGGACTGGACCGGATCTCGCCAGGGTAGGAGGCAAATACTCCGATTTCTGGCATGTAGCCCACCTCACCAATCCGCGGGACGTCGTGCCGGAATCGAACATGCCGGCCTATGCCTGGCTGGCGCGGACGCCGCTCCGGCTGGACGACCTCGGCTCCCATCTGGAGGCGCAGCGAAGCGTCGGCGTGCCCTATACCGACGAGATGATCGAGAACGCCGCACGGGACGCCTTCGGTCAGGCGGTACCCGACAGCGAACAGGCTTCCGGCGTGACGGAACGCTATGGAGAAGAGACCCAGGTCAGCGCCTTCGACGGAGTGGCAACTCGGGTGACGGAAATGGATGCGCTCGTCGCGTACCTGCAGGTCCTCGGACGGCTAACCAAGGCTGCATACCAGAACACCGCGGCCCCGGAACAGGTACCCGACCCCACCAATTGAAAACGGAAGGGACAAGATCGTCATGGAGGTGACGCACGAGACGTTGGTGGAGGCGGCGAAGACCTGGGGGCTCTTCTACCTCATCGGGTTCTCGATCTGCGTGATCGTCTACGCGTTCTGGCCGGCTAACCGCGAGCGTTTCGATCGCGCCAAGAGGGGCATTCTCGATGAGGACGACCAGCCATGGACGTAGAGGAAGTCGATCCGATCAGCGGCCGCAGGACCACCGGGCATGAGTGGAACGGCATCAAGGAACTGGACACGCCGGTTCCCCGAGGAGTGCTGCTTTTCCTGGTCGTCACCCATGTCTTCGCGCTCCTCTGGTGGGTGCTCCTGCCGACGTGGCCGCTCGGCACCACCTATACGAAGGGCCTGCTCGGGATCGACGAGCGGAACGTCGTCGAAGAGAAGCTCGCCGCCGCGGCTGCAGCCAGGGCGGTTTGGGAAAAGAGGATCGATACGCTCTCCTACGAGCAGATAAGGGCGGACGAACAGTTGATGGCAACGGTCCGCTCCACCGGCCATCAGTTGTTCGGCGACAACTGCGCGGTCTGCCACGGCATCGACGGAAAGGGCCGGAGCAACTATCCGGATCTGACCGACGACGATTGGCTTTGGGGCGGCGGACCGGAGGATATCGAACAGACCCTCAGGGTCGGCATTAACACGCGGCATCCCGAAAGCCGCGTTGCGCAGATGCCCTCTTTCGGACGGGAACAGATGCTTGAACGCAATCAGGTCCGTGACGTTGCCGCCTATGTCTATTCGCTGACCAATCCAGGATATTCCACCCCGGAGAACATTGGCCGGATCGAGGCGGGCAGAGAAGTGTTCCTCACCTCTTGCGCCGCCTGCCACGGCGAAAATGCGAGAGGCAGTCGCGAGGTCGGCGCTCCGAACCTGACCGACGCCTATTGGATTTATGGCGGCACGATGCAGACTATCATCGAGTCCGTCCACGGCGGGCGCCAGGGTCATATGCCGACATGGGACGAACGGCTGACATCCGCGGAGATCAAGATTCTGGCGCTCTATATCAACTCTCTGGGCGTGGAGAAACCGTGATGACGAAAGCTGCCGCCAGACGAAGCCGGTCGCTCCTAGCCTGGTGGGGCCTCGTCGCTGCGGCCATCTTTGTCGGTGCCAACGCCCACATGCTCTACGTCGCGATCGACAGCGATCCCGGCTGCGTCGCTCACTTGAAGGAAACAGGATCGGCGCCGGGACGGTACAGGGCCGCGAAATCATCCTGCTGACGTCATCGTGCACCCGTGGAGAGACATATGTCAGGGACTGGAAAGTTACAACGGTGGGTAGGCGAGGTCTCAGGCATAGAGGAGACCTGGAATCCGAAGTGGCAACGCCATCTGCCGGCGCAGGCACCCTTTGAGTGGCTCGCGAAAGGTTGGCGTGACCTGATCACTTACCCGATGCTCAGTTTGAGCTACGGGGTAGCCGTCTTTGTGGTTTCCTTCCTGATCATCTGGCTCCTGTTCGCCACCGGACGCGACTATTTCCTGTTCCCCGCAGTTGCAGGTTTTATGATCATCGCGCCACTGCTCGCGACGGGGCTCTATTTGAAGAGTTCGCGCCTCGAGCGATCCGAGCCGGTCAGTCTCGGGAGCATGCTGCGCGTCAGGCCGGTGGCCGGCGCCCAGGTGTTCTTTACCGGGCTTCTGCTCTGCATGCTCATGCTGCTGTGGATGCGCGCGGCCGTGCTCGTCTATGCCTTGTTCTTCGGGGTGCGGCCGTTTCCCGGCCTCGGGCATATCACGCAGTTGCTGCTAACGACGCCCACCGGCTGGGCCATGCTTGCAGTCGGCATTTTCATCGGCGCGCTTTTTGCCGGATTTTCCTTTGCCATCAGCGTGTTCTCCATACCGATGCTGCTCGACCAGCGCATCGATGCGTTCACGGCAATGGGCGTCAGCGTGGCGCTTGTCTGGAACAACCTCCGTCCGATGCTCGTCTGGGGCGCGATCGTGCTAGGGATGTTCCTGGTCAGCGTAGCCACGGCGATGATCGGTCTTGTCGTGATCTTCCCCTTGCTCGGGCATGCCACCTGGCACGCCTACAGAGCGGTGCGCTAGCACCATGTCCTGCTGCTCTGGTATAGCCGTCCCAAGCGCCGGTGCGGCATCACGGACGAGCATCTCCCCCGAGGAGATCCGGCTTGCGAGCCGAGACCTTGGCGACGGCCTTCGCCAAACCGCATTGACGTTGCCCGACGCGCATTGCGCCGCCTGCATTGCTGCCGTGGAAGGCGCTCTCCGGAAAATCTCCGGCGTCGAGCTTGCACGCGTGAACCTGTCCGCCCGGCGTGTCACCATCAACTGGCGCGGCAATGACGACGAGAGCCCGGATTTCGCCGCTGCGCTTGCGAAGATCGGCTATGCTTCGCATCTGGCCTCCATCGAGGAGGAGACACAGGACCCGGTGCTTGCCTCCCTTTTGAAGGCGCTCGCGGTCGCCGGTTTCTCGGCGATGAACATCATGATCCTCTCGGTATCGGTTTGGTCCGGGGCCGATCCCGCGACGCGCCATGCGTTCCACCTGGTCTCGGCGGCGCTCGCTCTGCCGGCGATCGTCTATTCCGGCAGGTTCTTCTACCGCTCGGCCTGGGCGGCGCTGCGGCATGGTCGCACCAACATGGACGTTCCGATCAGCGTCGGCGTTCTCCTCGCCTTCGCCCTGAGCGTCTACGACACCCTTCACAACGCGGCCTTTGCCTATTTCGACGCGAGCACGTCCCTCCTGTTCGTTCTGCTGGCAGGCCGAACTTTGGACCATCTGATGCGGGGCCGGGCGCGTTCCGCCGTGGGAGCGCTTGCAAGGCTCTCGCCGCGTGGCGCGAGTGTCGTCCAGGCAGACGAGGCGATTGACTACGTCCCGCTTTCCGAGATCCAGCCGGGCATGCGTCTGCTTGTCGCCGCCGGCGAGCGCGTGCCGGTCGACGGCGTTGTCGTCAAAGGCGCCTCGGAGCTTGATGCTTCGATCGTTTCAGGGGAGAGCGAGTGGAGGCGTGCCGCGCCGGGAAGCGCATTGCAGGCGGGCGTGATGAACCTCGCCAATCCGCTGACCCTCTTGGCGACCGCATCCGCCGACGGTTCCTTCCTGGCCGAGATGACCCGCATGATGGAGGCTGCCGAGAGCGGGCGCTCCACTTACCGTCGCATCGCGGATCGCGCTGCAAGCCTGTATGCGCCAGTCGTGCATGGCGTCGCCCTCCTTTCCATGGTCGCATGGCTCTTTGGAACCGGAGACCTCCACAAATCCGTCACCATTGCGATCGCCGTACTTGTCATAACCTGCCCCTGCGCCCTTGGACTTGCCGTTCCGATGGTGCAGGTAGTGGCGGTAAGGCGCCTCTTTGAACGCGGCATCATGGCGCGCGACGGATCCGCATTCGAGCGGTTGAACGAAATCGACACCGTACTCTTCGACAAGACCGGGACGCTGACCCTCGGCGAGATGCGCCTCGTCAACGCGGGCGACATACAGCCCCGGCTCCTGTCTCTGGCAGCCGCGATGGCGAGGGTCTCACGGCATCCCGCGTCCGTCGCCATCGCCTTGGCAGACCCTCGACGGCCCGTGGCCCCTGTGGAATTCGACAGCCTCGAGGAGGTTCATGGCTGCGGCATCGAGGGGCGGGCAGGGGACGCGGTCTACCGTCTCGGACGCCCGTCCTGGGCATCGACTGCAAAGCAGGTCGACTTGGGAACGTCGTCGACAACCGTGCTGTCGAAGGACGCCGAAACGATAGCGGTTTTCGCGTTCGAGGAAACCGTTCGTCCCGGTGCTCGCGAGCTTGTCCAGACGCTGCGCTCGGCCGGCCTTTCGGTGCGCATCCTTTCTGGAGATCGTAGTGCCGCGGTTTCGTCCATCGCCAGGCAATTGGACATCGAGGCGTTTTCGGCTGAGCTGCTTCCGGGTGAAAAGGTCGAGGCCATCAGGGCACTCGCGGCGACAGGCCGCAAGGTGCTGATGATCGGCGACGGTCTGAACGATGCGCCGGCGCTGGCGGCCGCGCACGTGTCGATCGCCCCCTCGTCGGCAACGGACGTCGGACGGAGCGCATCCGACTTCGTTTTTCTCGGTCAGAGCCTGCTGGGTGTCCGAGACATCATCCAGACCGCGGCGAGGGCCGACGTGCTGATCCGCCAGAACTTCGCAATGGCAATCGCCTACAACGTCGTCAGCGTGCCCTTCGCGATCGGCGGAGTGGTCACGCCGCTCGCTGCTGCGCTTGCCATGTCGCTGTCCTCGATCGTCGTCGTTGGAAACGCGCTGCGCCAAGGTGCAAAGGTTAAAAAGGGGCCGCGCACCTTCGGCGCGACCAAACCAGCCACGGTAAAGATATGAATTATCTTGCTCTCCTCGTCCCGGTTGCCTTGGCGATGGGCTTCGTCGGACTACTGGCATTCTTCTGGTCGCTGCGCTCCGGGCAGTACGATGATCTCGACGGAGCGGCCGAGAGGATCCTGCTGGACGATGAGGAGGACGAGGGACCGTTGCCGGACCCGGTCCGGGACGGAACTGCCAGCAGACGCCAGCGTTCCCCGAAAGAGGACGGTGAATCGAAGCTCTACTCCGGAGTATCCAATGCCAAACACGGATGAACGCCAGCGGGCCACTCAGGGGCCAGATCCGACACAGAAAGAGGTTCCCGACCGGCAGATTGATCCGTCGGAGTCCGTCACCCTGTTTGCAATTGCCCTTGGAGCGATCGGCGCTCTGGTCGGACTCGTCGCCGGTATCGTTTTCCTGTCGGATTCCGCTTTCGGGGCTGCCGTCCTCAATTGCCTGATTGCGGTCCTTGCTGGCGGTTCTGCGGGCGTGGTCGCCGGGGGGACTGTGGGAGCTGCGATTGGCGTCATGCGTGGGGTCAGAGTGCCCAAGCAAGTTGACGGATGACAGCCGCAATCACTTTGCCGCCTATCAATTGGCCGCGGCGAAGGCGGATATCTCTACGACACCCACGGTTGTTGATCTGGAACAATGGTTGGTTCCGGAGGCTCGTCTATTTGTAATCGCAGCGCCAGAATGGAGAATGGATGATGGCGAGAGAACGGACGGGATTGAGCCCGGCGCTGGCGCTGGTCGCCGCCTTCATGCTCTTCCTGCAGTCCGTGGTCCACGCCTTCGCCGGCCAGCCATCGGATATCCTACCATTCGACGCGTTCGGCAATTCGCTCTGCGTTA
>Ga0209281_1001315_pt1 | contig 15700 bp, 12 predicted proteins | sample MedtruBG_FD_187514 | JGI IMG/M metagenome (GOLD analysis project Ga0209281, IMG submission 187514) | Root nodule microbial communities of legume samples collected from California, USA - Medicago truncatula BG (SPAdes) (version 2) | ecosystem: Host-associated > Plants > Roots > Nodule | place... | reverse complement strand
CATGTTCTACCTCCTGCTTACGCTGTTCGGTTGCCTCACCGGCATCAGCGCCGTGCTCTTCGGTTTCGGCGGCGGCTTCGTCATCGTGCCGCTGCTCTATCGCATGCTCACCGCCAGCCATGCAGCCGACGACCCCATCGCGCAATCGGCCATGCACATCGCCGTGGCCACCTCGACCTGCGTGATGGTCGTCAACGCCCTGATCGCCACACGCAAACACCAACGCGCTGGCAATCTGCTCCGAGAATACCTCTGGCCATTGGGCGGGTTTATCGGCGTAGGCGCGGTCGTCGGCGCCATCGCTGCGATGTGGGTCAGCGGTCAAGTGATCCGCTACGCCTTCATCGCCTACCTGGGCGTGACCATCGTCGGTTGCCTGCTGCGCCGAGGATTTCTCACACAGTCCCAAACCACATTCCCACGGCGACTGACCATGACGGAAACATCCGCCGGCGGCGCAGGCATCGGCGCCATCGCGACCTTCCTAGGTGTAGGAGGAAGCGTCATGACCGTGCCGCTGCTGCGCCGCTGCGGGCTGAGCATGTCGAAAGCGACCTCCACGGCCAATCCGCTCAGCGTCCCGGTAGCGTTGGCGGGGACGTTGACGTACATGGCGCTGGCCGGTTTCACTGAGTCTGATTTGGGTGCCTGGTATATCGGGTATGTCGATGTGCTGGCGTTTGCGCTGCTGACGGTTGGTTCGTTGCTGGGGATCAGATTGGCTGCGCAATGGATTGGGCGGATACCGGATCGGCTGCATGCGCGCGTGTACATCGGTTTACTTATGGTGGTGATGATCAGCATGTGCTTGAGCTGAGCGCGACGGCGCTCGATTCCAGCGCGCAAGCTCGCCATAATCCGCAGCTACTTTCGCGGGCAGTTGCTCGCTTATTCAAGGATGAAGTGATGTACCGAGGACTGTTACGTCTTTTTGCTGTTTTTCTTCTAACGGGTTCTTTTGTCTCGACGGCAACTTGGGCCGAGACCGGCGCGCAGTTGTTCACCGGCACGTTGGGTAAATCGTCTATCGTCCTCGAAATAAATCCTCGTACCGGAGAGGGACGTTACTTTTACAAGAAGTACCGCAAGGATCTACCACTCGACGGTGCTCTGGACGGGGAAACGCTTGTGCTGGAAGAAGGCTCGCGGATGGACGACCCACGCCCGACCTTGCGTCTGCGGCCGACAACTGATGGTTGGTATGGCGAGTGGACGAGCACCACTGGGAAAAGCCTGAAGATCAAGTTACAGCCAGCCGTCATCCCCGATGTAGCGGATGATGCCTTGCCCTTCTTCACCACACTTCACGACAAGTACCCTTATGAATACCTGCGGCTGCAGGGCGTCACACTCAAAAAAGGCAACATCGACACCTTCATGGGCTACACGCTGCAGTGGTGGAGCGAGCCGAAGACAGGCACTTCTCTGTTTGAAGTGGTCTCGGGTTATTCCCTTGAAGAGCGTCGACGCATCAACCAACAATTGATGGCGCGTTTGTGGAGCGAGGTATTGTCGTCTTATGGATGTTCAGGCAGTTACGCGCAGTCGAGCCAACCACTGTGGATGTCGTCAACAGTGATGAGTGTTCTAATTTCATCAGATTATTTCTGCGGCGGTGCCTATCCGGATCAAAGCCAGGATGCGCTCAACTTCGACACTAAAACAGGCAGACTCCTGACCCTTGATGATGTTTTGTGGGTGGGGCAGGGCAAGCCATTGCATTTCCAACGAGAGGGCGACTTCGGCGGGGAGGCGTCCGGCTCGTCTGATTCCTGGTCTAACTACCGCAGTGAGGAACTGGCACCCTGGCTGGTCGCGCAGCTGCTGAAACTCTACTCCAGTGAAATGACCGTTACCCCCGAAGGCGAAAACGACTGCAACTACGACGAGAGTTATCCCTGGCAATTTCCCGGTTGGCACTTCACGGAACTGGGCATCAAGCTCGAGCCATCATTTCCCCACGTCGCGGCGGTCTGCGGATTCGTCGACTGGAGCGTTCTGCCGTACACAATCGTCAAACAACATCCGGGCGGGGTTGCACTGCAACTGCCTTGATGTCGCGTTTACTTTCATGCGCAGCCCCTCGATTCCCGACCACAACCCCGCCATAATCGCCGCGAATTTATCCGCGCCGGCCCTCAAATGCCGGCGCGACCTCTGATTCTTTCAAGGAACGATCAATGCTCAAGGGACTGATGCGCCTGGCGCCATGCGCTGCTGTGCTGTTCTCGCTGATTCCAAGTGTCCACGCCGATGATGGCCGACGCGTGTTCACCGGCACGTTGGGCAAAATGCCGATCGTCGTAGAGCTCAATATCACGCAGCAGGACGAAGTAACCGGTCGGTACTTCTACGAAAAATACCATCGTGATTTGCCGCTCAGTGGCGCGTTGCAGAACAGCACGCTGACCTTGACCGAGGGCAATAATCGCTATGGTGACGACAAGCCGCTGTCAACGTTGGAACTTGAAGAAACCGGCAGCGGCTGGCAGGGCGAATGGAAAAGTCCGCAGGGCAAGAAGCTGCCAGTGAAACTCATCGAGGCCAGACTTACCGCCCCCACCTCATCAACTTTGCCGTTTATTGCCGCTTTGCCCTACAGCGAGCCTTACGAGTATTTGCGCCTGCAGGGACTCAAACTGAAATCGGCGAAGAAAGAAAACTTCATGGGCTACGACCTGCAATGGTGGACAGAGCCTGAGACAAAGATTTCCCTGTTCAGCGTGGAGTCCGGATTGTCGAAAGATGATCAGCAACGGGTTAACCAGCAGTTGCTTGGACGCCTCTGGAATGAAGTCATCAGTTACCACGGCTGCCAGCTGCAGGGCGGCGAAAACGTCGAATTTATGCAACAGGTGCAACCGAAAATGATCTCGCCAGCCGTGGTCAGCCTGAACATCTCGACCAGCTATTACTGCGGCGGCGCGCATCCAGACTTCGGCGATTCACCGCTCAACGTTGACGTCAAAACCGGCCACCCGCTGTCCCTCGAAGATGTGCTGTGGGTCGGTGAGGGCAAACCACTTTTACATGCCGAACGCGACAGCTTGGGCGACGAACCTCTGAGCAAGGACGAAAGTAACGCGCGCTATCAGTACGTAAGCAAAGAGTTGGTGCCGTGGGTGATCAAACAATTCACGGCCCTGTACCCCACAGAAATGAAGACACCGACGGGAGATGACGACTGCAACTTCCAGGACGAAAGCATCTGGGGGACTTCACCTTGGTACTTCACCGAGAAGGGCTTGTACCTCGGCGCGTACTTCGCTCGCGTGCAACGCTCTTGCGATAGACCTGACTGGTCGATCCTGCCGTACTCCCTAGTCAAACAACACCCTGGCGCCGTAAAACTGCAACTGCCCCAAGGCTAGCCATCACTCCAACCCCGGCGCTTCACGAATAATGAAGTGATCCAGGTTCTCGATATTGGCATTGAAGACCTCGAAAGGCTTCTCGGGGTTCTTCTTGCCGGGCACCTGCTTCAACTCCGGCGTTACGCCATAGAAGAAACAGAACAACGCCTTGTCGCTATCCACAGCGTGCTTGATCTCTTCCAGAAACGCCTTGCGCTTGCGGTAGTTGTCGAGGAGCTTTTTGTTCAGATAAACGCTGACCGGATACGGCTTCTTCTTGCTGTCTTCGGGCTTCTTGAACCAGACCTTGTCCTCGAAATCGATACGAAAACTGGCGCTGTGGAAGTCCTCGATCTTCTTGATCCGCCCCCAGTAGATCAGCCCCTTGTTGTCCGTCAGATATTCGATCTTCTTGAAGAACGAACTGTACGGCGCCGTATGCTCGCCGACCTTCAACGGCATCCGCTTGAGTAAATCCTTGTCGGCGAAGTTGGAAACAAAACACTCCACCGGATGCGCAAACACACTGGTCTTATCCGGCGCCGACTCACGACCCACCGACTCTTTACCACTGTCCGCCGCCGCCCGCACCGAGTCATCGCGCAACACATCCGCCGCCCCCGCTGGCGCGGCAGGCTTGCGCACATACTCACGCCGGGTCAGCAACAACTCTGATGGGAAGTGTTCCTCACGCCCGTCATCCACCTCGCCATCCGCCGTCTCAACGCCAGACGCCGACGCCTTCAAACTCACATACGGACAACCCGCCACATGCTGCGTAGTGGGCAGATTCTTGAAGTGCGGCGTGCGCACGTAATTTACATTCTTCGCGTTGAACGTACCCAACTCGTTGGAAGCCTCGAACGCCGCACGACAGGCATCGTTGGGGCACTGGAAGTGTTCCTTCGCAGAGTCAAACGCCACCGTTTCATCGAAATTGAGATCGCGAACGTCATAGATCGACAACTTGTCGTCGAGGCTGAGGCAGTAGGCGAGATCGAATTTCATGGTGGGGCTCGGATCCTTGAGTGGGGAGGGGTATTAATAGCGGGAGGCGGCGCGGGTTGCACTGATTGTTTTCAGGATGATGCGGGATTTGTGGGAGCCGTTCTGGAGATTGGTGGCATCAACTCAATTTAGAATCCAGACACCCACCTGGCAGCAACACATTGAATTGTGGTGAGGGGATTTATCCCCGTTGGGCAGCGAAGCTGCCCCAAGGACTTTTGGCCACAAAAAATCCGCTGCTTGAAAATCAAACAGCGGACTCTGAAATCATCAGCCTCCGCGCAACAATCGCGAAGCCTTACGCCACCAAGACTCATGGCGATTGGACGAATTATCTGCCAACAAACAAGGCATATCCCGCAACCGAATCCACGGCTCGTCCTGCCAGTGCAACGTACTGAGCGACATTTGCGGCCAACTCAAAACACTCAACGTCGGGCGCTCAACTGAGCGAGCCGGACGAGCATCACGCAGAGCAGGCACAACCTGATGCGTCAGCCACTCACGAAGGTGCCGATACTCAGGACAGTAGTGATAGATCAGCAGTGCATACACACCCGACTCACTGACCATCATGTGGTCCTCAGCTTCGCCATAGGTCTTCAGGCACATCGTCTGCCGCTGATCAGCGTCGAGTATGCGCAACTGACGTTCATCAAGATGTTTGCCCATCAACCGGCCCAGCTGATGGACGCAGAACCATGCCTGGTTCTCGACCAGAAGGGCGTGCAGGTGGGTTTTGTTGCGAGTAAATCGAGTCGGTAATAGTGGCTCAGACATTGCGGGCCTCCGGTGTCGGAAGCGGCGAGGTCGTTCTACGGGTACAGCGATTCACCCTCATCATGAAGGTTTGATATCCAGGCATTTCCATTTACCTCTGGCTGCTTTCTTAGGGCATTCGTTAGGGTGTCGGGAGCTAAGAAACCCACCAGAGACGGGCCGGACATATTCCCCTCTCGGGTCTTGTATTCGCCCACTCCCGACATAACGGGATTTTTCGCAGGCGTAGAGAAACCGCAGACGAAAAAAAACCGCATGACTGTCGGGTGCGGAGAACCGCTCTGGTTAGGGGCGTTTCTTAGGCGCCGAATTGAGAGCCTAGTGGCTCAACAAGGCATGGTCAACCCTTCAAAATCGTTCAACATATTTTGTTTGAATTATGTAGGCCTGAAGCATCTTAATCAGATGCTTTTCGGGGAATTCGATCAGTTTCGACCAACCAAGGCCTGTAGCTAAAAGGGAGTAGTAGCAGGCCGCTTTGAAGAAAGCATCAATCAGCGAATTCGTTGCGTTTCACTTAGCGCGAATACCGAAAATTTCAAGCTCCATGTTTAGGTTCCACAGTTTTAATAAACGTGTGTGTCGCAGTTTCGAACGTATTTAAGACTAATTCCTTTAGCTCTTCGGGAGTCAGATATCCAAGATCAATAATCTGATTCTTTACTCGAAGAATTTTAGTTGCAGAACGCATTACACCTTCCATTGGGCTTCGACCGATCTTACCTGCAGTGCTTAGCCAGCCCTCAGCGATCGCGATGGCTAAAGGAGGATTTCCGCCTATTGATGCACGCTCGAAAATCTGAACCATTGCATCCTCTGTTAGTTGCTTTATTAACTCCCAGCGATGCGCATGACTCTCGCCTCTGTCTAGAATCGTACCTCGCACCCAAAGTCGTTGAAACGAGTTGCGGACACCTCCTGCAAACCGTGCAGTTCGATCGCGGTTTTTATCCGTGAAACGCCATACGACTATATCTGGGGCCAAAACCGTCGTAATGAACGCCCATACGTCATCACGCAATGCTTCACCTGTTTGTAATTCCTTTAACTGGCCAAGATAAAGAGCTGCGTCTTGGTCGAACTGTGCTCGAGCCGCTTGGTTATTGGAAGTGGGGAAGCCCGCTCTCTGAGCAATTCTCCTAAGCTCGGCTGCTATTTCAATAGCGACTGTATCAGCTCTTGTCCCACCACTAGGGGCGCTAGTTTTCAAAGCCGAATATTCTTTCAGCTGATCAATACTGTCTTTGGGGGACGGGGTCTCACTCTTAAGTTTTTCAAGAATTGTGGCGACACCGTGAGCTTTCAAACGGGGCAAAAGTGCTACACGCATCAAATACCTTCTCTGAAGTCTGCTGTTGCGAGTATTAAGGCCTTAAATTTCCCAGGTGCGAAGTTACGCATCTGTCGGATTTTCTCAAGATTTTGTCCAGGAAATGACATTTCCATCCATGCTCTCGCTTGATAACCTATCGAACCTTCCTCATACCGATGAAGTTCGGCTTCATTCTCAGCGTCTAGGGCGGTTTCAATAAGTTGTGTCATCACATCAGCCACCATTGCTTGGAGCGTAAGCGCGTCACCTTCGACGAATCTAGTGCACACGCATTCGATATCAGAGTTGACATACAGCCTCACGTTGCCACTGAAGTCTGCGTCCAAGGTTGTCGGGCTCCAGTCTACAAGCCAGGGAGCGTATTGCTCTGGCCTAGCCTTAAAACTCTCGGAAAAGCTGGCAAGCTCAATAGGGAACCTAGAGTCGCCACCGTCTTCAATAAGAATATTTTTATGATACTGCCAGAGGCGTGCGCCGCGCAGCTTCGGAGATAATGGGCTACCGGAGTCAACTGGGGCATCAAGAACGATCCTGAGACTGAGCTGAAGCTGCCCTGAGAGGGTGCATCCCGGAATAATTGCCTCGAGCGTAGCCGCTTGTCTCTCGATATCTATTATCGCGGTCGCCAAGCGATCTACTCGCCTAGGTAAGCTACCGGTACCAGTGCCTGCTGAAAGCACTACCGCCAAGTTTAGGTCGGCAGCATCTATTCCCAATAAATTCGCTGCTTCATTGAAATCTAGATCGACATGAACATTGACTTGAATGTCTTGTTCATAGTCCCAGTTTTCCAAGATATCGGATGCCGGGGATAAAGGCTCGCCCGGAGGCCCGATCATCCATCCGCTGAAGTTGACCAGCTCATCGGGAAGGGTGAGGAACGGGAGGGCTATTCGGCTCATTCTCTACCGTCATCCACAAAGCGAAGTCGGACACCTACGGCTGCTTCTGGCGGGCTCAGAACCGTGATGCTGATGGTGCCGCTCTCAGTACCTACCTTTATGATTGGCCCAAGAGTGAAATCCTCGATGACATTAAACGACATCCCAATCACTTGGGTTTCAAATCCAGTTGGTAAATCTTCGCCATCAGCTACAGCACCGTCTGCAACCAGATGAGACTTAGCAGATACTTCAAGCATGGGATTTGCCCCATCGTTCTGCAGGTCTGCTTCAAAAACGGCGCAACGTCGATTCTGATTGTCGATTTCGAGACGTATAAACCGCGCAGGTGAAATTGCGAGTTCCTGCTTTACATGCGGTGGGCGGGGGCTAGGCCTAGGTCTGCCCGGACCTTTTCCCGAAACTGAATCAAGTAAGCGTCCCAGACGGCTCGCAGTTCCAGCAAGCGAAGGACCACGGTCCTTGGTACCGCTTGCGACTGAAATAACTGGAACTGCGAAATTGCTGGCGGTTTGTTCGATCCGCTTGAGAGCTACCCGGACAAATGTTTTCGCATTACGATCAGGAAGATTGTCAGGAATCCAATCGTCATGAGCCGGTGGCTCGGACATTGCAAATGCAGATTCCACTTCATCCTCATCCGAACATATAAAAACTCCCGCCCACTCAAAGCGTGAATCAGCAAAGGGAGTACCCTCGATATATTTCACAACCAGTTCTACTGGTCGCATCAAGGCGATGTGGCAGGCTTGTTCAGGTATCCCGGAGTTGTCATCCAGCGCCAAGCCCAAGCGATCCGCGCAAAGCCCCTTTTTGATGATCAGCCTGCCCAAATCCTTTTTAGGGCGCTCACTTCTAACAATCTGCACATCAGCAGCATTATCTCTATAAGCTTTCATGGCTGACGCGAACAGATCAAACGGAGGGAAGTAGTCCGGCACTGGCAACGGTACTTCGCGCTCCTCGATTTCTATCCGAATGGTGAGCTTTTTATCTTCCGGAGTTGACAGCGTGAGCCTTGGCCAGAAGTTCCATAGAATCGTTTCTTGTATGTAATGGTTGATCGACCTGCCGCCCTCTCCCTCTTCAATATAAGGGTCAAGGATAAGGATTGAGGTACCCGTATCGTTTAGCTTTCGTTCAGGCATCCCCAGAGACGCTGCCAGTTCGGCAGCGTGGGGGCCAATCAATGGATCGATGCCACCGTCGCCATCGCTGATGCCCCACCAGTGCCTCCCCGTAAATCTTCTGCGCTTATTATCGGCTGTATCGGAATCGTACGCCGAACCCAAGTGGCAACCCATGAATCTCCGTACGGGTTTACCTTCGCAAGATGTTTGGCTATCTACGAAAATCGTCGAGCACGCACTCATTGCATACAGAGATGTTTTGCCGTAACCGTAGGTACCCCCGCCGTGATATGTATCACGAGCAACTCCAACGTTACGTAGAAAGTTCACGAAGTTGAGCGCTTCTCGTCCATCTGAAGCGACATCTCCCGACGTTGGCCCGCTGAGTCCGGTTGAATGGAAGTCACAGATTTCCAGCACTTTGAGGCCGACCGTCCCAATTGAAGCTTCTATCTCAGTCCGGGTGTGATCACCTGGGGGGAGGTCTGCTAGTACAACGTCCCTTAATGTCACGCACTGTTCAGATGTCAGTGTACGGAGTCTAATCGTCAACGCCGGGCCCAATCCTGGCAAGGCAGCGTCGATGCTGTTCTGAATAGCTTCACGAAGCACTGTCTGCAACAGATCCTGAGCAGGGCAGCCCAGCAGCCGTCTGAAGCCGTCTGCTGCGATGTTTCCTGTCTTCGAAAAGGGCTCGCTAAAAAGCTCTAGTCGGGTCATCCAGCAATCCTTTTAAATGCAATTTTGTAATCGTCCGTGGGAAGTTCGAAGTCCTTCGCATGGCTCAGGTCGATTTGGTACTCCAAGGCCAAGACGCCTGCCGGCAAGAGTTCGCCAGCGAAACTGGAGCCAGTAATTCTTGGAAAGCCTTCGGAAACACTGTAGATCTTAATACCTTCTAGGCAAAAGGAGAGACGATTCCACTCTTTTGCATGAGGATTCAAGCATCCTAGGGCTTCTAATCCCTTTTCGAGCGTTTTTCTGTCAGCGCCGGATTTCAGCAGACTGTCAAAGACCGATCCTATCGAAAGTTGACCGTTTTCGACTTGCTCCAGACGAACATGTGCAAGGTGAAGTGTTCCTCCTACTGGCGGGTCCAGTTGGTCAATACCATGAATGAACACTCGTGTTGAATCGGATCGCCCAGAGGTCTTCACCTCGAGAGCATGCATGCCTTGGCGAAAATCATGACGGAGTTCAAAAGGTCCCGTCCATGTTTCTGCTGCTGTCTGATTGAGAGTGACTAGACGCCGCATCACTTCAAGCTCGCCTACCAACCCCTGAATTTTACTTCCGAGGATTTCTTCATGAGCCCTTTCTCTCAGCAGTTCCCGGAAATCATCGATAGACGCAATTACTGCCTTGACCGGGGAGAATCCCTCCTTGATCCGGCGAAGAATGTCTTCTGCCAGTTCAGCAAACACCAAATCTAGACCTCGGTCCAAGCACATGATGTCGATAAACAACGTACCCTTGTTGGATACCTTGTAGCTCGAGGTTGTTACTAGGAGCTTTGACGTTGAGATGAGTTCACTGGTGGGGGCATGTCCACCGATTGGCACCAGAAGTCGAGGCTGTCCCTGTGCTCCGATCGCGTATCGCGCCGTGCCGAAGCCCGTCGCGATACCCGAATCGATACTGGGAACTTCAATTATCCCGTCGCCAGAGCCGGTCGCCGTGAGTCGTTTCCAGCGTTCGATCGCTCTTTTAGTCATCAACCGCACCATCGAGAGCTTCCGCGAGCAATTCTTCTTCCGACGCAATTTGCTCAGGTACAGGGGCGTCCAACTCCACTGAAAAATAGTCGCCCGCTTGATCCGGTGCTCCAGGAAAAACTATACCAAGACCGATCAGATCTCCAACGGCATCCAAGTCCTTACGAGATGTCGACTGTGCCTTTGAATTACCGTCGATCACGTACAGTAAGATGAGTGGGACTTGCGGGCGTCCATTTTTGATATCTGCCCAAGTGCCTTTACTTTTAACTGTCTCAATGTCCATGGCATCAATAAGAATGTCGCTTTTGGACATTAATGCTTTGATGTCAGCATATCCCCTTTCGTTATCCTTCAACTGCGAGCGACAAGCAGCATTCACATAGCCAAGCATGCCAAGAGGATTTTCAGCCGTTTGGTCTCCGGTCGGGGTGATGATGCCAACGTTCCACTCTTGTAGGCTATCTGCAGCTTGGTCAATGTAGCCAAGAAGAAGATCCTTTTTGAGATCCATATGGTGCTCACATATGTCATAAGCCACCAAGAACTTACGTACTTCTTGGAGTTTTACATTTCTTGCAAGGTGACGCTTAGCTCCGGCCTGAGTTTGGAAAGAATATTTAGTGGCAACTTCATCAACGAATTGAACCGCAGCTTCCCAATTGCTAGCTACTTTGGTAATGCTCTGGTGATCAAAGCGAATAGTCTGCACATGTCGACCCTCGAAGCTAATGTTGCTGCGATAGGCGTGCCGCATCTTGGATGCCGCAGTAATTGCCATTCCTGGGATAGCACGAACCCGAACGGCGAATTCCTTGGGAGTGACGCCATGTTTGCGGTAATTGCTGATGTCGTCGCGAATCTCTTCTTCAATGCGCGCTAGTGCACGGAAGTTGGAAGCGAGTTCAGCAGTTGTCCAGAGACGTGGCAAATCCTCGTATCCCTTTCTATATCCGAACCAGCGGCCCATCTGAAGTAGAGTGTCGTACTGCATGGATGTGCGTAGGAAGAATGATACAGATAGGCCTTCAAGTGTCAGCCCTCGAGCCAGCACTGTCCCCCCTACCACTATGTAAGTCTTGGGCTCTTGAGTGTAATCCAGTCTTTCAAAGCTTTCACCGTTCTCAATAGCGTATTCTAATACGTCTAAGGTTTTCTTAAGGTGAGGGCGCAGATCGGCCAAGGAGTTGATTCCGTAATATTCCAGCGGGACTTGTGTCGTCTCCTCATTAAATACGTGTTCTAGCGTGTTTTGGAGCTCACCAGAATCGCTGGTCAATTCATCAAGGTTTTCTTTGATCCAGTTCTCGATGAGCTTCGCCATCCTTTCATGTTGGATGATGTAAGGAGATGTGTGTACCAGCATAGTCATGTGCTGATCTTGTTGTCCGCGCGCCCTTCGAATAGCACAGCTGAGAAGGAACCAGAGCACTGCCTTTTGCAGTTCCTCTGTCATCTGCGGGTAGAAAGAGTCCTTCTCAATGGTGCGGGCCGGTTGCAGCAAGTTGAGTTCTTCATCCGGCACGTGGCGAATCATGTTTCTGCCAGCTTCTTCGGGAGACTCAGGACCATCTGGGTTGGCGGGGGCGTATCCGAATACTTCCCTCGCGCCAAAATAACCATCGGTACGAGGCAGCGTGGTAATGAAGTCCTCCGGATAGAGGTCGTCTAGGTCGTTTGGATTCAGTGGGTACGGATCAATAAAAACGTTAGCGAATGGTGTAGCCGTATAACCTACGTAAGATACAGCGGGAAGCGCTCTTATGATTTTGCGGATTTCGGCATTGATCCGCGTCATATCGTAATCATTGTTAGACGAGTTGACCGACGCTTGATCGCACTCGTCGTCAATCAGAAGTACCTTGAGCTGTCTAAGAATTGCCAAGGGGGTCTTTGGTTTGCCCTTGTCGTCAATAATCGTCTTGCGGAACGTCTCTAGTCGTGAAGTAATTTTTTTCATCACAACTAGTTGAGCTCGCCCGGGAACCGGCATCGTAAACGAGCCGTTCGCGGGGTACGTGTAATCCCCGTCATTCTGCTCGGTGGTGTACAACTGCCAAAAATGGCGGTGGCGATTGACGATGTCATTCTCTATGCGTCGCTGGGTCTGAGCACGTAACTTGTTTGTCACCCCCCCCAGTAACACGATCAAGTTATATCCTGCGTCTACCGCTTTGGCGATAACGGCGGTCATGTTTGCTGTCTTGCCAGACTGGACGTAGCCTACAACCAAACCACGATGGCGAAAACCTTCGTTATTCGGATTTGCAAGTAGCGATACTACTTCTGAGGAGCTCTCATCGATAGATGCAATCGTGTTTTCATCCCACCCCTTGCTGTTTGTGAGGTAGCCCTTCAGCGCTGGCCAATGAACATCCCTTGAGCCAGGCCCCTTATACCAAGGATCCCTTTTCTTGATGAGAGAGCTGCGACGTAAAATCTCTACGTCCTCCAACGACGCGATTACTTGCTCAAGTGCGATGACAAGATTTTGGTCCATCTCAGATGTAAAGGAAAAACCAATACTGGTGAGATCCCTTTTCAGAGCCTCAGCTGCCTGCTGGGGGGAATCATGTGTGGGAAGCTTCTCGCGAATCTGACGAGCGAAGGTTTCAACCTGTGGATTTGTCATCGAAGCAATCCTTACTTGCTATCCCTAGAAAATTTCGTCTCTGGCTCGCTGAGCTTGGTGTTTCCATTCTGCGTCCAGACCACGTGCAATGTGTGGCATTACTTTGCCATTTTCTTGCTCAATGTCCCATCATATTTTGAATAGCCAGTAGCTAGAGGCTGATAGTCAGGCCAGTGGCCAAATAGTGGGCTCGGCGACCGGTCACTGGGTCCTAGTTTTCTGACACAGTAAAGTTAGGCCAAGAGAGGTATTTTTGATTACAATCCGGCACGGCTTTCAGAAGCCAATTCATTTCTGCTTCGGGCCCGCGGATGCCACACTCCCAAAGCTCGAAAACACGCCAATCCTGCTCGAGCAGTTCGGCTCTGGTTCTGGCGTCTCGTTTCACATTTTGGTCGAATTTCAATCGCCAGAAATCTTCGCGCGTCCGAGGAGTTGTGGCATATCTACAACCTTGATGTCTGTGCCAGAAGCAGCCTTGAATGAAAATGCAGAGCTTGTAACGTGGAAGCACCACGTCTGGCCGACCAGGAAGCTCTCGAGGGTGCAGTCGATACCTGAAGCCATGCCGATGCAGCAGCTTCCGTACCTTCAATTCGGGAGATGTATTACTGCCGCGAATGCCGGCCATCATCCGAGACCTGACTTCTTTACTGACTATGTCCATGAATGAGCACCAGATGAATTTGCCGTTAGGTCGAGACACCGCCGTCGAATGTGATACTGAGCTTTCGAAGCCAATTCAAATTGTTGATCTCTTCGCTGGCCCTGGAGGTCTCGGCGAGGGGTTTGCCTCGTCGGGAGGTGGCGCCCGGTTTGAGATTCTAGTCTCGGCCGAAATGAACCCTATTGCTCGCGAAACGCTCAAGTTGAGAGCCTTTTATAGACTGCTCAAGCAAAAAAATCCTGACCGGCTGAGCGACTATTACAACTTTTGTAATGGCAAAAGTCAGAAGCCGTATAGCGATTTGAGTGAGTCTCAGTGGCTAGAGGCTGAAGAGGAGGCTAGATGCATCACTTTGGGTTCCGAAGAAGGTGATGCAGAGCTTGATAGTATTCTAGACAGACGACTCGAAGATCGGCCTTGGGTTTTGATAGGTGGGCCACCGTGCCAAGCCTATTCAATTGTTGGGCGGTCGCGCAACCAGGGTAAGGCTGATTACAGTGCTGAAAATGACCATCGCCATTTTTTGTATAAAGAATATTTGCGAATCATCAAGGAAAGAAAACCAGCTGTTTTCGTGATGGAAAACGTTAAAGGAATTCTATCTTCCAAGATCGCCGGCGAGAGCATTTTCGCTCAAATTCTGCAGGATCTGACTGATCCTAATAAGGCTTTGGGAGATTCAAGTCCGGGCATAAAATATCGTATTTGCTCTCTTGTGACGGGGCAGTCCTTTGGTCCAGGTGAGGACGTGAGCAAGGTAGATCCTAGAGGGTTTATTATTAAATCGGAGGAATATGGAATTCCTCAGGCAAGGCATCGAGTAATACTTTTGGGTATCGCCTTGGATGACCAAGGATGTATTGAAGAATATGAGAGTATTCCGAAGGCCATTGATCGTGTAAGTACAAAACAAGTTCTCGATAACCTGCCTCAGTTGCGAAGTCGCCTGACCAAGCAGGTAGATAATGGCGAGGCTTGGTATAAAGAAGTAGCTAACCATCTCGATGGTCTCATATCTGAGGTCGATAGTAGGTTGGAGCCAAAGCTTAGCTCCGAAATGAAGATTGCGCGCGAGGCTCTTCTTTCTGCATCTCTAGAGGTCGGGGCTCTTCGTGTTCGCCGCCGCAAGGGGGATGGAAAAACGAAGGATGAGAGCTTGGATCGGTGGTATCGCGATGAAAAACTGGATTATTGGCTAAATCATGATGCAAGAGGGCATATGCCTTCTGATCTGCGTCGCTACATGTTCGCCAGTGTGTATGCTCGTGCTTACAAAACGTCTCCAAAAGGGCATCAACAATTCACTCTTTCGGGTCTTGCACCTGCTCATAAAAACTGGGAAAGCGGTAAGTTCAGTGATCGCTTTAGGGTTCAGCTTGAACAGCTTCCAGCGACCACAATTACCAGTCATATTTCCAAGGATGGCCACTACTTTATTCACTATGATCCAAAACAGTGCCGTAGTCTGACGGTGAGAGAAGCCGCTCGACTTCAAACATTCCCTGATAATTATTTCTTTCAGGGAAATCGAACTCATCAGTTTCATCAGGTTGGGAATGCTGTGCCACCATTACTGGCTAGTAAGATAGCCTCTGTGGTATATGGGATTGTGTGTAAAAAATACCAATGACCCATTAAAAAGTAATTGTTCATGCATAAAAAAGCCCCGACAAAATCGGGGCTTTTTGCTTTCTCGACTTGTCGACTCAGGCAGCAATCGTCAAATCATGCCAAGCGAGACTATTAGTCCCAGCTCAGAGCACCACCAGTTTGGTATTCGATCACGCGCGTCTCAAAGAAATTCTTCTCTTTCTTCAAGTCCATAATCTCGCTCATCCAAGGGAACGGGTTAGTCGTCCCTGGATATTCCTCTTTCAAACCAATCTGCGACAAACGACGGTTAGCGATGAACTTCAGATAATCCTCCATCATCGCCGCGTTCATGCCCAGTACGCCGCGAGGCATGGTGTCGCGGGCGTATTCGATCTCCAGCTGCGTACCCTGCAGGATCATCTGGGTCGCTTCTTCCTTCATTTCAGCATCCCACAGGTGTGGGTTTTCGATTTTGATCTGGTTGATCACGTCGATGCCGAAGTTCAGGTGCATGGATTCGTCGCGCAGGATGTATTGGAACTGCTCGGCGACGCCGGTCATTTTGTTGCGGCGGCCCATGGAGAGGA
>Ga0209281_1001314_pt1 | contig 15774 bp, 21 predicted proteins | sample MedtruBG_FD_187514 | JGI IMG/M metagenome (GOLD analysis project Ga0209281, IMG submission 187514) | Root nodule microbial communities of legume samples collected from California, USA - Medicago truncatula BG (SPAdes) (version 2) | ecosystem: Host-associated > Plants > Roots > Nodule | place... | reverse complement strand
TTACGACGAGAATTCGGCGCAGGGCCGGGCGTGGGCGAAGGGCTGGAAAGAGGCGCAGGCGGAAATGGCCGCCAACCTTCAGTCCGCCATGGAGAAGAAACAAGCCGATCGCGCCAAGAAAGCCGCCGATCTGGCCGCAGCTGATGATGGCGGAAACGACCCCGAGGACGACGACGAGGCCGATCTGGCCGAGGCCGCCGAATAGGAGGCCCCGCCATGCCAAATCGAGAACCCGAGAACGTCATCTGGAAAGAGGCCGACCGCGAGAAGGTGGCCGGCATGCTCGAAAAAGGCTGGTCGGCCGCGAAGATCGGCCAAGCGATGGGGATTTCCCGAGGCGCGGCCATCGGCCGGATTTTCCGCAATGACCGATTAAGGGCGCTGATGAAGCGCCCGCCCAAAGTCGCGAGTTCGAGGAGGTGGCCGGTGAAAAAAGTCGCCGCGAAAGTCAAAACCGCCCCGGCGCCGGTCGTCCAGCTGCCACCGCCGCCCATGCGCTTCGTGCCGCTGGCCGAATTGAAGCGCGGCGATTGCCATTGGCCGGTGAGCCCGCATAGCGCCGCCCCGGATCAGCACCTATTTTGCGGCGCTGGCACCCGCAAAGGCCAGAAATGGTGCCCCTACCATCAACTGATCGGCTATCAGCCTCGGGTGCCGCGCCATGGGTAAGCGGTCCTCGTTCCCCCGGCGCAAGGCGGACGATTACGCCACCCCCTTGAAGGGGGTAATGCCGGTGATCCCGCATCTGCGCGCCGAGGGGATCGTGACCTTTGTTGAGCCGTGCGCGGGAGCCGGCAATCTGGTAGCGCATCTATGCAGCTTTGGCTTCCTCTGCGCCTTTGCCCGCGATCTGCGCGACGGCTTCGACGCCCTGACCTGCGATCAAAACATTTTCCAAGGCGCCGACGCCATCGTGACGAACCCGCCGTGGACGCGGGCGGTGCTCCATCCGATGATTGAGCGCTTTTCCGATATCCTGCCGACATGGCTCCTCTTTGATGCCGATTGGGCGCACACCAAGCAAGCGGCGCCCTACCTCGATTATTGCTCCCACATCGTCGCTGTCGGCCGGCTCAAGTGGATACCGGCCACGAAGCACCAAGCCAAGGATTCCTGTGCGTGGCACCGCTTCGACCGCCGGCATTCTGGCGGCCCGCATTTCATCGGCCGCCCCTCAAACGAAATCGCAAAAAGTTACGTGGAGGCGGCGCAATGAACTTTCACGAAAACCTCCCGAGCCTTGTCAACCGCGCCGCGTCACAGCTTGCGAACGCTGTCAGCGCTGCGGAGGTGCTTGAGGCCAGCTATTCCGCGTCTGTGGCCTACGATGCGGCGAAGAAAGCGGCCCGGTTTGCCAAGGCCAAGGGCGCACACGACCAGCTGATCGCCGCCGCGCATCGCGCGCAAGCCGACGCGCTGGAAATCGAAAGCCTCGCCAAACGCCGGCTCGCCAATGAATACGACGCTGCGCAGGAGCGGGGGGAAGTCGCGAGAAAGGGGAAGCCGGTAAATGTTCCAGATGGGAACATTAAGGCCACCGCCGCTGACATCGGCCTTTCCCGCAAGGATGTTCACGAAGCCCGCTTGATCCGGGACGCCGAAAAAGCCGAGCCAGGCCTCGTCCGCCGCGCTTTGGATCGGAAGGTGGCCGCCCGCCAAGAACCGACGCGGGCGGCGCTTCGCCGCGAGGTGATCGAGGCCGCGAAAATCGGCGGCCGGGCACCATCGATAAAGAACCCACTCTACCGCGCGCCTACCAAAGCCGGCGCGGCATGGACGCATCTTTACGGTGCTTGCCGCGCTCTCAGCGAATGGACGGCCCAAGGCGAAAACATGGAGCTTGCGCGGCGCGGCATGGTCGAGCGGACGGACGATCAGGCGGCCAACATCGCCGCCGTGAGGAAATGCGCTGCGGCGTTGGGCCGCTTCTTGGAGGAACTGTGATGCTAAACGACAAGCTCCGTAATTTCTTCGATTTGGTGAACCGGGCGGCGGCTGTGCATGGCTTGAATGCCAAGGCCGTCGCCGACGAGATCATACGCGAGGCCTTCCCCGAGACGACCGCCGCCGCCGAGATCGAGGGCGCCGACGCTATGTTGCGGAATGGCGTCGTGGCATTCATCGCCCAGCATTTCAAGCGGGCCCCACCGGCCGACGGTCGGCAACTCAAGCTCGACATTCCCGAGCCGCTGACTCCGATCGTCGCCAAGCTCAAGGCGGCGGCGCATTACGTTGAATCGCTCGGCCAATATGTCCCGGTGCCTATCCTGATAGCAAATCCTCCATGGCTGGACGACGCACGGAAGTACAAGCGGCGCAAAGGCGAGGAAACGTTAGACGAAGCGGCGGTTCTTGATGAGCTTTACGCCGCTGTCTTAGGGCGCCGGTAGCCTGATGCTTATCCTCGGCCTCGACCAGTCCATAACACGCACCGGGTTCGCGCTCTACGAATACCCCGGCGACGAGCGCGACATGCGTTGCGGCTCGTTTTCGTGCAAGGACGCGAGCGATCCGGAGGAAAAATGCGAACTGTTCGCGCGCCAGTTCAAGCGGCTGGTCGGGTCGAAAGAGCGCCGCCCCGATTTCATCGTGTGGGAGCGCGCCCGGCGGCGCATCTCGGCTTATCCCAAGAAGCCGAACCCCAATTTGCTCGGGCTGGGCGGCGATGATCCCGCCGTCTGGACGGTCAACGCCGATCAGCTGCTATTGCCGGAAATCCAAGGCATCATCCGGGGGGAGGCGATCAGCTACCGCATTCCCCATGAATCGGTCCCGCCGGCCACATGGCGCGCGGCGATCTATGGCAAGGGCGGCGGCAAGCTGTCTCGTGCCGACGCCAAGGCGCAAGCGAAGCAATACTGTAAGGCGCTTCGGATCACGGCCGGGAACGAGGACGAGGCCGAGGCCGCATGCATCGCCAGATGGGCCGCGACGTGCTCGCAAAAAGTCCGCCTCCTATTTGCGGAGGCGGCAGCATGACCGCGGAACGGTGGATGCGCTTCTATCCGTCCGACTGGCTCGGAGACCCCGCCTTGCGCACATGCAGCTATGGCGCGCGCGGCCTCTGGATGGACATGCTTTGCCTAATGGACGCCGCCAAGCCTCGCGGTCATCTCAAGCTAGGGCGCCAGAAGGTCGATGCACAGACGCTCGCCACGCTGACAAACGGCACGCCCAGGCGGGTCGAAAAGCTGCTAGCCGAACTGCAAAAAGCGGGCGTTTTTAGCGTCAATTCGAGGGGCACGATCTACTCCCGGAAAATGGTACGTGAAGAAAAGTGGAGCAAAAAGGGAAAAAAGATGTCAGCCGCTCGTTGGTCGAAAGGTACTGAAACTAAAGAGGAATTCGGCACAAGCAATGCTCGCAGCATGACTCCAGAATCCAGAGTCCATAATAAGCAAGAATCTTGTAGCTCTAGACTCGGAGTCGCGCGCGCGAAGCGCCACCATCAGCCCGACCACGATCCCCCCGATTTCAGTATCGACCCAGTGAACCCAAGCGAGGCGCTTTTGCGCACTCGCATCCTCAAGCATTGAACCGAACGGAGGAAGCTGTGGAGATAAGTGAGTCGCGGCAGCGTTCAGGTTGCTGTCAACTAGGACTGCTACAAGGTTTTTTCGGACGGGAGCGATTGAAGTGGCAACTTGAGGCGAACGTGGACCCAGGCTTCACGATGACGAACTGAAAACCCGCCTCGGAAGGCGGGTTTGAGCCCTTGAGAAACTGTCAGTTCCCCCGCGAATTCCGCCGGGCGCAACCAATCTCACAAGTAATTGGTAGGAACCAGCGCCTGCGTATTCGGGCGCGCTTCTATCGATGTTCGATCGACCGCCAGGATGCTCAACACGAGAGAGATGAGGACGAGTATTAATGCGGTTTGAGAGCCAGTTCTCGTGCTGGTGATTGTTCAAACGTGATGGCAGACCGGGAGCCTTGCCATTGATTAGCCCTTGGGGGCCATGCGCATTGAAGCGCATGACCCGATCAATCTGAACGCTGCCCACCCGCGCCGCATCTGGTTGCGAATCGCTGTCATAGATCGAGGCAAAGGCCAAGACACGCCGGGGCGGCATCCTTCGTCCGGCGGACCGGACGGCCACCTACTCCTTCATTACGCACCCATTACCCTCCAAAGTACCATACTTTTTGCACCATTCCGCGAAGTCCTGGAGTTCTGCCTCACGGCGCACCTCACAGACTTTGTCCTCAGGCTCACACACGGTTGGCTCGATAACTAAGACTCTGGCGGCGCTTGCGGTCGGAGCAAGAGCAGTCGTCGCCAGGGCCAGCGCGGTCCCAGCAAGTATTATGCGCAGCCAGCGAGACCGAAATTCTGGCCACGCCGGACGACCTGCGGTGACGGTATTGTCGGGTGATCTTTTCACTGGAGTTTCCCTGTTTCTTGACGTGTTTGCGGATGATCTGGCGTCACTTGCGACTCCGCCGTCGGGCATATCGGAGTTTCATTGTCGGGCTTTCCATCAGGAGGCTTCCAGCAGCACCCTCTGCCTTCACGCTTATGTGGCTTGGCATTGCCCGCAGCTGAGCGAGGAAAAGATCAACACCCACTGACACGGGCTGCGCTCGATTGCCTGGTGGAGCGAATACCCCTCGGCCGCCTTCTCGTTGATGAAGGCTTGCATGCTCTTGGGGCCGTCTAGGCCGGTATCGAAGGACTCGACTAGGTATTCGGGCATCCTCATCTCCTCAAAGCCACGGCCCGGCGATTGCGCTGCTGCGCTCTCAGTGGGCTCTTTGCCGTCGCTGCCGTCCTTCAGCCAATAGGTATACGTGATGGATTCCTTTGTCCTACCTTGCGCTTCGAATGCTGCTTGGGCGGCCAGGTTGTTGGCGTGCGTAGAGCAGGTGATTGAATCGACATTTCCTTGCTCTTTGGCTTTGTTGCGGAGAGCATCGAAAAGAGCGGTGTGGATATATTTCCGTCGATGCTCGGGAACCACGTAGGAGAGCGAGATATCCCAGCTCTCCCGGCCGCAGCCGTAGGTGAGGAAGCCGATTGCCTTGTCGTCTTCATCGATGGCTGCCACGCAGGGATCGGTGAAATCCGGCGGAAGGTACGGCCTGGGCGCGAACCCAGTCTCTTCGAAGTAAGTCACTGCCTGCGGCACCAACTGCCACGCTGGTGAATGCCCGTAGTGCTTATAGAAGCGGATGCGGTACGGGCTCTCAGGGGTGGGCTGGTCGTTTTGTTGGGAACGGGGGATCTTCACTTGACGCTCCTGAAAAGAAAAAGCCGCCACCGATGGTGAGGGATGACTTGGTTGCGGCGACAAGCTTGGAAACTGTGATCCTCCAGCTTATGAAGATGGCGAGATGCCGGGCTCCTCTACGCCGACTTTTGGAGAGAAGAGCAGCACCCACCGGTGTGCGCTTCCGCGCACTATCTGGCGAGCGAATAACCTTTGCCCTCCCACTCGCTTATGAGCGCATCCCTGCCAGACATACCAGTAGGGCCTGAATCGTATTCGACGACGCGGTAGCACATGGAGACCTCGCAGTAGCACATGGTGACCTGTTTCTGTGGGAGTAGCCCGTTCGGTGCGCTTCTTCGAGCGGTAACGGGACTAGTTACATGGGGAGGCGGCTGGCTGAGCGCTAACCTCTAATCGCCTTTTACAATATCCCACTCGCGCTGGCCATCTTGGCTGAGGCTTTTTCCAACCATGTTAACGTTATCTAATGTGAGGAAGAGCCGGCGTTGCCTTCCTCGTACTCATCTCATCCTCATCGCTCTCGTGGTGAGCATACTGGGGGCTCGTCCCAGAGAATGAGGTGCCGCCCGATGTCCCGGATGTTCCTCAGACGCCCCTAAGATGAAACGGGGGGGCCGCTTTGTGTGTTGGTTGCAGGCCTGGAACCCGGTCTTTCGTGGTTATGAGCCACGCGGCTTACCAGTTTCCCTGTCTGCTGAAAGTGGAAACTCTACTGCAAGATTAAGAGCTAATGCTGACGAAACGGCGCGAGAACACGTCCAGTACGGATGTGGATTCGGGAACAAAGCGGCCGAAGAAATTGCGCCGCCGGCACCACAACGGCGAATTTGACGACTCGAAAGCGGAAAGCAGCGCCGCGTGGACCATCGACGCGCCATGGGCGCACCTGGTCTGGAGCCGATATCTGCTCTCGCTCTACGATCTGACCACGCCGGCCCCGAGGCCGAGACGGTGGTTTTCTACATGCCCGGCGCCACGCATGAATTCGTCCTGCAAGCGCTGGACCCGGAACGGCTCATCCCCAAGGACGCGCCGATCCGTGGAAGCGGCTACCGGCCGCTGATCCCGCCAAACACCGCTATCAGTTCTTGGCGACTCGCATGATGCCGCGCTGGCGAGAATGCAGGAAATCGTGGACGCGATCGTGGCGGAGGAAATAAGCCCCCTAAGCCCCGACGTAGATTTCCACTCGCTCGGACATAAGCTGCTCGTCCGCTTGTCTACTGAGAATTGCGGCCGAGCCCGCCTATGTGGCATGGGGCGGGCTCGGCCATTCCGGGTGAACCATAGTCGGCCCTGTTCGAGGGGGTGCAGGGCGGCGGGTACGTGGGGTTTTCCCGCCATTTCTCCGACTAGCGCAGCGTTCTTTCGCAGGTTTTCGCTACGCTCTGCTGCGATCAGCCACCCGGAATTCGAAGTGATTTGCGGCAGCGGCTCGGGATTATAGCCGGGTTAAAGGGCTTTAGACCGCCCACCGCGAAGTCGACCAGCTTCAAGGGGACAGGCGTTTCCGGCAAAGGACGGTCGCCTCGGCGGCCGAGCATAGCATTGGTGCAGATTTCCAGCCCCTCGGCTTCGTTGTAGCGGCCAGCGTCGGCGATTTGCTTCAGATATCCATGACCACCCGGCCCCCACCAGCGGCGATGCTCGTTCGACCAAGTCAGGTAAATATTATTTTCTACCATGCGAATTTTTCCCCTCAGTTTTTATGGCTAATGCCTCAGGCGCGAGCCCGATGATCAGGGGCGAGCCCTGGAACGCGTAGCGTTGAGAGGTGTGAAGCCCTATTCGCAAGGGTTCTGCGGTCATCTGAAACCCGTTCCGAGAGCGGCGAGCGCGGCTTTGTATTCGCTTGCTGTCATAATTGCCGGATGATAGATGCCAATCTGATCGAAAACAATATTGACACAGCAAACTGTTATCTCAACCATCGAGCGCGCCGAAAGGGCGAATTGAAAGGAATACGCGTAAGGGCAAGCGCTGCGCGTTGAACGGAGAAGAATGAGCGAGATGATGTGCTGCTGCCTTTCCGCGGGCTTCGATCTGACCCGCTTCCTCGTCACAGTCCGCTGCCCAGCCGCCCCAATATATTCTCGGTCCGCGCGTGGAAGAGGATCCCAGCCTCGGGCCGATGGAAGGCAGGATGCGAAATTTCCTGCAATGAAAGGGCGGAGCATGAGACAGAGTTTGAAAGCCCAGACCACGGACATTGATCAAAAGATAGGCGCCCGCGTTCGGGAATTCCGGCTGCTGCGGGGCATGTCGCAGGGAGCGCTTGCCGAAAAGCTCGGGATCACGTTCCAGCAAATGCAAAAATACGAGAAGGGCGCCAACCGGATCTCGGCCTCGGCGCTGATCCTGATCTGCAAGGAGCTTGGCATCACGCCCAACCATATTCTCGGCGCGTTTTTCGACAATGATGAGGACACCGAGCTTGTCCATTAACTTATGCATCAGATTGCCGTGCGCGCCCGCAAGCTCAAGGCTATTCAGGCGGCTCTCTCAGAAGAGCCCAAAAAAGGCCCGCCGTCGCGAAGCAGCCCTCGCGTCAGATTGAAGAGGGCCGTCAAATGATCCCGCAATATCGCGTCTTCGCGCTGGCCGTGGCGGTCGCCACCTACTCATGCTATTGATCGTTCGAGCCGGCACTGCGGGTTTGTTATAATCGGGCGACCTCGTTTGATTCACGCCCGAGGAGTTCATGGTAAAGAGGAAACCGCACGATCCGCACCGTTCCCTGCGCGGCGTCGTTGTCGATAATCCATTCTACAGCCGCGCCCATTCAGGGACCGCCGGCAACCCCAAGCAGATCAGCGCGATAATCAATACCCGCCAGAGCGGGGTTATCATGCTTTACTCGCGTGGCCGCCTCGACCCCGCGCAGCTGGCCGCCGCAAACAGGTTCGGCGCGCTATGGGAGACGATGGGCGGCAAGGGTGCCGGCGCCATCGACTATGGCAAGGAGCCAGTGGACGGCGGCCAGCGATCCGATCCGATCACCGAACGCCAGCTGATGGCCGCTGATGAATTGCGCCGCGCCCGGTGCCGCTTGCGTGATCCCGATCGCTACCGGCTGGTATGTCGAATATGCGGCGAGGGATATGCCTTGCATGAACTCGGGCGATCGAGGCGCGGCAAGTTGGCCGCCGCCAATGAACTCCGGTCCTGCCTGGACGATCTTGCCGATTTGTGGGGCCTTGCCACCCGCCGCCCAAATTCCCATATGCGTCGGGCAAAGAAGGAAGAGTAATATGCACCTGTCTACGGGGTCACAGGCTCCCGCAATTAAAGTTCGAAACTGGCTACGAGGCGAGGCCCTCGCTAACTTCCAGCCCAACAATGTGTATGTTCTCGAGTTTTTCGGCACCTCGTGTCCACATTGTGTTGAGGCGATGCCCAATCTGATACAGCTGCAGGAGAAATACAGGGCCCGCGGGCTGGAGGTCGTTGGCGTGGCGGCAAGTGAAGAGGCTGCAACTGCCGATGAGGCTCAAGCGAATCTGGAAGCATGGTTGACGGAAAAATCCCCGAAGTCGAACTTCCGGATCGGGCTCGACTGCACAGGCGAAATGCGCAAGCTTTGGATGACGCCGAGCTTTTCTTTCCACATTCCGACCACGTTTGTGGTCGACCGAGACAGCCGCATCGCCTTTATCGGTCGTCCGAAGGACCTCGATGAGGTTCTGCCGCAAGTGCTTGAAGGCACGTGGCGCACCAGCGATCAAGCAAAAGCCATCGAAAGGGAGCGGATCGCCAAAGGGCGAGAAAACTTGTTCCTTCGTAAGTTCTCGGCCGCGTTGAAGATGGAGGATTGGAAGACGGCGCTCTCGGTGATCGAAGAGGGCACCGCTTTGCTGCCGGATAGCCTCCACCTCCGCGCGTCTCATGCGGGCTTGTTGCTTCACAAGATGCGCGACATGCAGACCGGCCTGCCCGTACTACGGCAATTGATTCGTGATGCTATCGACAGAAACGACGAAGATTGGCTGTTGGAGGCCATGAATCAACTCTTCGGCGAATTTGATTACACGGACTTTCCGTCCGTCGAGCGCCTCGCTATGGGCAAGGAGCTCTCCGAACACATCCTTGCACAGACAGGGCTGAAAGACCACGCAAGGGCGGACTCTTATCAGTATGTCGCTCAATACTATCATGCGAGCGGCAATAAAGCTCGCGCGGTGGAGTTGCTCGAGCTCGCACTCAAGCTGGCGGACGGACTGCCTCTCCCGGACAACATAAAGCAGTCCGTGCTGAAGGATTGGCTGCAGACCCTGGCCGACTACAAGGGCGAATAGGTTTGTTACGGCGATGTTTGTGTGGCTCCGAAGGAGAATGTTCCGAACGGTGCGACGCCAAGGCGGAGAAGAAGAACCCGGCTTGAAGATGGATCTAGATGTGAGCAAGGTTGAGGGGGCGGACACCCCCTCACTCCGTCGCTGCGGCAAAGTGCTGTTGATCAGCACTTGAATGGAGGCGTCGCTGTCGGGCGCTGCCGCGCGGGCAATAGTGGAATTGGAGTCCTTGAACGGTCATAGCAATCTTCGGCGGCATTGCTGAGCTGAGTGATACTGCCGTTTGCCAGCACTTAAGCCGGCCGTGCAGTTTCGCGTCTGAACTTCCATTCAAAGCTGAAGTGATGTTCGAACACATGTCCGAGCTGCACCGAATGGTCACCTCGCCCAACCACCGCCCCTTCACGGACCAGTCAAGTTCCTCTTGCCCCGAAACCGAAATGTCGGCGCATTTCTCGTTGTCGGACTCGTGCAAATGTTCTTTGCCGACTTGACAGGATGTGACCGGAATCCATATATAGCAGCTATATCCCCGTAATTGCCACTAGATCTAGGAAGCGCCCAGCCGATCGGCGCTCGATGTGATGCCTCGCCTCCGCGCTTTGCAAGCACACATTTCAACGCTGGCGCCGCTGGTCGGCTACGCCTCCGACGGTGCCGACCAGCGGCGGACCTTCCAGCCATGGCGCGCTTGGTACAATACCGCCGCATGGGAGGACCTGCGCCAAGCGGTGTTCACCCGCGACAATTACACATGCCAGCGCACAGGCGAGCTTTGCACCGCAAAGGCGCCGGCCCCGAATAGCCCCATCGCCCACCATAAGACCCCGCATCGAGGCAATCCCAAACTCTTTTGGGATATCGACAATATCGAGACCGTATCCAAGCGGGTGCACGATGGTGAAATCCAACGTGAAGAACAGGCCATCCCCCACGGCCAATGGGATTGACGCCATGCCTTGGCATCTTGCTTTCCCGGTGCTGGTCATCGTCGGCGCCCTGATCTTGTTCATGCTCATCACAGGCATCGCCCCATAGGGGGCGGGGGAAAAGTTAAGAAGGAAGGCCCCCTGCTGGCCGGTCCCCGCGCAATTCGGAAATTTTTTTTCGCGCCGGGGAAAAAAGCGGGAGCGGAAAACAGAGGATTTTTAAAGTCCATCATGGAAAACGCCGAAGATTGGGCGGCCTATAAGGTCGAACGGCGGGCGATATCCGCCCTTGAGCCCTACGCCAACAATCCGCGCACCCATACCGACGAACAGGTCGCGCAGATCGAGGCCAGCATTCGGGAGTTCGGCTGGACCATGCCGATCCTGATTGACGAGGGTGGGGGGATCATCGCCGGGCACGGACGGCTGATGGCGGCCAAGCGGCTCGGCGCCAGCGAGGTCCCGGTCATCGTCGCCGCCGGCTGGACCGAGGCGAAAAAGCGCGCCTATGTGATCGCCGACAATCAGCTGGCGATGAATGCCGGATGGAACGAGGAATTGCTGCGGGTCGAAATCGGGGCGCTTGACGACCTTGGATTCGACCGCGCGCTGCTCGGCTTTGATGACGATTACCTCGCCGATCTATTCGCCGAGCCGGCCGAGCCCGATCCGCCGAAAGTATCGCTTGCGGAGCGCTTCGGCCTGCCGCCGTTCTCGGTGCTGAATGCTCGCGAGGGCTGGTGGCAAGCGCGCAAGGCTGCATGGCTGGCGCTCGGCATACAATCGGAACTCGGGCGCGGCGAGAACCTCCTGCAATTTTCCGACACCATCAACGAGCCCGATCCGGCCAAGCGCAAGCGCAAGGCGAACGGCAAGACGGCGGCGCGGACGTTCGGACAGGATTTGATGCGCGGCGAGCATATTGTCGGGGGCGCGAAATGACCCGCTCGATCCAGACGCAAGAGTGGGTGCAACAGAAGATCGCCGAGGGCGATATCGAGGGCGGCATGTCGGCCGGGCAAACCGGCACGTCGATCTTCGATCCGGTCCTTTGCGAGCTTGCCTATCGCTGGTTTTGCCCGCCGGGCGGCGTGATCCTCGATCCATTCTCGGGCGGCTCGGTGCGCGGCATCGTCGCCAGCAAGCTCGGCCGATCTTACCTCGGCATCGATTTGTCGGCCCGGCAGATCGCCGCCAATCAGGAACAGGCGACCAAGATATGCGGCGCCCCGGAACCGCGCTGGATCAACGCCGACAGCCGGGACATTGATAGCCTGGCCGAGGGCCTGGCCGCCGACTTCATTTTCTCCTGCCCGCCCTATGCTGATCTGGAAATCTATTCGGACGATCCGCGCGATTTGTCGAATATGGCCTATCCCGAATTCGTCGCCGCCTATCGCGAGATCATCGCGAAAAGCTGCGCGATCCTGAAAGATGACCGCTTCGCGTGCTTCGTCGTCGGCGAGGTCCGCGACAAGCGCGGCGCCTATTATGGCTTTGTCCCGGATACGATCGCCGCCTTTCAAGCGGCCGGGCTGGCTTTCCATAATGAGGCCATCCTGATTACCGCCGCCGGATCATTGCCAATACGCGCCGCCAAGCAATTCGAGGCGACACGCAAGCTCGGCAAGACGCATCAGAATGTGCTGGTCTTTTGCAAGGGCGATCCGAAGAAAGCCACGGCGGCAATCGGCGCGGTCGAATTCGGCGAGATCGACGGCGGCGGCGACGCGGAATATGGCGAGGAGCTTTGAAGCCGATTGTCAGCGTCCATGACGGCATCCATGTCGTCCGCGATGATTTATTCCCCGGCGGCACCAAGGCGCGATTCATTCCCCGGCTTTTCGAGGATGCCGACGAACTGGTCTATGCCAGCCCTCCCGAGGGCGGGGCGCAGACGGCGCTGGCGCATTGCGCCGGCCAGCTGGGCAAGCGCGCGACAATCTTTGTCGCCCGTCGCCAGACGCCGCACCATCGATCGCTAATGGCCAAGGCGCTCGGCGCCAAGGTCCTACAGGTCTCGCCCGGATATCTGTCCGTTGTTCGGGCGAGGGCGCGCCGCTACGCGGCCGATCGCGGGGCTCGATTACTGCCTTTCGGGCTCGATGTGCCGCAAGCCGGCCCGCTGATCGCCGAGGCGGCGCGCATGATTGATGCCGCCCCGGACGAAATCTGGTGTGCGGCGGGATCGGGCGTGCTGGCGCGGGGCCTGAAAGCGGCATGGCCGAATGCAAAATTGCATGTCGTCCAGATCGGCAAGGCGGTGAGCCCCGATCGCGTCGGCGGCGAGGTCCATGTCCACCCGCAAAGCTTCTCGGATCGCTGCAAGACCCGCCCGCCCTTCCCGAGCGATCCGCACTACGATGCCAAGGCTTGGGAATTGTGCAAGGCCCGGCGCGGCTCCGGGGTGGTGCTTTTCTGGAATGTCACCGGACCGGCAACGGCGACGTAAAAAAGCCCAGCAACGGCCAGGCCATGTGCATCAGGTAGACGCCTTGGTCGCCGACCAGCCAAAAAGCCGGCTCGGCGGTGTCCTTCTCTAATCGGCAGGATGAGGCCAAGGTTTTTTCGTGTTTTTTCCTTCGGTGTGACGAGGCAAGGTCGTCGTCCGCAGTCGACACTAAGCCGACTTTGCAAGCCAACCTCTTCTTGGCGAAATCTATTATCTCGGCTAGGGATAGCGATATCTTCAGCGGACTATATCGATGTCTCAGAACCTACCCGCCTCACCGGCCACCTCTCAAAATCTCCCGATGGCTTTTGCGGGTGGTGGAATTATCGGTGCCCTCGGTGGATTGATTGGTCTTGGCGGAGCGGAATTCCGGTTACCTCTCCTGATCGGATTGTTTAATTTCGCAGCCCTTGAGGCGGTCATCCTAAACAAGGCCATGAGCCTGGTCGTCGTTGCCACTGCACTCCCGTTCCGTGCTGCGACAGTGCCCTTCGGCACAATCGCCGAGAATTGGCCGATCATCATCAATCTGCTCGCAGGAAGCCTTCTCGGCGCATGGTTTGCGGCAGGATGGGCAACGCGTCTGAAGTCGGAGACCCTCTACAAGGTGATTGCTACGATGCTTGTCGCGATCGCCGTCGTCCTGGTGATCGGACACGACGCGACAGCCGGCCAGGCGCTGCTAACGGGCGTGGCCCAGATGATCGCAGGCGTGGTGGCGGGATTCATCATCGGGATCGTGGCATCCCTGCTCGGCGTGGCGGGCGGCGAGCTGCTGATCCCGACGCTGGTCCTGCTTTTCGGGGCAGATATCAAGCTGGCCGGAAGCCTATCCCTGGCCGTGAGCCTGCCGACGATGCTGGTAGGGTTCACCCGTTACAGCCGCGATCAGAGCTTTTCGGTCCTTGGCCGCAACAAGACCTTCCTGCTGGTCATGGCGGCGGGCTCAATCGTCGGCACCTTCGTCGGCGGCCTCTTGCTTGGCATAGTGCCCAACGCCCTCCTCCTGCCAGCGCTGGCCGCAATCCTGCTAATCTCAGCGGTAAAGGTTTGGCGGCACGGCTAACTCAATGACCGGTATTGGCGCTTTCCAGCCGAAATCGCCGCTCTACAGAAGCAGGCGTTCACTGTCTGCGTCCGGCTCGTGCAGCGCTCAACGTCTTTTCGCGGCCCGCGCTTCTCTCCGGGATCGGCACTCGGCCCTCCCACGACTTACTTGATCAGGCGGGCGCGGGCGGCGGGACTCCCAGTTCATCACGCGGCCCATTCATAGCAAGCGGAAAGCTTGCCCGCGCCGCTTGGGCTGCAAATCCAGCGCGGCGGCTCCTTGCATCCGAATTCTTGCCCGGCTCCGGCTGGTGTGCAAACCAGCCGGGCGGGGGCATGATTACCGACGATCACCATCGCGGCGGCGAAAATCATAGCGGTCATTGGGCCGCTCCCGTCGCGCTGGCTTCCTCCGCCTTTGCCGCCGCCTTTGCGGCCTTGCGCTGCGCCTGAAGGGCGATGACCGCGAGGTTCCGGTATTTGTCGATCGCCTTCGGCGAAGAGGAAACCGGGTTGATCGGGTAGGCCTTCAAAGCCTTGATGTCGCCCTTTTCGACCAGCGCGGCGATCTCGTCCAGCTTCTTACGGAACCGGGCGTGGGTCGCGGCCGAGAAATTTGGCCTCGCCGGAATGATGCCGGCCTCGGCATCGGCGGCGATCTGCGCGCGCTTTCCGAGGGCCTTATCAGCGACCGGGGCGGCGGCGGCTTTCGGGGCCTTCGCCGGCTTTTCCTTGGCCGGCTTTTCGGCCTTGGGCGCCTTCGGAGCCTTGGCCGGCTGGCCGGAAACGATCGCCTGATTGCCGGCGGCGTCAAAGGCGGTGATCAGCGGCTTTGCCTTCGCCTTCGGATGGTCGGCGGAAAGCATTTCGGCCAGCTGCTCAATTTCATCGCGGGTCGTTGCATCGACGGTCGCATATTCGCCCCGGCCGAGGAAAAGCGAGGCGGTGAATTTGACCGCGTTGGCGATGATTTCGGCGTTGTAGGCTTCCGGCGAGGTCAGGTTCGGGGTGGTCATTTTCGGGTCCTTCCTTGGTTGGTGCCGCGCCTCATTGGCGCGTGCTCAACGACTATAGAGACCGGGGCCGTAAGCAACTCCTAAGTGGTTGGTTTTGCAGTAAAAACGGTAAAACATGAGCAAGCGAAAACAAGCTGGTCGGCCGCCGCATGAGCCGACCGAAAAAGACCGGAAAATGGTCGAGGTCCTATCGGGCTTCGCGGTGCCGACGAAGGATATTGCGGAGGTCGTGGGGATCACTCAGGCCACGCTATTCAAGCATTACCGCGATCAGCTGCGGCGCGGCGGCGCGCTCGTTCAGGCCAAGCTGGTCGCCAATCTCCTGCGGATCGCCAGCGGCAGCGATGGCACGGCGCTGAAGGCAATCACCTTCGCCCTGCAATGCCGCTTCGGCTGGTCGCAATATGTCCCGCGCCCGGATGGTGAGCGCGATCGGCCGCCGGGCAAGAAGGAAATTCAGCAGCGCGAGGCCGAAACCGCGCATACCGAATCCGATTGGGGCCGGCTGTTGAATTGACCGGCTGGAATTTCGCCTGCCCGGATTGGGAGCAACGGCTCCTTGCCGGTAAATCGCTGATCCCGGATTTGCCGCTGGACGAGGCCGAGGCGGCCCGCGCCGTCGACATCTTCAATAAGCTCCGCTTGCCCGATGTGCCCGGCCAGCCGCTCCTGCGCGAGGCGGCCGGCGAATGGCAGCGCGATATCGTCCGCGCCATCTTCGGCTCAATGGTCGGCGACACGCGCATGGTGCAGGAGCTTTTCTGCATGGTGCCGAAAAAGAACAACAAGACGACCGGCGGCGCC
>Ga0209281_1001313_pt1 | contig 15774 bp, 17 predicted proteins | sample MedtruBG_FD_187514 | JGI IMG/M metagenome (GOLD analysis project Ga0209281, IMG submission 187514) | Root nodule microbial communities of legume samples collected from California, USA - Medicago truncatula BG (SPAdes) (version 2) | ecosystem: Host-associated > Plants > Roots > Nodule | place... | reverse complement strand
GGCTGAATACGTTAAAAACATATGGAATATAATAGATTGGGGAAAAGTTGAAGAATTTTATAGAAATACTTGTAAGTAATAATTAAGTACCATTTAATTATTACTTTTAAAAAAAATTATAGATATAAATAATTTTTTTAGTTAAATTATTAATATAAAAAGAAAGTTTTAACTTTGGGTTAGACTTTCTTTTTTATATTATTGGAAATTATAAAAGGAAGTTTACAGAATGATAGAGAAGTTGATAATCTTTTTAGTCTATATATCTATAATTAATAAGTATGTTAAAAATAGTTTTTACACTTAATTAAGGAATGTAGAATTTAAAAAAAAGTTGGATAAAATGTAAATGAAGGATTTTTAATAGTTAGCTTGTTTTTAATAAGTGAAAAATAATATATTTTGGAAAATCTATCCTTAATAAACCAAATTATTTGGTATAATAGTAATTAATATATTCTATATTTATAGTTAAGTATTAAATTAGTCAGAAGGGGAGTACATATGACAGAATTAATTAAAATAACAAAACCTAAATTCGATAAATTATTAAAGGAAAATAGTGATATAAATTATGAATTAACAAATGAAGGATATATAGAAGGAGCTATAATTCAGAATACTAGTTTAGATTATATGAATGAAGAAAAAGTCGAGGTAAGTAAATGTAAGTTTCTAAATGTCGCATTTAACGAATGTTGTTTTAAAAATATTGACTTATTAGATGTAATATTTGAAAATTGCGATTTATCCAACATAGATTTTTCCGATAGTAGTATACATAGAGTAGAATTTAAAAGTTGTAAACTTACTGGAGCGAATTTTAGTGAAAGTAATATTCAGGATGTTTTTTTTGATGATGTACTTGGGAATTATATGAATTTTGGATATTCAAAAATGAAAAATACAAGTTTTAATAATTCTAATATAAGAGGGACAATTTTTTTAGAATGCAATTTTAATAGAATTTCTTATAAAAAATGTGACTTGAGTAATTCAGAGTTTACCAATACTTCTCTTAAAAATATTGATTTAAGAGATAATGATATATCAGAGATATCATTAATAGGAAAAGAGTTGAAAGATGCAATTGTATCGCCAATACAGGCTGTTGAACTTGCAAGACTTTTAGGAGTTATAATTAAATAGACAAAAATTACCATGTAGTTTGATAGAGTAATTGTTTTATCGCAATCTTAATTTCTAATATTTCAAGTAGATTGATATTTTTGTAGAAAATTTAGAGATTGCTCACAAAAACATCACAAACTGTATAAATACTACAAAATTTAAAATTTAGGAGGAATTATTATGGAAAAAATTGCACTGATAACAGATAGCGCTTCAGATATAAGTATTGAAATACTAGAAGAAAATAATATAAAAATGTTGCCATTTAAAATTTTGTATTCCGATGGAGAATTTGAAGATAGAATAGAAATATCACCTGAAATGATGTATAAAAGACTAAAAACAGAGATTCCAAAAACATCCCTTCCAAGCATAGAGAAGATTAATAATGTCTTTAGGGAAATAGTTGAGGAAGGTTATACTCATGTAATTGTAATAACAATTTCAGCGGCATTTTCTGGGACTTATAATGCTGTAAGATTGGTAAGTGAGAATTATCCAGAACTTGAAACCCATGTTTTTGATTCTAAAACGCTAACAATGGCAGAGGGCGCAATGGTATTAGAAACAGCAGAATTAATTAAAGATGGTACGTCATTTAACACTATTGTAAATATATTACCAACCCTTAGAGAAAAAATAGATTTATTTTTTACTATAGATACATTAGAATATCTTCAAAAAGGAGGAAGAATAGGTAAAGTTGCTGGTACTATTGGAGAGCTTTTAAATTTAAAACCAATAATAACAGTAGCTAATGATGGAACATATAGGACAGCTGCAAAGGTAAGGGGATCAAAGCAATCTGTATCTAAGTTGACAGAAATATTCAAAAGTTATTTAGAAAAAGGAAAATATAAAGCTTGGATTTTAGATGGCAATGGTTTAGATAAAGTTGAGAGTTTATATGAATCAATAAAAAATCTTCCTAATGTAGTAGAATGTACAATAGCTGGTACAATTGGTCCAGCATTAGGTGTAAATACTGGACCAGGTTTAGTTGGGCTTGCAATTGAGAAAGTAGACTAATAAATAAAATATTAATAATAGCTTCTGATAAGTTATGGGAGAATTAAAAAACTCTTAAATTTATCGGAAGCTTTATTATTATTAATAATATTTAATATATAGGAAAAACTACTTTTTAGAAAAAAAAGTTTAACAAAATAGGAGGGATTATGATGGATTTTCCAAAATCATTTCCAAAGCAAGAGCAAAAAGAGCAACCAGGGTTAGAACGAGAGATGAACCCAGAACCAATATTTGATGATCCAGAATATAATAAAAAGGGAGATAATTTAAAGGATAAAGTTGCTATTATTACAGGTGGAGATAGTGGAATAGGTAAAGCTGTTGCTATTGCTTATGCAAATCAAGGAGCCAATGTTGTAATAGTGTATTTTAATGAGAACAGTGATGCTGAGGAAACAAAAAAGATCATAGATGCAATTGGAACAAAATGTACACTTATAGCAGGTGATATTGAAGATTCTAACTTTTGCGATAGCGTATTAGAGAAAACAATTCAAGAATTTGGCAAAATAGATATATTAATAAATAATGCAGCTGTCCAATTTGAATGTAAAGACTTGAAGCAGTTAACAAACGAAAATTTTGATAAAACATTTAAAACTAACGTTTATGGAACATTCTATATGACAAGGGCATCGCTAAAATATTTAAAAGCGGGAGGATGTATAATAAATACAGCTTCAGTTACAGCATACAAGGGAAATGAAACTCTAATTGACTATTCAATGACAAAAGGAGCGATAGTTGCATTCACAAGATCTTTATCAACAGCTTTGGCTAAAGGCAAAACTGGAATAAGAATAAATGCTGTAGCGCCAGGACCTATTTGGACACCTCTTATTCCTGCAAGTTTTGATGAAAATAAGGTTTCTAAATTTGGATCAGATACACCTCTTGGTAGAGCAGGTCAACCAGTTGAATGTGCAGGTGCATATGTGTTTTTAGCATCAAATTGTGCTTCTTATATTACTGGTCAAGTAATACATGTAAATGGTGGGGAAATAGTAAATGCTTAAGTTACGTATAAGATACCGAATTAATAGAGATTATATTAAAAGTGTTAAAGACGAAATAAACTAATAAATAAGGAACTAGCCAAGGTTAACCCTTGGCTTTATATTTTTATTATTGAAGAAACTTAAATTAAATAGGAAAATGGTGTTAAAAAAATTTAGGATTAGTAAATACTCTTATGGGCTTGCAGGTAAGTTAGAAGGTTTGATTAATAGATTGAATTTATAATGCAAGTGGTAAGTGGATTTTAGAATTAATTATTTATTAGTGAGAGGGTTGAATTAAAATTCCAATCCTCTTGTTTTTTAGAGACAAATAGATAGATATGTATATGAATTATATCTAATGTGTTAAAAATAAAAAAATATTGACTACACATAGATGAATATCTATACTATATAATATAACATCAATATGGATAATATTGAGAAAGGAGTATAATGTGAGTACAAATTACGAAAAAAATGCAAAGATACTTAAAGCGTTAAGTGATTTAAATAGGATTAAAATTATTGATTTACTTTCAGGAGGCGAAAAGTGTGCCTGTGAGATATTAGAAAGTTTTAAATTTACTCAGCCTACTTTATCTCATCACATGAAAGTTCTAATAGATTGCGGTGTTGTTGAAGCTCGAAAAGATGGTATTTGGAATTTATATAAACTTAATATAAATAATTGCAATAGATTAGTTTTATTTATAATGAATTTAGTTACAGAAAAAGATGATTGTATATGTAGTGAGAAATACGATTATATTAATAACATGAAAAAAGAATCTACTGATTGCAAAGAAACTATCAATCGTATTAAAAGAAATTTGACACTATAAATAATAAAATATACTTAATACATAATTTATTCGTTAAATAATTAATAAACAACATTTACAAAGTAGGAATGAGGATAGAATGAAGAAAATAGACCTTACGGAAGGAAGATCTATAAAAGTTCTAGCTAACCTTTCAGTTCCGATAATGGGAAGCTCTTTGCTGCAGTTCACATATAATTTAGTTAATATGGTCTGGGTTGGAGCGCTAGGCAGCAATGCAGTGGCAAGTATAGGTTCATCAAGCTTTTATTTGGGCTTAGGATATTCAATTAATTCCTTGGTGGTTATTGGGACTGGAATAAAAGTAGCTCACGCTATTGGTCGCCGAGATGATATGGAGGTAAAGAGCTATATTAATTCGGGAATTTTAATAAACAGTGTAATTGGTTTTATATTTGCATTAATATTAATAGTAGGTGGAAAAAACCTTATAGATTTTTTGAAATTAAATAATCAAAATGTTGAAAAAGATGCATATTTGTACTTGGTTTTGAGCGGACCAACGATATTTTTGGTATTTTTTAATTTATTATATGCGAGAATTCTTGGGAGTTTTGGAAATAACAAATTGGCGTTTAAAATTAATACAATTGGGATAATTGTGAATATAATATTAGATCCATTATTTATATATGTATTTAGATTTGGTGTATTAGGGGCATCGGTTGCAACTCTGATAGCTAATATTGTAATGTTTATCTTATATTTATTTAAATCCTCAGAGATTTTAAAATATAACCATAATATAAAATTTAATTATGAAAAAGTTAAAGAAATAATAAAATTAGGGTTTCCTATGGCGATTCAAAGGATTTTATTTACTATTATTAATATATTACTTGCAAGAATTATAGCTTTATTTGGTTCCAATGCTATTGCGGCACAAAAAATAGGTCTTCAAATTGAATCAATTACTTACATGGTTATCGGGGGGCTTCACGGTGCAATAGCAGCTTTCACCGGGCAGAACTTCGGTGCAAAAAAATACAATAGAATTAAAGATGGCTATAGTGCTGCATTAAAAATTGGCATTATTTATTCATTGATTACTGCACTTACCTTTATATTTTTTAATATACCACTCATTCGCTTATTTGTTCAAGATGATATGACAATAGAAATATCAAAGACATATTTGCAAGTTGTGGCATTTTCACAGATATTTAGTACAATAGAAACAGTATCAAACGGATTATTTACTGGTATTGGTAAGCCAAAAATTTCATCAGTTATAAGTGTATTATTTACTGGATTAAGAATTCCAATGGCTATGATTTTAATAGAACCATTTGGATTATCTGGTGTTTGGATAAGTATTTCATTATCTAGTGTCTTAAAGGGGATAGTAGCATATTTACTTTATAGAATTGAAGTAAAAAAGAATTTTAGATAGTTATAAATTAATAAGGAGGCAAGCAATGTTAGACAAACTGAAAGAATTATTTTCTCCTCAAGAATTAATAAAAGGAAATTTTGGAATTGAAAGGGAGAGTTTAAGAGTTAATGATAAAGGAGAATTATCTCAAATTTCTCACCCAAGTGTATTTGGTGATAAGATTGAAAATGGATATATAACAACAGATTTTGCGGAGAGTCAAATTGAAGTTATAACACCTCCATTTAAAAATATTGAAGAAACTTATAATTTTACAAATGCTCTATATGATATTGTTGCGATGGAAATAGGAGATGAGTATCTTTGGCCACAATCAATGCCAGGGGTAGTACCTGATGATGATAAGATTAGGATTGCAGAATATGGTGAAAATGATAAAGGAAAACAAGCAAGGCAATATAGACAAAATTTAATTGGGAAGTATGGTGGTAAGAAACAGCTAATATGTGGAATACACTACAATTTTTCTTTTAGTGATGATGTGATTACTAAATTGTTTAATAATAAGAAACATATTCACTTCTTAGGAGATTCAGGTTGTAGTAGTCAGGATGTTGGTTATAAAGATTTTAAAAATAATATATATTTAAAGGTAACAAGAAATTACTTAAGATACAGATGGCTTCTTATTTATCTATTAGGTGCAAGCGGTGTAGTAGATAAAAGCTACATTAAAACTTGTGTTAATTCATCTAAAGAAATTGCTCAAGATAGCTTCTCTAATGAAGGAGCTTTGTCTTATAGAAATAGCGAATGTGGCTATAAAAATAAAATTGACTTATTTCCAAATTATAATTCAGTAGACGAATATATTAATAGTTTAAAAGGTTTTATAAATGATAAACTCATTGACAGCTATAAAGAATTATACAGCTGTGTAAGGTTAAAACCTAAAAATGTTGATAATTTCTTTGATTCGCTGAAAGATGATGGGATTCAATACCTAGAATACAGAAGCATTGATATTAATCCTTTTGAAAAGGGAGGAATAAGCTTAAATGATTTATATTTCCTGCAATTGTTTAACTTATATTTACTTATCAACGATGAGAATGATTACGGTAAGTGGCAAGAAGAAGGAAATGAAAATCAAAACATAATTTCAAAGTTTGGCCAAAAGGAACTAATGCTAAAAAAAGATGGTCAATTAATTTCCAAGGAAGCTTTTGGTCTTGAAATATTAAATAAGATTAAATGTATTAATGAAGAACTTAATTTTGGTAAAGAAGAAATTATTAATAATATGATCGAAAAGATAAAAGATCATAAGTTAACATACGCCTACAAGATTGAGAAAAAAGTCAAAGAAGAGGGCTATATTAGAGCACATATAAATATAGCTAAAGTCTATAAGAAGAGTTCTTATAGTAATAGATTTAAGCTGGAGGGGTATGAAGATTTAGAATTATCAACTCAAAGTTTATTGAAAGAATCCATAAAAAGAGGTATAACTGTCGAAGTTTTAGATAGAGGTGAGAATTTCATAGCACTTACGAGGAATAATAAAGTAGAATACATTAAGCAGGCGACAAAGACGTCTAAGGATAACTATGTAACTGTTTTGATTATGGAAAATAAGAGTGTTACAAAGAAAGTATTAGCAGATAATAATATTAAAGTTCCAAAAGGTATAGAAGTTAACTCAATGCATGAAGCTAAAAATGTAATAGAGAATTTTATTGGAGCTCCCATAGTCATTAAGCCAAAATCAACTAATTTTGGCTTAGGCATAAGTATATTTAAAGATGGAGCAGATTCAGAAAGCATTAGCAAAGCTTTAGAAATTGCTTTTAATCATGATGACACAATTCTTGTTGAAGAATTCATAAAAGGAAAAGAATATCGTTTCTTAGTTATAGATGATGAGGTTGTGGGCATACTTCATAGAGTACCTGCTAATGTAAAAGGTGACGGTGTAAGATCCATCGCTGAGTTAGTTGAAATAAAGAACCAAGACCCTCTTAGAGGATATCATTATGTGACACCTTTAGAAAAAATTATATTGGATGAGAATGCTAAGTTGTTTTTGAAACAACAAAATAAGGATTTTAACTATATTCCTCAGAAAGATGAAGTGATCTATCTAAGAGAGAATTCCAATATAAGTACTGGTGGAGATAGTATAGACTACACGGATGAAATTCCAGTTAAGTTTAAAAAAATAGCAATCGAAGCAGCTAAAGCAGTTAATGCTAGAATTTGTGGTGTGGATATGATGCTAGAGGACTATTGTAATGAAAATTCAAATTATGCCATAATTGAGCTGAACTTTAATCCTGCTATCCATATTCATTGCTATCCTTATAAGGGTGTTGAAAGAAAAATTGGTGTAGAAGTGTTAAAAGTTCTAGAATTAATTTAATAAACTAAGCTGTTTTGAACATAAGTAATAAATGCTTTTTAAGTATAAAATTAGTGTGTTCAAAATAGCTTATTTCTATAAATCATTATATACATGTTAACTGGGGCAATTTATACAAAAATAAAAGGGAAGCTCTTGAAAAGAGCTCCCTAATAATATAATTATTCCTAATTATAAAGATTCAACAGCTAAAGCTGATAATACTGCATTAGTTATTGTTAAACCAGCTGTTACAGAAATTAAGCTGCTTGGTTCAAGTTGAACTGTATAAGTTGTATTATCATAAGCTGCATTGCAATCACAGAATTGGAAGGAAAATGATTCGGATTCTAATACTTCAACTGATTCAGCAAAAGTGAAAGTTCCACCTATTGGTTGAGGAGCTCCGTCACCAACTGTTTTAATTAGTGTAAAGTTTAAATTTACTAAAATACCTACAGGTAAAGAGATTATACTAGTAAATGTTAAGAGAACTTTAGGATTGCACATTCTACCTGTATCTATAGAAACACTAGCTACAGGTATTGGTCTAGATAGTGGTGTTGAAATTACAGGAAGAGGTCCAACTCCGCCTGAACCAACGTTTAATAAAGCTCTGCCAGGTTCAGGAGCACGATTGTAAGTTCTGCAAGCAGGACGATTGTCACAATATTCATAATCACGTTCATTTTCGTAAATATAACTCATAAACTACCTCCACATTATCATAAGTTTATCAAATTTTTCTCTTTAAATTCGTTTTTAGAGATTCTATTTATAGTATATAGTATGAAGATTGTGTAAAAATGTGCTGTATAGTAGTTTTTATATTTATTATTTTTATAACAAAATAGGTTTAATGTCTATTAAAGATTGACTTATATTATTTAAACAAATAGAGATTGAAGAGGTGTAATTAAATGATAAAAAATGATTTTATGAAAGAATTAGAAAATACTTTAATTTTGACAACTGAAGAAGTAGATAAAAACATAGCTAATGGAAATATAAGTGAAGCAAAAAAAATGGTAAATAAAGGTCTTAAATCAATAATAGGAGTAGATATTGATACGGTAAATGTTTTTTCTTTTAATAGTTTAGAAAGATTTATTGCGAACGAAATGCACTACAATGCCGAAAAGTTTATTGCATTTGGCTGTTTTATGAAGCTGTACGGTTTAATTAGTAGGAAAGAAAATAATGAAAATTCTCAAATAAATTATTATGAAAAGGCTATAGAAAGTTTTTATAAAGCTTATAGTGAAGATGATGAAATAAATCCAAAGTATTTAGATGATGCTGTTGATGTAGCAAACGAATTGGGTAAATACGAACTAACTTTAGAGACTGATAAGAAAATTTTTAAACTTTATGAATTAGCCAATAAACTTGATAAAGCAGAGGATACTTTATTTTACATGCTTAGAAAAACTGATAATAGTGGAAGTGTAATTTTGGAAGGCATGAAATTTTACAATAGACTTAAAGAATTGGATTACGATAAGTTAAAGGAAAGTAATTTACCTTTAGAAGAAGTAGAAGATGGAATTTTAGAACTAGAAAGAAGACTTGGAGTGTAAATAGATACGGGTATCAAGTTAGAAACTAAATTAGTGGATAAAATAATGTGTATGGTTTTGGTAAATTTCCATACTGTTACTTGTAATTAATGTAACCTTCATGAAGAAAATAGAATATACTAAATAGAAATAATTAGTTTTTAGAGGTAACTATGGACTCGAATGAATCTTGTGGATGTGAAAATTTGGGGAAAGATGATGAACATAGTAATCAAAATAAAAGTAATTCTACTGATGAGTCTAATAATATAGGATGCGATGATATCCCAGGTGGATTCCAAGGATTGGATCCTGAAACATTTATTTTGATAGGAGAGATATTAGGAAATGTGCTATCAGAAAGACTCCCTTTTAATGTTCAAAATGCAGTAGGAAATTGGCTGCAGTTAGTTGGCCAAGTAATAGAAACATATAATGCGCAGCAGCAATACTTCCAAAGCGGACCAGGAAGATACTTTCATCCTAAAAACTTTAATGTAGCTAACCAGTTCTGCACTCAAAATCAGAGTAATGCATCACAAAGCACTAATTCAAATGTTGGTACTTCTAATAAGACGAAGAAAAATGATAGTAAAGAAAAAAGCTCAGGTGAAAGTAAAGATGAAAAAATAAAGCAATTGGAATTATGTATAAGTGAGTTAAAGGAAGAAATAGAACAGATTAAAAAATTACTAGAAAAATAATTTGAGAAATTATTTTTCTAGTAATTTTTCTTTAACTTTTTTTAAATTTGTGACTTGTTTTGTTATAGTAGATACAAATATTACGCCGAGTGCTAATGTACCAGCGCTAGCTAATGTGTTTACCCCGAGTTCTACTGCACGGTTTATATTTCCACTTATAGTCTCATACATGGTGTAGTACATGCCGGAACCAGGAACTAGTGGGATAAGTGCGCAAACTACTATAGTAGTTACAGGGGTCTTTAAACGCCTTGCACAAATTTCAGAATATATACTAAAGAAAACTGAAGATATAAATAGCGATAAAATATCACTTACATTATTTTCTTTCAAATATAAATAAGAATACCAGCTTAGAGCGCCACCTATCGAGGCGAATACTAAATGTTTGCCCTTTATATTAAAAATTATTCCAAAACCGAAAGATGCAAGAAATGCGCTAACAATTTGTGTAATCATATTACCTCCTAAATGTTGTAAATAAAGATATAACAAGTTTAATTTGTTCTTATTTTATAAGCTAAACTAACTAAAATTATTTATATACGCACTTAAAATCGCACCAGTACCAACAGCAATAGAGACTGCAACTAAAAATGCTTCAGAAGCTTTTGTTATTCCGGACAAGAAATCACCGGCTATAGTATCCCTGATTGCATTAGTAATAGTAAGTCCGGGAACAAGAAGCATAATGGAACCTATAATCGTTTTATCTAAATTGTTAGCTAGATTTAATTTCACGAGTATTATAGCTAAAAGAGCGCATAAACCTCCGCTTAAAGAATTGATAAAGAACTCGTTTATATTTAATTTTTCGCATATTATAACAACTATTTTTATTGCTGCACCAATTAAACACGCAGAAAAGAAATCCTTAAGATTTCCGCCAAACATAATACTAAAGCATCCTGCTGTAATAGAAGACCATAATAGAGTAACTAAGCGAGAATATCTATTTTCTTTTAATATACTTATAATTTCATTTTTAAAATCATCAATATCTATAGTTTGAGTTTGAATTTTTCTTGAAAGATCATTAATTAAATCAACTTTATGCAGGTCTACGCCTCTAGAAGTAATTCTTTGAACTAGTGTTGAAACCTCATCATAGTAGGTAACTGTAACGATAATTCCAGTTGGAATAACAAAGCTATCAACTGTATGGGCACCAAAAGCAAGACATATCCGGCTAATAGTTTCTTCAACCCTATAAGTTTCAGCACCGCTTTCCAACATAATTTTTCCCGCAAGAGTAGAAACTTTAAGTAATTTATCTAAGTCCATAATTTTATTCTCCATTGAATTTTTATAATAACAGAATTATAACACATAATAAAAAAATCATATAGGGAGATACTACTATATGATGGTTGTAAAAAAGATATTTTTTAGTGAATAGTATAAAATGTGCAATAAAATTAACACAATTAATATCATAATGAAATAAATTGCAACAAATTTTACTAAAATTGATCTACTTGGTAAAAAAATAGTTGATTAATTTACTAAGAAATCTTATAATTTGAATATAAAAAAATATTGGGGTGATTATTAGGATGAATTTTGAAAATATACAAAGAGAAGATAAGGAAATTTATGATTTAATTGAGAAAGAATTAGTTAGACAACAAAAAGGAATAGAATTAATAGCTTCTGAAAATATTGTAAGTGAAGCTGTTATGGAAGCTATGGGTTCTTATTTAACTAATAAATATGCTGAAGGATATCCAAATAAAAGATATTATGGCGGATGTCATGTTGTAGATGAAATAGAACAAATCGCAATAGACAGAGCTAAAGAATTATTTGGTGCAGAACATGCAAATGTTCAACCACACTCAGGCTCACAAGCAAACATGGCTGTATACTTTGCAGTATTAGAACCAGGAGATACTGTTTTGGGTATGGATTTAAGTCATGGTGGACATTTAACTCACGGTTCTCCAGTTAATTTTTCAGGAAAATTATTTAACTTTGTATCTTACGGAGTTGATAAGGAAACTGAAATGATTGACTATGAAAATGTAAGAAAACTTGCTATTGAACATAAACCAAAGCTTATAGTAGCTGGTGCAAGCGCATATGCAAGAACTTTAGATTTTCCAAAATTCAGAGAAATAGCTGATGAAGTTGGAGCATTATTAATGGTAGATATGGCTCATATTGCAGGACTTGTTGCTGCAGGTGTTCATCCATCACCGGTTCCACATTCTGATTTTGTTACAACAACAACTCATAAGACATTAAGAGGTCCAAGAGGTGGGCTAATACTTTGTAAAGAACAATATGCTCAAGCTTTAAATAAAAACATTTTCCCAGGAATTCAAGGTGGTCCGCTAGAACATATTATTGCTGCTAAAGCAGTATGTTTCAAAGAAGCATTAGATCCAAGTTTTAAATCATATGGTGAAAATGTTGTGGAAAACTGTAAAGAACTTGCTAATCAATTGATAGCTAAAGGATTTAAAATTGTATCAGGTGGAACAGATAACCATGTCTTTTTAGTTGATTTAAATAATAAAGACATCACTGGAAAAGAAGCTGAAGCGTTATTAGATTCAGTAGGAATTACAGTTAATAAAAATACAGTTCCGAATGAAACAAGAAGTCCATTTGTTACTTCTGGAATTAGAATTGGTACTGCAGCTATAACAACTAGAGGTTTTGCAAAGGAAGACATGGCTGAAATTGCAGCAATTATAGGAGAAGCAATAGAGAATAGAGATGGAGATTTATCATCACTTAAAGTAAGAGTAGAAGCTCTTTGTGATAAACATCCATTATATAACTAATAGACAAAGAGGTTTCATTCTAAATTAATGAAACCTCTTTATTTATTAATTATATTAAAAAAAGTAGATAGTTACTATTAAGAAGCAATTTTATTTTTCTTCCTAGTATGTTTTTGGTCAATATACATATTTGAAAATAGTAAATAATTCTGTTAAGTACTGTAATATACCATATCGGCTCTAAAAGCGAATGTTTTGCCAAGAAAATTTTTTTAATTAATTAATGTTATTAAAAAAATTAGAGGCTATTGGTGTAATGTACATAGAATAAAAGTTGTATTTTGGTTTTAATTTCTAACATAAAATATAGTGCACATTTAATTGAATTATGAATATGATAATATCAAGTAGCAAGGAAATATGGGAGGCTTATATAAGTGAATCCTTATCAATTAATTATTATGGTTCAACAAAGAATGCAACAGGACCCGGATTTTGCCAATAAATTTAATAGAGCAGTAACTGAACTTAATAAAGTGCCGGGGCTTCAACAGAAAGTAATACAAATAGCTCAGATGGGAGATGAAAATCAAAGACAGCAAGCTATGGACAAACTTCCTAAGGATGCTAAGCATGCAGTAAAGAGAATATTAGGTTTGCTTGAAGAATATAATATTAATTTTTAAAAGTAACTATTATAAAAATAGATATTTAAAAATACTTATTTACAAATACAAATGGAGTTTCTTATAAAAAGTTTTTATAAGAAACTCATTTTTTATTTAGAGCTAGATATATATAATTTTAAATATTGTTTTAGAAACCTCTTTTTTCAGCTTCTAATCCACTCTCATTTATACCAGGTTTCTTTATTGTAGTGTTATAACTACTTTTTCCATACTGTCCTTGCGTTTTATTCCCATTTCTTAAGTAATTGCTTTTTGAGTAATCTTTATTATTGTTATTATCCATAGAATCATCTCCTTTTTTCTTGTGTACAAATATAGTATGTGCCATTAATTAAAATTAATAATAGTAAATTTAGTATGTTTCTAATAATTTAATAATAAAGTAATAACTAATATAACTAAAAATTAATTAAGCTATAATATAGAAAGCAAAGAAAATAAAACTCCCCAAAAAAATAAATGAATAGAAAAGGTTATTGCTAAGCAAATTATTATACGTTTTTTTACAGTTAATGATGGTTCAACACTTGCTCTTATAAGAAAATAAAAACCAACTAAGGTAAAGAGAGCAGAACATACAGTGTCATGAGAAAGTATGAAAATTGTGGATACTATACATAAGAAAATATAATTCCAAGCCGGTAGATACTTAATTTCAATATATTTATCTCCAGAATCTAAGTAAAAGCCATCAATAGAAATATCACAATCATTATCAATATTTACTAAAATAGCAGCTTTATTACCTAAATTAAATGTTGTTTCTCGAGTTACTCCAAAAGTTTTTGAATGTTGAAGCTTAATACGTTTATCATTAACAAATAACTCTTTTTTTAAAAATGCTGAAGTATATTTTATATTATAAGTAACGTTGTCTATTGTAGTTGTCCAACTTCTAATTCTCATGAAATACCTCCTTAAGTTGTATTAATATTGATGCAATACATAATCTAAATTAAAGATGTATATATTTAAATATATACGGTAAGCGAGCTAAATAGAATGATATTTACAAATTGACATACTATGCAATTAATATAAAGAAGTATTAAAAGAATAATATATATTTTAACAAATAGCATATTAATAGAGAAAATATAAAAAATATGCTATAATAAGTTGCTTTAAGATAAAACTTTATATTACAGAAAGAGGGAAATAAAATGAATATTACATTAGTATTACCGTTAATATGTATATTTGCAGCAGATATACTCTTTTTTACAACGATTCGTAATAACAAATTAGATTTTAATGGAAAAAATGAGTATAGATTTGTAATACCCGCTATAGTTATTTTATTTATTGCATCCTTATTTGCAGGAAAAGATTTTAGCTTTGAAAATATTTTGATTACTTTAGGGCTTATTATATTCATGTTGCTTGGAAACAAAAGCGGTATAGGGAAAAAAGGCATAATAACAGGTTCATGGTTTACACCTTGGAGGAAAATAGATGAGGTGCATGTAGAAGTTCAAGGAGATAAATGTATACTTTTCTATTCAAATAAAAATATTAAGAGAAGGCTAATATTTAAAAAAGAAGATGAAAATGAGTTGAAGAAATACATTAGTAATATTAAGAAAGAAAAAGGAATTTAAATTATATTTTTTAAAGAAAGTAGTGAGAAATTTGGATATATCAACTATATTAATTATAGTATTCATTCTTATTATAGATATTGTTCTCATAAGAATCGACATAAAGAATAAACTTATTTTTGAAGGAATTAATAAATACAAAATATTAATGCCAATATTAGTAATCGGATTTATAGCTGTTACATTATTTTCAAATAATTATAGATTACAAGACATAATAGTTGGCATAGAAATATTACCTCTAGCGTTTATTGGTAATAAGTGTGGAATAACAGAAAACGGATTCTTAGTAAACTCATATGTAACGATTTGGGATAAAGTTGAGAGTTTTTCATCAGAAGAAAAAGATAATAAATACATAATAAAATATAAAACTAATATTGGTCAAAAGAAAATAGCTTTTAAAGCAGAAAACAAGGAAGAAATTAAGAAATATTTACAAGTAACAAAGAGGATAAAATACATTAGAAAATAAATATTAAATTACAAGGAGTTACCATTTATAATTATAAAGGTAACTCTTTGTATTTTTATATGATATAATGGGTAAATGTAATTAAAAATATTATAAAAGTCATTAAGAGAGGAAGAAAATTGATGAGTAAAACTCTTGTATTAGCTGAAAAGCCAAGTGTAGGCAGAGATTTAGCGAAAGTATTAAAATGTTCACAAAATAAAGGTTCATATATAGAGGGAAGTAAATATATAGTTACTTGGGCAATGGGGCATTTAGTAGGACTAATGGA
>Ga0209281_1001309_pt1 | contig 15806 bp, 16 predicted proteins | sample MedtruBG_FD_187514 | JGI IMG/M metagenome (GOLD analysis project Ga0209281, IMG submission 187514) | Root nodule microbial communities of legume samples collected from California, USA - Medicago truncatula BG (SPAdes) (version 2) | ecosystem: Host-associated > Plants > Roots > Nodule | place... | reverse complement strand
ACATCGGTTTTCAGCTGGTGCGCGACCCGTCCGTGGCCTCGGTCGCGGGTGGGTTCTCCGCCAGTGCCACCATGATACTCACGGACGAGTGACACAGCGGCGACAGACTGCTGTTCACCGGGTTCTGTCGCGATAAGGGCGGCAGGTTACAAGTGGTAGTGGGTTTTCCCGCAGGTCAGAGGTGTCGTTCCGGTGAACTCGTCTTGACAGGTCGTCGGGCCCGGTATCAGGTTTTTCGGAGGTGGCGTTCGTCAGCGGGGGAAGTTCTGAGTGTCGTGTTGAGGGCACTGTTGCAAAAATGTGGAAGTGATAAAATTATGGCCCCCTTTTGCTGACGGAGCAGCACATGAACCCATTCAAAGGCCGGCATTTTCAGCGTGATATCATCCTGTGGGCGGTACGCTGGTACTGCAAATACGGCATCAGCTACCGTGAGCTGCAGGAGATGCTGGCCGGGCGTGGTGTGAATGTCGATCACTTCACGATTTATCGCTGGGTTCAGCGGTATGCACCTGAAATGGAGAAGCGACTACGCGGGTACTGGCGTAACCCTTCCGATCTTTGCCCGTGGCACATGGATGAAACCTGCGTGAAGGTCAATGGCCGCTGGGCATATCTGTACCGGGCCGTCGACAACAGGGGCCGCACTGTCGATTTTTATCTCTCCTCCCGGCGTAACAGCAAAGCCGCCTACCGGTTTCTGGGAAAGATATTAAATAACGTAAAGAAGTGGCAGATCCCGCGATTCATCGTAAGCATCCGGTGAACTCATCTTCACAGGAGTTTTCAGTCAGTTAGGATTACCGGCATCAGTTAACCGTACTTACCGGAGTCAATCGATGCCAATAAAACGCTGGTCCATTGAAGAAAAAAAGCAGCACGTTCATGGTTAGGAGATTCAATCGACCTTTTTTGAATCCCCTGACCATGTACAGTGGCAAGGAAGAACCCCATATGGTGCGGGCTGTCGCAGAGTAATACTGAAAAATGCCAGTTTTGCCGGGTTTTTAAGCAAAAACCCATTTTTTAGGCGCACTTATCCAGAGCCGGGGCCTGAAGCCATCGTTTTTTAGCCATCAGCTGTAGCCTGTCAGAAAGCATTTTTGTGGCGTGTTCGCCCGCCATGGCGCCGGCAAAACGCAACCGGCCCTTGCAAAGGATGCACTGGTACGGGTCGGTGCCCAGGAAAGCTTTCATCAGCACTGCGAAGCCCGGCTTCTGTGGTTTCTCACGCGGTGTCATATCCAGCGCTTCGTAGACCCTGGGCAGCAGCGTGCCGCGTTTACGGTTGGCCAGAAAGCCGTAGTAACGCACCATTTTAAAGTGCCGGGACGGGATGTGGCTGACGTAGCGCCACAGCATCTCCTCCTGGCTCAGTTTCTGGCGTTTGTGCTGCTGCATGTTATGGTCGTAGTACTGGTGCACCACCGAGCCGCCACGGTAATGACGGAGCTGTGACGCCGCCACCGGCGGGCGTTTCAGATAGCGGCCCAGGTATTTTACGCTGCGCCAGGCCCCGCGGGTCTTTTTGGCGAAGTGGACCTTCCAGTGGCGCTGATATTGCGCCTGCAGGTAGCGCTTCCACTGCTTCTCATCGCGGATATGGCTGAGGCTGGGCAGTGTGCCAGGATTGATACGCCCGTAGCTGGCACGCAGCAGACGGATGACGGCACCGCGCCAGATTTCTTCGACATGCTGTTTTTTGAAGAACAGGTCGCGCCAGACACAGTGTCTGGTATCGAGGCCACCGCGGGTGATGGAGACGTGGATGTGCGGATGCTGATTGAGCTGGCGCCCGTAGGTGTGAAGTGCGCAGAAAATACCGACTTCAATACCCAGCTTGCGCGCGTGCCTGAGCATGGCGCGGGTCGCACAGCGAAACAGGTCGTTGAGTAACGGCCAGTTGTTATTGAAGAACGGCCACAGCAAGTGCGGCATGGTGAAGGTGATATGTTGCCAGTCGCAGTCGGGCAGGATGTGCTGCTGTTCGGCGATCCATTGCTCGGTGCCCTTGAGGCCGCAACTGCTGCAGGCCTTGGATTTGCAGCTCTGACAGAGAAAGCGTGAGTGAGTACAGTCAGGTGAGCTGCAGCAATAGCGGCGAACGCCCATGGCGCAAGTCCCGCAGGCGAGCATGCGCTCGACGGAGAGTTTTGTCCAGTCGCTGAGCTGATGGCCATTTTTCTCGAGAAAGCGTTCCCAGCCCTCATCGTGCTGGAACAATAGCTTTGCGGGTCGCGGTATGTACATGGGGTTCTACGCCGGAACCGCCGAAATTTCCGTTACCCCAGTTTCAGCGCGGCAACCAGCGCATCCAGATCAATAATTTCATTGCTATTCTGGAAGGTGTAATGCCCGTTCAACAAAATGTGCTGCCAGGCTACCGGCGATATCCGGGTCAGCGCCTCAATGCCTTTGGCGTTCCCCTCCGTTTCCAGTCGTTCCAGCAATCGAGACAGGATCGCGGAGTTGTAGTAAACGATCGCGTTGGAAATCAACCGCCCGCACTGATTACTGATTTCCGTTTCAAGGTCATTTTTCCCGGTTAATTCTTTCTTTCCGCCGACTTTGGATACTGCGGCGCGTAGCTGGTGATAAGATTCAATCCGGTTCTGGGAGCGACGTATATTGCGTTCCAGCTGTGGATCACGCAGATACTTCAGCGTATAAATGCTGCGGACCAGCCGGTCATATTCAAATACCGCCTGTCTTGTCGGGTTAGCTGTTGTGTACGTGCATAATTTGCGGATCAACGTTCCCTGCGTCATTTCCTTCAGCCCCAGCGTGGCAACAATACGATCGAGATTGCTTTTTTCGCGGGTGATAAGGTCCATGTCAATTTGCCCGACTGGCTGAATCAGACATTTTTTATACGTCGATGGGTCTCTGGTGCAGTACAGCTCCTGCAACTGCCTGTTCAGGTCGGTGAAATGAGGTTCAAAGCGCAGACCAAACCAGTGCAGGATCGCAAAGTTGGCTTTGTTGATGCTGTGCATATCACCTGTGATAGCCGTGGGTTTCACTTCTGAGGTGTTGCGGTACCAGATATCAAAGACATGGTGGCCTTCATACTCGTTTGTGCTAATCAGATAGCCGTAGATCGGAATGTGGTTACACAGCAGCGTGTAGGCCACCATACCTTTACCGCGACCGAAATACTTACGTGAATGTCTGGCCTTGACTGTTGGTCGCTCAACGCCAAATTTCTGCCCGTCAACGGCACCATAAAGCGTTTCAGGATCAAACGAATAGAGCGGGAAGACCGGCAGGGCTTCTATGGCATCAGTGATACAGTCATTAGCTGTGAGCAGCGACGCCAGCCGAAGGTACTGTTCGTACGTGGTCTCCAGCACATGGAACGGAATATCGCTGGTTCGCGCCATCACATGATGGCCATGATTCATCGCCTGGGCAACGATGACCGCCATCAGGCTGTCTGCATCAGCGTATTTTTTGGCATAACGGGGTTGCAGCGGTTTCATAGCGGGCAGAAACCGACAGTGCTCGTTAACAAAGCGGCAGACATCGGTTACATCGCAGAACGGTAGTTGCTCATAAAAACGCTTATTCTGCGCCTTATGACGACTGACCACGGATTTATGCCAGGTCAGTTTCTGCGTTTCTTTGTTGTATTCCAGATGTTTCAGCTTCCCCTGCTTCAGCTCCCGGTTGAACGCTTTCCACTGCCGGTGCAGCTCGGACTCCAGCGCCTTTAGCTGCGTTTTAATCGGCTTCTGCAGAAAAGGGATGTTCATTTCAGCCAGCACCGCGGCCTGTACCCCTTCCGGGACCAGTTCATCAGAAAGATGGCGGTGCCGGAGGCTGTCGTTGAGGTGGAATTCCCCTGCCTGAAAACGCTTTCTTATCTGCCGATAGACCCAGAATTCATAGCGCCCGGCATTCAGACCTGCGGGCTCACCGTCCTCACCGAACTCAAGAAGGTATTGGCGCAACCGCAAGGGTAACGTCTCCGGCGGGCATTCCGCCAGCGGCCGCTGTGAAAGTGTCTGTTTTTTGCTGAACACCATTCTGAGCCAGCTCAGCGCCTCCGCCCACGGGCTGTCCTGGACCACACTGGTGAGGTCAAGTGACAAATATAATGGCCGCAGGTGACGCCGGATTAACGCTGTCATACCGTCAACAGCCTGCCACTGCAGCGACAGTTTGCTGATAGGTTTCACACTCATGCGTTGTGCGGTAGTTTTCAGCGTCTCCCGGGGCATGATTTTCCAGGCGCGACGGCGGACTTCGCCAAAGGTGGTGGGGTCCGGAACGCTGTCGTCAACGTAAAGCGACAGCAGACGTCCAATTTTAGAGGTTTCTCGCCGGTGTTTTTCCTGTACGTCAGCCATAAGCTGTTTAGCCACGCTACGGCTCTCATCCTCAAGCTGTTTCATATGGAAAAACATCGCATCCACCAGGTTGTCGCTGAACTGGCGATAGCGGATCCAGGCATAACACAGCAGATAAAGGTGGGTTTGCTCCTGCTTCAGATTGCGGAGATCGTAAACGGTGTAGAAATTTGCCAAGCTGGCATAGTGCAGCAGATTTTGTTGGGAAATATTCAGTGCAGGCAGGATGTCGCAGGCTTTATGATGCAGCGGCTCCAGGATTGCCCGTTTTTCCCTTTCATGAACCATCTGTCGCCAGCCAAAGTCACGCGCATCTTGCCTGAGGATCGCGAGCCGGGAAAGCGTATCATCGCGCTCAATCAGCTTGTCCAGATCGGCAATGGTGGCGTCATCAAGCCGCTCCGTCAGAATACGCCCCAGCCGCTGCCTTTCATCAGAAAGAACCCGGCTCACCAGCTCCTGAAGCGTGGTATAACCGGGCCGGATAATTTTATGCTCGTTGAGCCAGATAATCAGCTCTGTGGCAACAAAACCGGGGGTTACATCCCGGTGGACAATGTGGGCGGCCTGCTGTTCAAGCTGTGAAGACAGCGAAGATGACCACGGGCGGTAACCAAACAGTGCGCATATTTTTTCGCGCTGAGCATAGAGTTCGTGCTTAGTGAGAGGCTGATCCTGAAGTGACTCACCCTGGAAATAACGGCTCAGAACAAAGTTGCTGTCGTCCTTAACATCATTCCATCCGAAGCGGAAAAACAAGTGCTTGGCTTTAAAGTAAGCGATCTGAAGGATGCAATAAATTTGAGCATGAAGCCCCTGACGACTACAGGCCAGCGCCAGTTCAGATTCATCCATAGCCAGGAATTCCAGCCGCTGTGCATCATCGAAATCAGGAAGGCCATACAGTGCTTCCTGCTCGGCACGATTTAAAACCGCCAGCCGTTCACTTTTGCCTGTCGCTTTGCCACGCGTTGTCATCCTGACCCCGATTAATCATGTCCGTAAGAGGATCGCTCAGCGGACGGTAAAAATTAAATTTGTACTTCAGAGAAAATCACGGCTGACGTTGTCTCATATAACTGGTACGGTATCAATCTCTTTCATGGCCCCTTAAACGTACACTTATGACTGAAATACGCATTGGCTATGCCCGGTGCTCCACTGACAAACAGGATTTGACCGCTCAGCAGGAAGCGCTGGTGAAACTCGGGGTCTCCCCGGCCCGGATTTACCTTGATAAGGGGCTGACGGGGTCAAACCGGCAAAGACCCGGCCTGGACCAGGCACTGGCAGCTGTTCGTAGTGGTGACACATTCGTCGTCCCCAGGCTTGACCGTCTGGCGCGGTCAGTGCCTGACGCCCGTGAGATAGCGGATGCGTTACAGGCCCGGGGGGTGAAGCTGGCGCTGGGTACCAGCATCTATGACCCCGTAGACCCGATGGGGAAAATGTTCTTCAATGTGCTGGCGACCTTTGCTGAGTTTGAAGGCGATCTGATACGCCTGCGCACCCGGGAAGGCATGGCTATTGCGCGCGCAAAGGGAAAATTACGGGGGAAACAGCCGAAACTGTCTGATAAACAACAAAAAGAACTGTACCGGATGCGTGAAACCGGGCAGTACTCGATTAGCGATCTTGCTGAGTTATTTTCAGTTTCACGACCAACGGTTTATCGGACACTGTCACGTAATCATAAGGAATGAATATGCGGATCCCGGAACAGGTCATCCTGTCAGCCTTGCAAAAAGGCGCTTGCATCAAAACATTTTACCGGACATCGGCCCGGGCTACGGGCTCAGCTGTCCGCCGAATACCGGACGGATATGTACTGGAATCGCCAGGTGAGCGGAATGAGGTCATTCTGAGCCATGCCGATTTTCAGTCGGTGGAAAAACGCCTCGCAGAAACAGAAACCTGGGAGCAGAGCGTGGGGATCACACTGTTTGGTGGCAGTACCTGGACGCTTCGCCCCGATACTGGTGATGAATAAACTGAAGGGATACCGGACTGAATAGTATGAAAAAAACATCACGAGGAAACATCGGTCAGGTCATTAATCTTGCTGAATTAATTGATGATATGGCTGAAGAGAAGCTGATAGCACTCCATAATATTATTGTTAATCGCCTTAATATGTTACATCGCCAGCGAACCCGGCAAAGTATGGAGGATTTTCGGCCCGGAGATGTGGTCAGCTTCCGGGCTGAAGACGGGCAAACAGTGACAGGGGTTCTGGTCCGACTGAATAAAAAAACGGTGACAGTTCATACCGGGAGCGGTGCGCGCTGGAATGTTGCGCCACAGCTGTTGACCAGGATTAAACGCCAGTTGGGCTCCGAAAATCTGCCAGATAACACTGTCGAAAAAAAGCTTCATTAAGATTCATGGCCACAAACTCGGGGATAAAAATGATCGACCTGACAGCAGAACAGCGGCAATTAGCGAAAATAGTTCATGACTACACCAGCCAGTTTCCTCTGACAGAGGATGGTGATGCACAATTATTGCAGGGATGTTATGACTACATGGAGGCATTTAAACGGGTGATGGACAGCACATCAAAAGTGCAGATGGACTACATCTGCCTGCAATATCCTGGATATTTTCGCTTTGCGAAATGGATGGAGCGACTTGCTCAGGGTATTGCTGATGGTGTTATCGAGGTTCCAAAAGAGCACTAAAAATAGTAGGTCGGAAATTTCGGCGGTTCCGGCGTAGAACCCCATAATAATTAATCATCGCGATATACCCGGAGTTATTATTGACTGTTCTGCCTGCAACGCGTCCGACGGAAGATCTGGCCCATCTGGCATGGTGCGCTATGGTTGCCGTCAGCCTCGCCCGTCAGGAAGGAAAGGTAGTATCTTCCCTTCAGACACACATGTTCATCATGCAGTGGCTGTCCACGGCGCAAAAACGCAAAGTGTTCCCCAGGTCGCTGGCACAGGACATACTCTGGTTACAGGCACAGGGAAAACGACATGGCCCCGCCGCCCGGCTGTACAGCAAACTGGAATATGTCTGGCTGGCCAGCGCCGGCGAACTCGCCAGTCAGAGTACACTCTTTCGTTTCACCTACATGATAGACACGCTTCGCACGCTGGGCTGGCAGGATCATCTTCTGTCCGAAGACGACTGGCGGGCAGGCTGGAAAACAGGGGCGGAGACACCGGCGGTTTATACCCGGAAATCGCTGCTGCACATCTCGTTTACCCAGGCCGGAAAACTGCAGGCTCCCCTTGAGATCAGACTATCCGGCAATGTCAGTGATATCTATCCTTTACTTGAGCAGGCTCACCTTCAGGTAGAAAGCACACCGTTACCTGACGGAGGGACACTGTTAAGTCTGCTCCCCGATCTGGGGTTGTAAGCGGGAAGCCGCCACAATTTTGTGGACTTCTTGTTTAGAAGAGCTGTACCTGAACTGATTAAGGGGTCAATATCCAAACTGATCCCTTCATGCTGCACAGCAATGGCCGTCAGCAACCTGACGGAAATTTCGGCGGTTGCAGCATAGAACCCTTACATGAAAGCCAGTATAAAATGGGGTTGTTCGCCGGAAACCCAGATGTTTCCGCATCCAGTCATGGTGGGCTTTGTTACATTAACGACCGATTGTGTGACGTTCAGCGAACGACGATTTTGGCGCTAAAAATCGTCACATAACTCGTAATTTATTCAACGTCATACAAAACCTAGAAGTTTTTAGCGTTGGTGACAGAATTTTCTGGGATTCCGGTGGACAACCCCATATCGATGGGAAGGAAATGTGAGGCTACGCCCACAGGTAAATAAGTGTTAATATTCAGTCGGGTGCCTGAAGCCGTCTGCTTCAGGCTTCGGCAGGTAGCAGACAGCAAAAAGCCCCAAGTGATTTTTTTATCAATCAACCTGAGGCTCAATGTAATGCGTAGACAACATTATCTTAGCCTCTTCACTTCGGAGGTTCAAGACAATGCCACGAAAACTGGTGTTTTATAGCCTGATAGTGTTGTGTTTAACACTGTTGGTGTTCACCTGGATGGTGCGCGGTTCACTATGTGAAATCCGTGTTCAACAGGGAAATACGGTCATGGTGGCGTTGCTGAATTACGAAGTCAGAGACTAAACCGCCGGGCGGGGTTCGCTCCGCCCAATCGGTGGTTGTCTGGCATGGTTTCACGGCACCCTTTGCAGAATACCGCCAGCCCGAAAGGGCTGGCCCCTCTCATTATTATGTTCATAATCCGAAGGATGCATATCGTCCATTCCATTAACGCCCTATCGTGTCGGAAGTGGCACCGAAACGGCGGTTGACCACTGTGCTTTCACCTCATCGATATCCATCAGGCCGGAAATGTCATACTCCACACGGATACTCGACTTTTTCGGAACAAAGGTGGTGTGCGCACCTTCATACGCAACCTGTATCCTGGCAGGTTTGAACATGACCAGCCCTTTCCCGTCGGAAAGGCGTACCACACTGTCAGTCGGGTTCAGGATTTGCCCGTTATCCACAAAGTGCAGGGCATTCACCGGGTCAGTAACCAGGGTCATTCTCACCATTGTCTTCGGTGCAGGCACTACATTCTGTAAGGTATTATTCGCCAGTGAGGCATGCCCGGTGACGCACAGACCCATCTGGTCGTTTATCGCCTGCAGCACCTGCGCCGGATTCGCCCCCGCGTTCGGATGGGTGGAAACCACGTTGTCGGCCAGCGGTAGAATATGCATGACTACCGCCTTGCTGGCTGCGATCACAGTCACGCTGGCGTCACCCGTTTTATCCCCGCCGTTGATATCAGGCACCGGCTTGCCGTTGGCCGCCGTAACAGTCTGATGGGTGGCATCCGGATGTGTTGTGTCTTTGAATTTCGCACTGGTTCCGCCTGGATTTGCAATCTCCACCTTTGCATCACCAATACCGGCCTCGATTATCACGTCCGGTAGCGGGGTATCTTTCCCCTGGCGAACGTCGAAACTACCGTCCGCGTTGGCATGACTATTGGGTTTACTGACCGGGTCAGGGATAATGGCTGGCTTACGCAGATGGACTTTATCCGTCAGGGTGTTTTTGCTGTACACCGTCTCATCAATAAACGGGGTTAATTTTGTAGTCATTATGGGGATTCATATTCGTAAATGTAGATACTGCAATAATTTCCTGATAATGAAATTACTGCACGGGTTTAACGGAAGGTAAAACCCCAGAAAGAGCACTGTCCTTTGCTTTAAGCCAGTCTGTTGCTCGTTTTTGCATTTCTCTGGGCGGTATCCGCTGTTAAAAAATAATCCGCCTGTTTTCTGTCCGGGAAAAACGAAGTTTAATCACAGTACATCCAGGATTTTTGAATGCCGCAGCGCGGCATGGAGGTGCCAGCTGAAGCTGAACAGGGCGCGGCGGGTGAAGGGCACCGTGACCCGGCGAAGCCGGTTACCCAATTGACAGGTTTCATCAATCGCCCTTCCGCCCTGACCAGCCAGACCCGCAGAAAGCGATACAGAAGCAGCTGTGCGCCATCGGAGTGGGTCCGACAAGGCAAAGCCGCAGTCGGGGCGTATCTCCGCGTTAGCGGGCCGGCAGGGCCGCTTACGGGCGTGTACTCGATACCCTTCCAGCCACACCTCTCAACGCAACACGAATATTTAGTTACAGCATCCATCCTTAAAGCGACACAGTTCCGGGCCTCCGGCCCGGGGCGGCGGCGCTTTTCAGGGTGGGTCGGGCGCAGGTGCTGTGGATGTGCACGGGCCAGGGTTTTTCCTGATAGTTATATTGAATGTTGTAACTAGTGCGGAGAGAGGGACCCACCGCTGATGGAGGGAGGTGCATAAAAAAAGCCCCACCTGCCAGCGGGGCTGAAATAAACAATCAATAGCATACAGATTAGTGAATCGAGGTTCACACAGATACAGGAGGTATCTGGTACTCAGTGTAGTCATTGATTTGTTATCCGGATGAAAAGTAGGAGCTTTCTATGCCCGAGCAACGCGAGGGTGCTACATCAGAGCCATTTTTGGCTCAGTGTATCCCCCTTTTTAAAGGGCTTCTTTTGTTCAGAAATTACGTTCGGAATTAATCATAAATACTGATGGTTGTTCGAAATTAACTGACCTCTTCGAAGTTAATGTCATTTGTCAGAGCTGGCTGCGGTTAAAAAATCTCCTGATGGGCGTGAGGACGGGCAGAACGGGGACGATAAAGGGCGACATCGGGCTGTAAGTGCGTTTTATTCGCATGATGGCGGGGTTAAGGCCAAGGGGCGGCTCCGCGCAGGCACGGTCGGAATATCCGGGTCAGGGATTTTGGTGGGATTACAGCAGAACGCCAGCTCGCTCGAGGAGCAGCCGGTAGTATGTCTCCGGGTCGCTGCTTATCAGCCCGGGTTGCTCCCGCTTAAGTGTCGTTTCAAGCTGAATGACCTGAATGGGCGTCATTTTCCCGCTGACAGACCACTGGATAAACGCCTGGTGATATGTATTCTGTCGGCGGGCCTTCGCGCCGGCTAAAGACGTCAGGCTCTGCTGCTGTTCGTCCAGAAGGGTATCCAGTCGCTCATCTTCCAGACGCTTCAGGGCATCATCCAGCTCGGTGATACGGGCCTGCTTCTCCTCCGCCAGGTCCGGACTGGTCACCCGGCGTTTAATCTGACGCAGTTTATTGCGGAGTTTATGTTTCCCTTTGATACCGATACCAATGCGCTCCATACGCAGCAGATGCTGTTCATGCCTGCGCCGCAGGCTCTCCGTCAGCCCATTTTTTTCCGCCCAGCGCCGGTACTTCCCCAGCCAGTCACGGATTTCTTCCACGGCAATACCGCGGGAGGTGAAGAAGGCATCCGTCAGCCAGATACGCATCGGCTTGTACTGGCCACTGTCCGGGTCCGGGCTTCTGTCAGCGTAGACATAGCCCATCTGCTCAAGGGCAGACAATGCACTGAGCGCGATATCGTAAGCCTTGCGGCCATTCTCATAGGTGTGCATGACGCCCATACGACTCGCCAGCAGCTCCATCGGAGCCATGACCTCGAAGACATATTCTTTGTCGGGGTCAACGTGATAGTCGCAGTGCGCGGCCATCACATGCGACAGTGCCGTCAGCGCTTCACACAATTCTGACCGGGCATGAATGCGCATCGGCTTCGGCTGATAGTGAGGGTCGTTTCGTTTTTTGTACGGGATGAACCCGTCGCGCCGGAGTTCAATCAGGTCCGGGTTACGGTGCCAGTCATGGCCACTGACGCGCGCGGCAACTTTGCTGGCCATCCCGCGAGGGACGCTGCTGCACAGTGTGGGTGTGTTACGCCGGTGAATTTTAGACATACCGCGTCGCAGGGCGTTGTTTTCGCCGCGACGGGAACGCCGGGGTGTCTGTCCGGAAGAGGTATTGAGTTCAGTCACACCTTCCTGCGCTTATGTTGCGCCGGAGGAGTAAGCACAGAAGGTATTGCAGTTTTCTGAGCATGCACATATACTCCCTGCATAGAGCAACAGCTTCTATGCAGTCTTAGTGATCCCCCGATGTATCTTCTCAGTCCCGCCAAAGATGAGGAAGATTATCGGGGTTTTCGCTTTTCTGGCTCCGGTAAAATCATTTCCGGACCCGTTCCCTGCCACCTTACGGCGTGGCCAACCAGAAATTCATTAAAACGATCAGTAATCTAGCACCACTCTCAGTGACAGGCAAGAATGTCAGCCCATAACGACAGCATTAACTCGCCTTCTCAATCAAACGACTCAACATTTCAGCCTGGCTCAGACCACTCGTTATACACATTTCCTGAAACCTGTTCTTGAGTTCATTCGGAACAAGAACCTTTATTTCTTTGTGCGTATCACGCTTACGCGCCACAAAACTACGTTGTCGTTCTGAGGCACTTAATGGGTGCCCTTTGCGATAGGATCTCTTTTCATTCGAAGAGGATGTTACTGCGTTCTCGATCTGTGACATCTCAGCCTCCTCCAGGATAAAATAAGGATCGTTTCGCAGAGAATACTACAGATTATCTGAATCAGCGACTTAACTTTAGCCGCAGAACAGTGAGTTGTGTTGGCGCACGACACACTGTCAGGGGAAAGATGGCTGCCCGGAGAACCCGGCAACATCGTGTTGCTGGCCCCCATATATCGAGGGGATACCCTGTACTACCGTCGAAACATCGCCACGCATTATCAGATCTTTCTACGAATGACATCGAAAACGCCGGAAGCGGGGGAAAACGCGTTTTTACCCGCTCCCGGGGTTGGACAACCGCGGGAGCGGGCGTCAGCGGGATCTGGCCGGGCTCTACGGCTTAACGGGATCGGTCAGACCAGCCGCGTTGTTGATGGCCATCTGCAGCACCGCCCGGTCAGTCATGCCCGGGATCACCGTCACCGTCTCTGCGGTAGCACCCGTAGCAGGCATCACCACCAGGCCTGGCGTACCAGTAAGCCCGATGTTCCGGGCCAGTTGCCCGGTGAGGGTCAGCTCAGCCTGCACGTCCTTGTCCTTTGCTGTCGCCGACGGGTCAACCTTCACGGCCCCGGCCGCCGTACGGATATCGTTCGCCGTCAGCGCCCCTTCATTATGCCCGGTGGCATATAGTTTGTTATGGTACGCGAGGTATGCCTCTGCCCCCTTCTGCTGCCAGACTTTCAGCCCTGTCTCTGCCGCCAGACGGGAAGCCGGCCATCTGTCGCCGAAGATGGGCCACTCACGGAACACAAAGCGCACCTGCGGGTTGGCTTTCATCACTTTTGTCAGCACCGGGGCCAGATGGCTGCAGTAGACACACTGGTAGTCAAAGAAGAGTGTCACCACCACCTTCGCGTCCGCCGGACCGTAGGACGGAGCTTTGGTGTCATGCAGCAGTTCTGTCTGAAATGCCAGCGCCCCCGCCGTCAGCCTCTTCATCGCCGCCGCTTCCTGGCGGGCCTGCAGAGCCTCGCTGACCTTCACCAGCACCTCCGGGTGGGCAATCAGGTAGTCCGCAGCCACCGCCCCGATGCGGGCTTCCTGCGCTGGAGTAAACGGTGAGGCCGGTTGTGCCCCATCGGCCCGGGCAAAGTGGCTGATATCATGGGCAACCACGCCGCCGAGCACACCGCCCAGCAAAATGGCAGCGGCAATCTTCGATTTTTTAAGCATAAGAATATTTCCTGTTGATAAATAAGATGTTGTTCGTCAGCCCGGGCAGATATGCAGCACCCGGGCAATTTAACGCGGAGGCAGCAGGCGGGACGACACGGGTTTACGCCACTGAAAATCCGCCGTCGTCGATTCAGGCTCGCCAGCATCCTTTACCTTCCGAGGACGCCCGCGCGGGGCTTTCCTGTGTTGCGTTTGTTTTGCCGCTTGCGCATGCTGCGCAGCGGCCTCCTCCGCCAGCTGCTGGCGTCGCCGGGAAGGTAGCGGACGCCCCAGCGCAGCTTCCTCCTGCGTAATCAGTGCGTTCAGCAAAAAACGCTCGTACTCCGTCAGGTCTTCCGTCAACGGGTGATATTTGTCTGGCATGGTTCCCCCTCGCATGATTGTCCCGTGGCATGCTGCCGACAGCGTGCCGCTCTGGCTTCGGCGTACGCCCGCCAGTCTGCCCGCGGGGCGTGTTTCGCCACCCGGGTCCAGGCCCGGGCGGCAGGTTTATACCGTCCGGCCAGCGCCAGCCTCACCGCCACCCGGCCCCGCCTGCGGTGCCGTTTATGGTCGCACTCGCTGGCGGAAGAAAGTTCTGATTTCAGTTTCACGTTAAGCCTCCGTTCACCGGCCCGGCCAGCAGCAGGGCGAGCAGCCCCAGCGCCGCCAGGTGCCCGGCGTAAAACAACATGAATACGCCCCGGGGAAGAAAGCGGCCCGCCGGGATTGCCCTGCAGCGCGTCACCGTCCCCACCACCGGGATACTGACCAGCAGCCCCGTGATACCCGCCGTGAGGCTGATATCCAGATTCATGCCCAGGGCCAGGGCCGCCCATGCCAGGGCACAGCCCGCCTGCCGCCCGGCGTCCACTGACCGGTAAAGCAGGCAGGAGACCATCAGCAGGGCCACGCCCGGCAGGCCGTAGCTGGTCGCCGAGAACGGCAGCCAGAGCAGGACCCCGGCGAGGGCCGGCAGCCCGGCAGCCCGGGTTCCGCATGTGAGCAGGCGCAGCCCCTGGCCCGCCACCGCAAAGGCAAACAGGATATTGCCCTGCCACCACACATTGCCGAGGCTCAGATACGGAATTTGCGCGAAGCAGGCAAATACCCACAGCCGGTTCAGGGCTGCCTGGCGGATGTCGCGGTGCCAGGCCAGATTGCGTCCCCACGCCAGGGCGAACAGCGGAAACGCTCCGCGCCCGACGAGCATCATCCCCGTCGCATGCAGGTGCAGCGCCCGGTTCGCGTGGTCGACGACCATCAGGCAGGCCGCCAGGAGCTTTATCACGTCGGTCTGGCCATCCGTCCAGGTCAGCAGCCGCTGAAGCCAGGTCTCACCCGCGCTCACCCTGCGGGTTCTTTCGTCGCTCTGCATCATGGTCAGTCTCCCCCCGGCGTCAGGTCCCGCGTCCGGTCGCGCAGAATGTCCTGCTCCGTCTGCTGCAGCCGCTCGCGCGTCGCCGGCGGGTTATTTGCCCCAGCCACCGTCCGGACAGCCTCGTCCCGGAGACGGTCGGCGTCAGCCCCCGCAAGCAGCGCCCGGTCCTGTATGGCCTGCCCGTCCAGGCCGTTGACCTTGTCCCGGATAAGCGCCCGGATGCGGGCGTCATTATCCGGGGCACTCTCCGGCGTCTGCTGCGCCTTCTCCGTCTGCTCGCGGGCCACCTTCTCTGCGGCGACGGCCAGCGCACGCAGCCGTTTTTCCTCTGCGGCCACCGGGAAAGGCACGGTGCCCTCCGGGTTATCGACTGGCCGCTGGACATTACCGGCCCCCTCCCGGACATCCCCCACCCAGACCTTTCCGCCGGTGATACTGCCCGGATTCCAGGGCTGGCCTTCGCCATGCAGGCGGACCACCACCCCCGTATCGGGGGCGTGCGCCGCTTTCACCAGACCGTCCTGAACCCCCTCTGCCAGCAGGGTTTGTCCGTCCCGGCTCTGCTGCAGGGCAATAAACTGCGCCTCCGGACTGCCCTTGATACGCCCCGCCGGGGAAGGCACGTTGTCCGCCCTGACAGGGCTCAGCCAGAGTCCGGCGGCTTTCCCGTTCCGGTCAAAGGCCGGAAACGCCACGTGGGGCTGCGGGAAGGTTTTCCCGCCCCCGATAAATTTCCCCCGCGTCTCGCCGCGGATGCCGGTGGCCCGCAGAATGGCGCGCCCCTGCGCCACAGCCTGCAGGGGCTTCGCGGTCTGCATCAGCCGCGCCGCCGTGCGCATGTCCCGGTCGTTGCGCGGGGCGAGAATATCGTGGGCGGTGGCGCGTTTTGCCGACTCCCCGGCCTTTTCCGCCCATGCCTCGCGGTTATCCGTGTACACCTGGACGTGCTGCCGGGCGCGCGACAGCGCCACGTACGCCGACT
>Ga0209281_1001307_pt1 | contig 15896 bp, 5 predicted proteins | sample MedtruBG_FD_187514 | JGI IMG/M metagenome (GOLD analysis project Ga0209281, IMG submission 187514) | Root nodule microbial communities of legume samples collected from California, USA - Medicago truncatula BG (SPAdes) (version 2) | ecosystem: Host-associated > Plants > Roots > Nodule | place... | reverse complement strand
AATGCGCCTGGCGGCGCAACTGGCAGAAAGCGCTCCGGATAACAGTATTACGCTGTTCGATAAGGGGTTTTACTCTTTGGGGCTGTTGCAGCCCTGGCATAGTGCGGGCGAAAATCGCCACTGGTTAACGCCGCTGAAAAAAAACACGCAGTACGAAGTCGGCCGTAAACTCGGCAAACAGGACGAGCTGATACGACTGAAAACCACGCCACAGGCCAGAAAACAGTGGGAAGGTCTGCCGGAAGAACTGACCGGGCGGCTAATCCGTCGCAGGGTCAATGGCGTGGAGCGGCAGGTGCTGACGTCAATGACCGATGCGATGCGTTATCCCGGCCGCCAGCGTGGCGGAGCTTTATAAGCATCGCTGGGAAATCGAGTTGGGGTATCGCGAAGTTATTACGTTTATTAATCGGACTGCCGTGGTCATCTCCGGGAGCGATCCCGGGTCATCTGAAACACTTTTACAGCAATGCAGTGATGCTGAAACTGCCCTCGAGACAGGAGCGGGAGTATGTGAGAGAAGTGAGGGAGAAAAGGTCAAAATATCCCTTAAAAAACAATGCCGGTCATATTAAGTGACCGGCATTAACCCTCCACCCTCCCTTTTTTGCCATGCCCGGAATGCCCCCTGGCGACGCATATTTATCCCGGGTAACGCTTTACCCTGCGTGACCGCCCGGGCTCAGGGAGAATAATATTCCCGTAGCTCTTAAAGGAGTTCCCGATGATGTCTGTTTTCAGCCACACCCCTACGGTCACGGTCCTCGACAACCGCGGCCTGAGCGTGCGCGATATCGCGTACCACCGCCATCCGGATACCCCGGAAGTCACCCGGGAGCGCATCGCCTGCCACCGGTACAACGCCCGCGGCTTCCTGGCCCTGAGCGCCGACCCGCGTCTGCACGCCGCCGGCCGGGCGTTTATTGCCGTCAGCAACATCTGTACCGCCGGGGCAAGGGTGCTGCAGGACCTGCGCTACGGGTACGACCCGGTGGGCAACGTGCTCCGCGTGCGCAACGACGCCGAAGAGACCCGCTTCTGGCGCAACCAGAAAGTGGTGCCGGAAAACACTTACGCCAACACAACTGACCAGCTGCAACGCATCGCTGGTCAGTTGTGCCGTCATCCGTAATGTCACCGGACCGCTTCTGATTAGGGCCGCTGGCGTGAAAATCCTGAGTAGTGGAGGGGCCACCATCACCGCTACCGGCATCCCGCTCATAATTAGCAACTAAAACATTGCTCGATTATGTACCCCATGACTTTTTCCAGAGAATTTTAATTTTACTTGTGTTAGCTCATATTTATGTATATCACTCTTTATTTTTTTCACCTGAACCACCTCAAATAATGTGCCTGGCAATGAAATTACCTCTTTGACTGTGGAACCAATGCCTTTAAGTTTTTTAGCATCGACACCTATTTTTAGCAGGCGATTTTTGAGATCATCATAAGCCAACGGTGATAAGAGGCCTTCTTTGAAAACATCGGCCGGGACGTCTTTAACTTTAAAAAGAACTGGATGGAGCCTTCTTTCCTCGGAAGAGTCAATAAATGACCTCGATACCAGATCGCTTTCGCTGAAAAAAGAAAACTGATGGGATTGCAGCATAGCCCCGGCTTTCAGATCCCCGAAATGTTCATCAGGGACCAAAGCACCACGATATATCACCTTACCTCCGGCATAGGATGTTAGTTTATCTACTGCCTGCAGAAAATTACCTGTCATGGTTTCTCTATTCATACCTGCTTTATTAAATTCCTGCGGAATGTTAACTGGCTCGGGTAAATGTTTTTTTCCGTGCAAAAAATTATGCCTGATAATATTTTGTGGATATTGCCCCTCAGAAATCGCTTTTTTATGCTGTCTGATTTCTGACGGACTGAGGGAGACATCATCGGCGTTTACTCTTTCACTTTCAGGCAGAGGATAGTCAGGAAGAGTAGCTAACGACGCGGTAGATCTCTGCGGCCTGATGCTGGTCATTCTTTTGAACATTTTTCCGTTACTATCAATACCTGAACCGGGGTTATTCCGGCACATGCGGAACAGGTTCATCCCGTCCACCGTCCCCGCCGGGTCCGCGCTGAGCCAGCGGCCTGCCCACGGCTGATAGTACCGGTAGCCGTAATAGTACAGCCCCGTCGCGTCACGCTCCTTGCCCGAGTAGCGGATGGTTTTGTAGTCCGCTTCGCGCTGGCTGCGCGCCGTCAGAATGGCCGTGCCCCCGTACGGGTAGTACTCCTCCCGGCTGATGATTTGTGCGTCGCCGTCCAGCTCCAGCCCACCGCTCCCCGTCAGGTTATCGTGGCTGTAACGCAGCTGGTCGTGGTCGATGCCCGCCGGCCGGCCGCTCTCCCAGTGCAGCACCCGCACCTGCGCGCTTCCGGCTGCCCCCACGCTAATCACCTGCAGGCACTCCGTGTCCGTGTCGCCCGCCCTTGTGCGGCGCAGTTCCAGCCCCGGCAGGTACGTCACCCGCTGTGCCTGCCGGCTGCCGCCGGTTTGCTGCACGCTGACCTTCAGCACGCGCTGGCTCTGGCTGTCATAGCGATAGCTCTCCCGGTCATCCGTCCCGCCCTCACGCCCCACCGGCGTCACCTGCCGCAGCTCGTTGCGCGGCGTCCAGGCCAGGCGCTGCCCCGGCTGCAGCCGCGTCTGCTGCCCGCCCGCCGTGAACAGGGCCTCCACCTCTGCCGGGCTGGCCGTCAGGGTGCTCTGCACGCCCCGGTTGCTGCGGTCACTTATGGTGATATTTGTGGTGTAAGTGTTGTTCGTGGCAGGGGCGCGGTGGCATATCTGCGTCAGGTTACCGGCTTCGTCGTAGCGGTAGGTGCGGGTGTAGTTCGTGTATGCAGAGCCGTCGGTGGGCAGGGGAATGGTCGCTGAGGGGAGATGGCTGCCCTGTTGTCCGGCGTTCGCCATCTCGCGCCCGGTGGCGCTGACCAGCTGGTACAGGCTGTCGTAGACGTAGGTGTTTTCCGGCACCACTTTCTGGTTGCGCCAGAAGCGGGTCTCTTCTGCATCGTTGGTGATTTTCAGCACGTTGCCTACCGGGTCGTACTCATAACGCAGGTCCTGCAGCACCCTTGCCCCGGCGGCATGCCCGGCCGGACGCGCCGTTTTAATCCCGGTCAGGCGCTGTGTCTCTGCTTCATAGGTGTACGTGGTCACCACGCCGTTGCCGTGCTCTTCACGTAGCTTCTGCCCCGCAGCTGAATACGTCAGGGAAGCAACGATAACCTGCTCTGTTCCGCCTTTCACCGTCAGCCAGCTGCCCGCCGGCAGGCCCGCCACGTCGTACGCCACGCGCTGCACGTGGCCCTTCGCGTCGGTGGTGGTCAGCACGGCCCCGGTGGCGTCGGCGGTGGTCAGGGTCGGGTATGTTTCAGTATCGAGCCGGGCATTCCAGGTGGAGACGTCAGTCCCCTGCCAGTCGGCTGCCACATCGGGGTTATCCGCATCCTTCAGCAGACGGCGGGTGACGGCCAGCGGCACCCCTGTCAGCGCCACGCTGTCGGTCTGCACCTGGCCGGCGGGGTCGTAGTGGCTGACGCACAGTCCGGCGAGGTTGAGGGCTTTGTCCGCCGGCGAGTGGCCGGCATACACGAAGCGCTCCGTGATGCGGGCGGCATCGCCGGGGACCTGTTCGGTCACGCTCACCGGACGCCCGGGCAGTTCTGAGTCTTCATACTGCCAGGTGCGGGTCACCGCCTGGCTTCTGTCCTCCGTGCCATCACCGGCGGGACAGATGTTGCTGACGGCAATAAACGGCCGGCCGGCGGCATCGCTGAGCGCCACGGTGGTGCCGTTGTCGGCGCCCCGGGTGCGCAGGGCGCTGCCGGTCAGGCCGGTGAGATAGCTGAAGTTCGCCCGGCCGGCGGCGTGCAGGCGCGGGTCGGCGCTCTGGGTCAGGAAGCCGCGGGCGTCGTACCGGTGGCGGGCGATGCGCTCCCGGGTGACGTCCGGCGCGTCGGGATGGCGGTGGTACGCGATATCGCGCACGCTCAGGCCGCGGTTGTCGAGGACCGTGACCGTCGGGGTATTATAAAAATCTTTTAGTGAATTGATTATCATATATTTTACATGCCAGTTGTTAGTTTAGGGATCTGTTCAGATTGCCTTAAAGGCGGCGAGCGCCAGCGTATAGCGACTCTGGCGCCCGGCCAGACCGTGGCTGCCGCCGTTAATAATACGGGTCACCTTAAGTAGGTTGCCCGTATGCTTCAGGCAACCGCGAGAGGCGAAAAACCATGCGGCAGAGCGGGCTGCCCCGGTGTCACTCTCCAGGCGTTCCGGAAAGCGAACCAGGTCCTCACCCAGCGCAAATCCACAGTCCCGGTAGTTGCTGCGTCCGGTTATCTGAATAAGTCCGCGGCCGCGGTAGTTCCAGCCGTCATCGGGGCCTTCATTACCCATCCTGCCACCGTAGACCCGACCGGCAATCGCCCGCTGTCTTACCTCAGGGAGAACCTTTTCGTCCGGATGCCGCCCCAGCCGCAGGGCCTCCTCCGCCGTCAGTCGTCCGGCCTGGACAAAAATATCAAGCCCCCGGGCGCTGTAGTTAAAACTTTCCCGCAGAGTCCTGAACCTGCCGCTCTCATGTCCGATCTGAGCGATGAACATCGCCTGGTCCTCTGGCTGCGCGATATGCCATTCCTGCATAGCCTGAAGGACAGGGGCGTGCCACCGTAACGCCGGGGCGTCTGTTGGCCCGGCGGCCGCTTCATAGCCCAGCAGCTGCACCTGACCGTCAGGGGGGTACACCACCCAGAAGTCGGTCGCGTTAGCCCCTTCAGCCTCCGGGGCAGGCTGCCAGTATTCGCAGCGGCTGAAGTCCTGCTCCACGCGGGGGCGCCAGGTACTGACGTCGTAGGTGGCCGCAAGTGTTGTATCCAGCAAGGTGTTGCGGGAAAGGGTGTACGCCCCGTCAGGACCGGCCGCACCGGCCTGGCCGCTGAGGCCGGTCAGGGCACCGCCGCCTTTGGACAGGGAGGGGGCATTCAGGGCCAGGGTGTCTGAATGTGGCATAAAGGGTTCCTTAGCGGGCCACCCACAGGTGGCCCGGTCAGTTAGTTATATGGGAAAGGAATCACGCTTTGTGAGCCGCTCCCCGGCGTACCGGAGAGCGGGATGACCTATGCTTTTACAAGCAGAGGCTTTACTTCGCTGGCAAACGAGGTTCCACCGTCGCAGGCGGTGTAGTGTACCCGGACGATAACGTCGTCCAGCGCCGCCAGCAGGGCAGTCTGCCCATCATCAGCTGCAAGCTTTTTGCCTCCGTTCAGCGTTTCCTCTGTCGCCCGCGGGAAACTGAGCGTCCATCCGGAGACCGCCCCAGTGCCTTCAAACGGCAGATAGCGCTCGTCGCTGAACTGCAGCTCAAAGACGCCGGCGTCGTTCATCCCGCCCGACAGCGCCACCTGCTGGCTGGCGCGCAGGTTCTGCACCAGCGTGCCGGCAGGTGCGTCGCTGACCCTGCCGTTAATCAGCGCCGCCACGGCGCCGGCATTTGCACGAAGCACGGTGGTGCTGCCGGTCTGGGTCAGCGTTGCCTTCACGTCCTGATAAGGCCCCAGCAGGGTCGGCAGGGTGACTGTGACCGTTTTCAGGGTGCGCAGGTAGTGGCCGGCATAGTCGTCGTCAAACAGTTTCTCCGTCAGGCTGAAGTCCAGGGAGCCGGACGCCTTAAACTTATTCCAGTCCTTTTCATCCACCCAGTTTTTCAGCGAGACGGTGCGCACAATATCCAGCCGGCGTTCGTTGCGCGTCAGCCAGGCTGACTCCATCTGCTGCAGGTTGAGCTGCAGCGTTTCCCCGACCAGCAGGCCGCGGTAGTGGTCGTTCCAGGCGCCGGTCTGGATGAAGGTGGTGGTGAAGTCCCCGAGCTCATACTGCCAGCAGGCCTGCGCGGACAGGCACAGGGACACTACGGCGTCGTAGGCCTGATAGTACAGGGCAGACAGCTGACCGCTGAGCCACTGATAGAGAGTGGCCTGGGTGAAGCGGCTTTTGAGCCAGGTCAGCATGGCCTGCGTCTGTGCCTGGCGGGTTTTCTCCTGTTCCAGGGCGGTCTGCGCCGAGCGGAGGCGTACATCAAGTGCCTCCAGCTGCCTGTTCAGCGCCTGAATCTCGCCCCCGGCCTGGTCGCGTATATGACCCCATTCCTGGCGGCGGCGACGGTAGTTCTCCGTCTGCTCCAGGCGCATGGCGTCGTGACCGGTGGCCGTAGCCTTCAGGGACAGGAGCGTGCCGATGGCGTTGGCCGGGGCGCCCGGGTCGAGGTTCCCGCATGCCATACCAAAGACGGTCGGTGCCAGCTGCAGGGCACCGCCCAGCGTATGGAACGCCTGGGCGGCCAGGCTGGCGTCGCGGGACTCAATGTTCAGGTCCATGGCACGCTGTTCGCCCGCCGAGATATTTTCGTCATAGCGCTCGCCGTAGTAGTCCCGGCGCTGCGTCGCCGTAGCCTGGCTGGCCAGCAGCGCGGTGCGGTCGGCCTTAAGACCGTCAATGGACTGCTGCTGCAGGGTCAGCACGTAGCTGGACATGTCCAGCATCTGCTGTTGCGCCAGCTCTTCCTGACCGGCGCGCTCGCCGCGCTCCAGCAGGCTGAGCAGGGACTCGCCGAAGCGGCTGAGGGTGGACACGGCGTTATAGGCGCGCGGCAGTACGGCGCTGAAGCGATACGGTGGCACCACCAGTTGTGCCCCGTTCCCGCCGCCGCTCAGGGTGCCGCCCGGGGCGCGTTGGGTCAGCAGGGTTGTCGGGTCGGCCGGCGGGGCGTACAGCGCCAGGCTCATCGGCTTGCCGTCCACGGTCAGGTTGTGGCGCAGGTTGTACAGGCGGGCGTCCAGCGCGTCCCAGTATCCCAGCAGGACGTCGTTCAGCGGCGCGGTGAAGGCCGCGTTATCCGCATCGCGCAGGGAGCCATGGTTGGCGGCACGCAGCGCCGGTAGCGCGGCGGTGTTGCGCAATGACATCCGGCGCTCAAAGGCACGCAGTGACGATGGGGATGAGACCAGCTCGCTCAGCGTCCGGGGAGTCCAGCTGCGGCTGATGGCGGTGTCCGGACGCGGACCCAGCAGGGTGGCGGCCTGGTTGTACATGATGCGGGCCTGGGCCAGAGCGTCCCGGGTCAGCTGGCGGTACCAGGCATCGCCCTGCGCCACCAGGTTGCTGACGTACGCCGTGAACACGGCTTTCTGGTAGAGCTCAGGGTCCGCATAGGCCTGGGTATCCGGGTTAATCGGGTCCGCGCTCAGACGGGACAGGGCCAGGCCATTGACCGGACGGCGCGTTAGCGGGTAGCAGTTCCAGTAATCCGGCGCGCCATTATCTTTGCCCTTCACCGACGGGTCAAAGATATAGTGCAGCCAGGCCTGGGCCTCGTCCAGCTGCTGTTCGCTGTTGAAGCGCCAGGCCACCATGAACGGCAGGTGGAAGAACAGCTCCCAGAAGTAGAGACCGTTGGCACCGTCGAAGTCGATATGAACGCTCTCTCCGTCGTGGTCCAGGTCCGCTTCCAGCTTCCGGGCCTGCAGGGTGTAGTTCAGCAGGCTGCCCAGCCCGTTGTTCGCCTGCGCAATCAGCTCGCGCACGAAGGTGGTGTTCAGGCGGGTGTCCGCCGGAAGTGCGCCGGCGTTAAACGCCAGTTTCTGCACCATGCCTTTTTTCGAATCATAGCGTTTGACCAGCGACGGTGGCGTGAAGTCCCCGGCGTGTTCAATGGTTTCCAGAGTGACTAAAGAGTATCTTCCGACCCATCCACTAGGTATGTCACCCTGCTTATTCCAGAGATAGTAATTGACTACCAGGTACTGAAGCTCTTTTGCCCCGACGCTAAAGTCATCGGAAACAATGGCCCGGGAGGCGCTGAAGGTGTGGTTCGCCTCAAAGATATTCTGAGGTGAATCCTGCCAGCTCTGTATAGCCGTTTTATCAGGCTTGCAAAGTTCAATCGCCATCTGTCCCCGCCAGTCAGGTTCAGTGCGTTGCGCGTCGGCCGCGGCTTTACCCAGGCCATGTATAGTTAAGATTGGATAGTAAAAATTATTGCTGTACATATAGAGATATACGTCATCAACATTTGGCACTGCTTTTATGATGTCAGGAATGAACTCAATACCGCTCAAATTCAGTTCTGAGTCAAAGGTTTCTCCAGATGGCCATTTCATCCCCTCGGAAAAGTTAACTTCAATTGTACCAGGTGAAGTTAACGGAAACAGATCACCCCCGGGAACAGCAGGCTGTAAAAGAAATTCGTAAACCCCATCAAATAAGGAGGTCTTGGTGACAAGTTTTGTATTATGGAAGTACCACTTATCCGCGTCGGAATCATATCTGAAGGTTAGCTGTGACTTGCCGGTCTCTGTATTTTGAATATCATACTTTTCAGCGGTGATATTGCATGAACCAAGACCAGCAACGCGCGTGATCTTATTCTGAGTGGATGCGCTGATTTTCAGCGTACGCCCGTCACCGGCGACGGTCAGGTTGCGGTCATCCAGCGGTTTCAGCGCGTTCAGCCACAAATCCCCCGCGTCGTTCTTGTCCTTGTGGTCCAGTGTCGATTGATAGCTCACCGACTTAATCCGATAGATGAGTGTGTTCATGGCGTACTGCAACGGATTGTCGTATCTACCGCTTTCCCATGCTTGTGGCTTGAATTTGTTGAACAGCAGGTCGCGGACCAGGGATTTTAGGGGGCGGCGATTGAAGGCCGAATCGCTGTAGCGGTAGGCATAAGTGGCCGGTTTTATTTTACCGTCACTATCTTTGCCGGAATATACCATCAGCGCCATAAACAGGCGGCCGTATTCGCTGTCTTCTCTTACGCCAGCATTGCGCGAGGGGCTATCTATCACGGAGCTGTCCCGTGCAAAAAGTGAGGCCACGCACTCTTGGTTTTTGCCCTCATCTTTCCCCTGAACCAGCAACTGGCCGCTCAGGGCAATATTGTCATTGTCTTCTATCTCAATTTTGTTTTTGTTGTCATCGGTTAGTGCGCCGTTAGTCACCATATCGGCGGTATTCGGAGCCGTCCACTTCCCGTCAAAGCGCAGATAGGCGTAGGACAGGCCGTAGGCATAGTACTCCGAGCCATCCATCTTAAGGTTGCCGTTGCCGCTAGCCAGAAACTCCGTACCATCACCCACGCGCGGGGTGGCATCGCGGGTTGCCCAGCAGATATACAGGCGGTTGTTGTAGAAGGCCGGGCGGATGGTGTGCTCCAGGATGCCGTCGCCGGAGAGCGGCAGCTCAATCGCCGCCCAGTCGTTCCAGCAGTTCGGGGTCACCGCTTTTCCGCCGGGATTGCCCTGGTTTTTACTCAGGTCCATCATGCGCCAGTAATACTGGTAAGGCTTGGTGGTGGTGCGGCCAATAAAGTAGAACTGTGCGTCATTGATAAGGTTTTCACCACCCGCCATGCCGGTCTGGGTGATATAGCCGTTAATGACCTCCAGGTTGCTGACACCCTCAAACTCGTTGAGATAGGTGAGGGCGGCGTCCATCACGCGGTCGCTGTCCAGCCGGTTCTGGTTGAGGGTGTTTTTCAGGTTATCAAAATACCGGCTGCTGTCCTGACGGGTCACCGGCAGGAGATAGTTGTTCGGGTAGTTCACCACGGCGGTGCCGGCCGACCAGACGTCGTAACGGCAGTAAAAGTCGCGCCAGTCGTCCACCACGGACGGCACCGGCGGCGCGTGCCCCGGCTCCGTGTTGTTAATGATGCGCGAATTATAGGTCTGCAGGCTGTCAATGGCCGAGGCCAGGCGGCTGGTCATGCTGGCCGCCGACATGTTCACATCCAGCAGCAGGTATTCATACATGTCCTCGTCGCTGAGCGCGGTGGTCCCGCCCTTCAGCGTCGGGGCCACGAAGGTTTTATATCCCGTGACGAGCGCATCGCGCTGCGCCTGTGCCAGAAAATTATCAAGAGTGGTCGTCATATCTGTTCACCTTAATGAGTGTATGAGTGGCAGGCGCACCTGCCACAAAACGTCAACGCCGTTACCGGTTGGCGAGATGCCCGACCCCGGCCACCATGGCCTGCCCCGTGCGGGACCAGGCGGCGTAGCTATCGTCGCGGCTCAGGGCAAAGCCCTGGGCCAGGGCCTCAACCGTCATCCCTGATGCCTGTGTGCTCTGCCGCAGGTTCATCACCACGTCAAGGTCGTCCAGCGTAGCCGCCGCATGACCCAGCGCGCCGTCCGCAAAGGCTGCGGACGCTTCACTGGCTTCCCAGCCCAGCAGCGTGGCCAGCGTGGCAGCGGCGACGTCGTCGGCCAGCGGCGGGGTGGCGTGCATGTCGCGCAGATAGGCCAGCAGGTCATCCTCGGCGTAGCCTGCATCACCGGGCTGGGTCAGCAGGGCAACGTAGCGACTCAGGCGGTACAGGGTCTGCAGGGTGATATTCTTCGCGGTTTCTGGCAGGTTCATGCTGAACCACTGAGGGTTATCCAGCATGGCCTGCAGGCCGGCCGGGCTGAGCTGCAGCTGGCTGCACGCCATACCGCGGCGGGCAATGTCGCGCAGCGTGGCCAGCCAGACGACCGGGAGGGTGTCGGCAGTGGTGACGGTGGTTTTAAGCGTCAGGGGAGTGCTAAGGGTATCGGAAGAACCATAGTAGCGGTGCATGCCGAATCTCAGGTCCATCGATGTTAACTCCGCCAGCGCGCTGGCATCGCTGAAGGTGCCCTTCAGGGGGACTTCCAGCACGTAGGTGGTGTTGACTTCGAAGTATTTATACGCAGCGTCATTCCCGGTGGGCAGCCATACTGCGCCCGCACCTTTATAATCCGTATTACCCTTTGAGCCATCAGGCCAGTTACCGGAGGCCAGGGTCGGGGCCCCGTCGACAGACAGACCCGCCGGCAGTTTAAGCCAGTTGTCGGAAATAGACAGACTGCCCCCATTATCGCTCAAACTGAACGACAACCGCAGGGTGAGGGTCAGGTTTCCGGTGACAGGGTTCCACGCCGCATCACGCCAGTCGGCGGCCAGCAGGTTATAGTCTTTCTCGGTCGTGGTGGCGCCGATGTGCCCTTCAGGAGGCAGGTATTCGCCCACGGGGGCGTCGGGCGACATTCCCCAGGTTTCCTGAAGCCACTGATAAGGCGTGACGCCTGCCCAGCGCAGCAGCAGCGCCGGCAGGGACTGCGACACGTTCAGGGCCTGCGCCAGCCCGGTCATGGCAATACCGTGCTGGGTGCCCTGCGCCTGCTTCAGGGCCGCCGACAGGGCGGTGATGGCGGCCGCTTTGCCGTCCCCGGCCAGGTGTTGCTGATTCACAACGTCAGTGACGGCGTCCGGCGTAAAGGCATCGGTCACCAGCCCGGCGATATCAATCAGCCCGGCTGCGCCGAGCAGCGCAAACCAGTCAATACCGGCGTGATGTTCATCATCAATATCTTCCTTCAGCGGGGCCCCGCTGCGGGCCAGCATCCCCGCGTTCACGAAGGTGGCCGGCAGTCGCTGCCAGATTTGCTGAATGAAGCTCAGCTGGGCTTCGGTACCGGGGGTCGGAGGCAGCGGCGCGCACAGCAGCGCCGTCGTGGCCACCGGCAGTTTCGCCTGCTTCTGCCAGCCCGTCAGCCAGGACAGCGCCTGCAGCAGGCAGAGGATATCGTCCGCCGGGGCGTCCCCGTCGGCCAGTTGAGAGATTTTCGGGCTGCCGGCCAGCTGTTTCCAGACGGCGCCGCTTTCCGCATCCAGCATATCGGCCAGCGCGCAGAATTCGTCGACGCCGAGATCCAGCGTTTTCGCCAGTGAGGTGATGCGGTAGAAGGCGGTGACGGTGCCCAGATGACACGTCAGGGTGCCCTTCGCCGCATCGCCGTCGCTCTGATGTGCAGCAACCTTACCGGCCATCAGCAGGAACTGACGCTGGTTAAGCCCCAGCGCCGCCATGATTTGTTTCCCGCGCAGGCCATCCGCGCCGTCGGTGGCACGGTAGCTGAACACGGTATTGTCCGCCTGGAAGGGGGCATCAAACGTGCTGTCGGCGTTAAATATCTGGTCAAAGAACGGGGTGGCCGGCGTAATGGCGTACGGGGTGACCTGATGCAGCCAGGCGGCAAACTGCTTAACCGTGGTGCCGTAGCGGCGCTGGTAGTGCCTGAACAGGCCTAGCGTGCGCAGGGTGTCGTCAGATAGCGGTTTGTCAGAGCTGTTGCTACGGGTCAGCATCAGTAGCGCATCGATATCCTCATAGGGTAAATTCAGCCACTCTTGCAGACGAATCATGACGTTGATGGACGTGAGTCGCCACCCGGTTGGCAGGTTGCTGACAGTCAGCGCACCGTCTGCATTCCGTCTGATGCTGAGTGGGGGCGTATTATCATCAGTTTTATTGATAAAGCGGGCACCGTAGAGAAAAGGCAGCGCTTTTGCGGAGGCGTCCGGGTTGATCCAGTTGGCGGACTGAATGACGGTATGCTGCTCCGGAGCTCCGGCGCTGCTGGCGGTGGTGCACAGCAGGGCCTCAACACGAGGGACGGTCACATTATGCATGGCGGTAAAGTACGACATATCCAGGAAGCGTTGATAAGTCGAAGCGTCACCGTCGGTGATGTCATAATTTTTTCGATAAAAATCGGCCCAGGATTCTGAAAAATCCTCCAGAAGAATATGCTGCTGTTCCGGCCCCAGACCCGAGGCCATCACCTGCAGGCGCTTCAGGTCGGTAAAGATACCGTTTGCCGGCGACGCGGGTGACAGCCATGCGGCGGGTAGATCTGGCGTCAGCGTCTCCACGAGCGCCTGCAGGGAGGTATTGATTTCATCCTGAGAGGCCTGAATCTGCACATGACCGAAATCAAAAGGGAAAGCATTGGGGAAGCGGGAGGTTGAGAGTTTTTTGTTCACTTCGGACAGGCTGCCCGCAAACTTCAGCATGGCCTTTAGCCCGGTACCTGCCGTTTTTGCGGCGAATATACCGGTATAAGTGCCGTCTTTATTATCGGTCCAGCTACCTTTTAGCTCCGCGTTTTCCACCACGACTTTTTTTGTCACTTCGCTAAGCTGGCCGGCTAGCGCATCTCCCTGTGCATCTTTCAGCCTCACCGTCACCCGCATGTCCGTCCCGGCCACGTAGCTTGCTTCGTCTGTCGCAATGGACGAAGTTGTGATACCCACCAGGGGTGCCACTCCGCTGGCCGGCCTGTCGTCACCGTTATGGTCCGGGCTGAAGGCTTCTTTCTCTGTAATATTCTGACTCATAGACAGTCCTTTCGGTTATATATGGCACTGGTATTCCCCGCGGCGCCGGGGGACATAATCGGCAGAAATGAAAATATCGGTAACAGCATTCAGGGTGATAACCATACGATTGTCGGGAAAGGTGGAGGCTGATAAATATTCATGGGTGGATGAGTTTTATTCTTTTTTGTCGTGACAAAATAATGTTTACAGACGGGGATAATATTTTTTCTGGAAATTTATGTCTCCTGGCACTGAGGGTATGTGGTTATCTTGCTGTGAATGTTTAATTATTGCCTTTGCTTTCCCGCTTAATGAATTCAGCCTGATGATGGCGCCATAAAATACAACTGTCTTATGTATCAATTGGTTATCTGTTTTTCGATCGTTCTTAACGATGGGTTTTTTGTTGACGATAGCTTCTGACGATCAATTGGCCGTTTACAGGCGCATGCAGGCGCATTAATGCCGTGGTCAAATCTTGTATGATGTGAAATATATATTAAGCCTCAATAAATGCGTGCCCGGATGTTCCGGGCCCGATGGGGGTGTCAGCGCACTTTTCATTATGATGGTTCGGATATTACGAAATATCGAGTTCGCTTTAGTATGCCTGCTTATCATTCAGTCAGGGACGGTTTATCGGATGAAATTTGGAATTGAACGTAACGTGATGTGTAAAAAAAAGATTATGGTGGTAATCACCTGGGTGAATATATTTATCCAGAGTATGTTGCCTTTGTTAATTACGTTCACACCCTCGATAGCTGCCGCTAATAATTCCCGCCTTCTGACTGAACCTGCCGCGCTAAGCTCCCTGCAAACACAGGTGTACACCCTCCGGGAAGGGGAGTCCGTCGCCATGCTGGCAAAAAAATACAACATGAGCCCGAACGACCTCCGCAGGCTTAACCAGTTCCGGACCTTTGCCCGGGGGTTTGACCACCTGCAGCCGGGGGATGAGCTGGATGTACCCGTTTCCCCTTTACCCCCGGTGCTGTGGGATGAGGGCCGGAGCACGCCGGTCCCGCAACAGGATGACAGCGCAGGGAGGGAGAACAAGGTGGCCGGCTTCTCTTCTCAGATGGGCAGCTTTCTGGCGGGAAGGCCAGACGGTAACGCCGCTGCATCGATGGCCAGAGGGGTGGCTACAGGGGAGGTCAACAGCCAGATCCAGCGATGGATGAGTCAGTTCGGTACGGCCCGGATCCAGCTGGATATGGATAATAAATTCTCCCTGAAAAATTCTCAGTTTGATTTACTTGTGCCCTTATCTGAGCAGGGGAATCGACTGGTATTCACCCAGGGCAGCGTGCACCGGACGGACGGTCGTACTCAGTCTAACCTGGGGCTGGGGGCGCGGTGGTTTAATGCCGGATGGATGCTCGGCGGAAACACGTTTCTGGACTACGACCTGTCGCGCGATCATGCCCGTCTGGGGGGCGGCGCAGAGTACTGGCGTGATTTTCTGAAGCTGGGGGTCAACGGCTATTTGCGCCTGACAAACTGGAAGGATTCCCCGGATCTGACCGATTACGAAGAGCGGCCCGCCAGTGGCTGGGACGTCCGCGCGCAGGCCTGGCTACCGTCGCTGCCGCAGCTGGGCGGTAAGCTGGCGTATGAGCAGTACTACGGCAGGGAAGTGGCGCTGTTCGGGAAGGATACACGGCAGCGCAATCCTCATGCGATCACCGCGGGGCTGAGCTATACCCCCATTCCGTTGCTGACATTCAGTGCCGAACAGCGGAACGGGGGATCGGGGAAAAATGACACCCTGTTTGGTATTGAATTCAACTACCAGCTGGGGGTGCCATGGCGGCAGCAGATCGACCCGTCGACGGTAAAATCCCTGCGGAGCCTGGCGGGCAGCCGCTACGATCTCGTGGAGCGTAATAACAATATCATTCTGGAATACCGTAAGAAGCAGGTGATTAGCCTGCACACCGCGGCGCGGGTTGACGGCTATCCGGGGGAACGAAAGTCACTGGCGGTGTCAGTGACGGGGAAATACGGGCTGGCACAGGTTAACTGGTCGGCTTCATCCCTTCTGGCCGCCGGGGGACGGGTCGAACAGGACGGCGTCGGGGCATACAGCGTGGTCCTGCCGGCATGGCAGGCACAGGGCACGAATACCTACGTTATCAGCGGCGTGGCGGTAGACACGAAGGGTAACCGCTCGAACAGGAGTGAGACGACGATAACGGTTCAGCCTCCGGGTATCGATGCCAACAGCCCCTTTGAGCCCGCTTTCAGCACGTTATCGGCCAACGGAAAAGACCGGCAGGCGCTGACGTTGCAGATAAATGACGTGCAGCAGGGGATCGTGGATGTGGACGCCAGGGACATCACCATCGGGGTCACGCGCGATGTCGTCCCGGACAAAGGCAGGACGGGTAAGGCAGGAAAGATTAGCGTGGTATCGGAGGTCGTCAGAAAAGAGGCCGGCGTGTATGAAGTGATTGTCACCTCCGGCACGAGGGAAGCCGTTGTGACACTGACTCCCGAGGTAAGGGGGGTGGGACTGACACCGGCGGTGGTGAAAATCAGTTCCGCCGCGCCGGTGAAGGCGAACTCGACCCTCGTGCTGGACAAGACCAGCTACGTGGCCGGCGACGACATGCAGGTGAAGGTCCAGTTGAAGGACGCGCAGCATAATCCGGTGGCCGGGCAGGCCGCCGTGGTGCAGACCACC
>Ga0209281_1001306_pt1 | contig 15906 bp, 14 predicted proteins | sample MedtruBG_FD_187514 | JGI IMG/M metagenome (GOLD analysis project Ga0209281, IMG submission 187514) | Root nodule microbial communities of legume samples collected from California, USA - Medicago truncatula BG (SPAdes) (version 2) | ecosystem: Host-associated > Plants > Roots > Nodule | place... | reverse complement strand
ATGCGCTCCCGCGCAAGTGCTTGGGCTATCGAACGCCCACCGAGGTCTTCATGGCGCATTTGCGCGAATGCGCGTAGTGCCCTACTCTTCACCCGTCAATGTTGCACTTGGATTAGATTCTCCCGAGAGGGAACATTTGGGCAACTAGCCGCCGACAGGCCAGTGCACGGGGCCTGCCTTTCAAAAGTCGACACCTGGCGGACTGACTCGCGGATCAAGGAGGAGGAGTTGCGGCAGCAAACGTGCTGACCTTCCCGGCAACGTCAGCTGGAACTTAGAGATTCGGTCAAGTGGCCGCGACCTGTCCGTCACGCCTAGCACGAATGCCATAGCCCTTAAGCATTGCGCATCCGTGCTGTGGCAGCGGTCATTCGTCCCGCAGTGTCTCAAACAAAATCCGGCAAGCGCGTCCGCAGGAACGCCTTGCGGAACTGCGAAACGCGCAGGCGGCGTCGCCGGTCCGCGACCGAAATCGAGGTCGAGGAAAAGAAGGACCACCTCGACGATGCGCTGAACACCGCGCGCGCCGCGGCTGAGAAGAGCATTGAGCCATGGTGTTGTTCTTTGGCGCCCAGTCGACCCCTTTTGGACTGACCGGAAACTAATGCGGACATCAGTGCGCATCTCGATCGTGCCAAGGCGCCTGAAAGCCCTATCCGGCGGATCACGGAGAATAGCGATCAGCAGCGGCGACCATCGACACCTCGAAAGTCGCGTCTCCGGGCAACGAACTAACCCCGATTGCAGCCCGGCTTGATACCCCGCCCCCGGTATGTTCTTCCATGAACCTCGACGCAAGATCAGCAATCCGGCTGTGACGGGTGTAGCCGACTGGCGCGTTGACGTAGACAGTCAGGCTTAAAACCGCCAATTGTTCTCCCGCGATCAGTTGGGATTTGGCAGCGGTCAATGAATTTTCCGCCGCCAGTTCGACCGCAATCCGGTATGCTTCGACCGGTGTGTCCAACTCCACCTGTCCCATATAAAGAAGTTTTCCGTTTTCTCTCGAGGTCATTCCCGAGACAAAGATCAGATCGCCATGCCTTTTTGCAGGAACGTATTGTCCCTGTGGTTGAGGCGCATTTCGGTCAGTCATTTGTCTACCTCCTGTAACGATGCGCCATCTCGACGATGCGCCTACAAGCCTCGACAGCGGCGGCATGATCCTGGGAGAAGTTAAGGCGAACACTGTTAGCATGGGGGCCGAATTCGGTTCCGGGCGTGACGATAACGCTTGCTTGATGCCGCAGCAGCCGGACGAAATCCTGCAGGCTCACAGAGAGGGGCGGCAACGTTGGAAAGAGATAGCTTCCGGCTTGCGGCGTGCGGGCCTCAAGACTGCCACTTCGGAACACCTCGAGCAGCTCGTCCCTGATGGCCTGATGCAGCCGAATGCGCTCATCCATCCAGCCCTTTGGCTCATTGAACCAGGTTCTGAATACCGCTTGGTTGTAACCTGCAGCGCGCAGTGAGACGATGGCCTGCAGCTTCTCCATCCTGCTGATGATCGTCGGAGAGCCAAACGCCGCTCCGAGACGATACCCGCTGAGCGACTCCGTTTTCGATGGGCCCATGATTGTCAGGACCTGTTCCGTCGGCAGCCCGCGGGCGCGGATGTGAGTATAGTGTTCACCGCCATAGCGCAGCCTGGAATAAAGCTGATCAGCAATGACGGTGATGCCGAATTCCCGGGCCAGGAATACGATCTGGTCGATCTCTGTTTGCGAGTAGACCGCTCCCGTCGGATTGTTCGGGTTGGAAAACAGGAAAGTCTTGGCCCCCGCCTCAAACGCGGCGCGCAATTGAGAGAGATCCAAGCCGGCCTCGGCCGTGGCGTTCAGGTAGTTCATACCGACCGGAATCACCTGCCCGCCAAAGAACTGGACTAGTTTGCGGTTGGCAAAATAGTCCGGCTGTACGATCGCGACTTTATCACCGTCGGAGACGGTTGCGGCGACTGCCAAGAACAAGGCACCTTGCGTTCCTGGAGTTAGGATAATGCCCTCATCGGCGGAAACCGAGGCTCCTGTGAACGCTTCGAGCCGCTGCGCCAATTCGGACCGTATGTCAGCCGCGCCGCGATATTCGGTGTAGGCCTGGCGACCGCCGGCCTCCACTGCTTCGGAGAACCGCTCGAATGAGCCAGGTGTTGGAGTGAAGGCATCGACGTCGCCGTGCGAAAAATCGACGAGCCTGCCACGGATTTCGTCGCCGCGCATCAAGTCGCGAATGTTGCCTGCGCTTTGTCTGACTTCCTGCCCCGGCGCATTGTCGGTAGCGAGGGTTGCGAACTTTTCGATGATGGAAACCATTTCAACCTCGAGAACAAAAATTAATGCGAAAGCGACGACGTATAGTCGGTGTCGAGTGCTTGCTTGAAAAGCGCCGGCTCGATGTTGCCGCCGGAGACGATGACGATGACATTCTTGCCGCAGACGGCCTGCGGATCGTTCAAAAGCGCGGCCAAGGCGATGATGCCACCTGGCTCGGTGACCAAGCGAAGCTCCTCGAAAGCATAACGGATCGCAATCAGAACCTCTTGGTCGGACGCGACCTGCACCTGTGAAAGACCTTGGCGGTTGATGGAGAACGGCAGTTCGGCAGGTGTGGGCGCGAGAAGCGCGTCGCAGATGGAACCGCTGAGTGCAGGATTAACTTCACGGTTGCCACTTACCCACGATCGCCTTGTGTCATCGAAGCCTTTCGGTTCGACTGCCCAGATTTCGGCGCGAGAATGAGCCGCTCTTGCGGCCAGACAAGTTCCCGCCGATAGGCCACCCCCACCGCAAGGTACCATGATGGCGTCAATCGCGACGTTCCCGGCTTGTTCGAGAGCTTCCGCAGCAACCGTGCCTTGGCCTGCAATAATAAATGGGTTGTCGCCAGGCGGTATGATCGCAACCGCCGACTTTTCGGCAATTTCAGCGGCTATCTGCTCGCGAGACTGAGTCTGACGGTCATAGAGCACAACCTTGGAACCGTTCTCGCGCACTTTGCGGATTTTGATCGCGGGGGCATCGCTCGGCATAACGATGGTTGCAGCTATGCCAAGCATCCGGCCAACCGTTGCAATCGCTTGGCCATGATTGCCGGTGGAATACGCAACAACGCCACCAGGAAATGCCGAGCGATCCAAGCGGGAAAGGCAGTTATAAGCGCCTCTGAACTTGAATGCGCCGGTGCGCTGGAGGTTTTCGCATTTTATGAAGACGTTCGCGCCGGTCAACTGATCGAGCTTTTCGGACCGCAAAAGCGGCGTCCGAAATGCGACGCCGTCAAGCGACCGGCGGGCGTCAAGGATGTCGTCGAAAGTGGGAGCGATCAAACTGTTCACTTCAGTGTACCAGGACACGAGAGAGGAAAAGGCGAGCACGTTCGGAACTGGGATCGGCAAAGAACCGAGCGGTTTCCGCTTCTTCAACGATCGCGCCCCCGTCCATGAAAACCATGCGATCTGCCGCAGCTTTGGCAAAGCCCATCTCATGCGTGACGACGATCATGGTCATCCCTTCCTGCGCGAGTTCGGCCATCACGGCGAGGACCTCACCGATCATTTCAGGGTCGAGAGCAGACGTCGGTTCATCGAAGAGCATAGCGATGGGATCCATCGCCAAGGCTCGCACGATAGCGATGCGCTGTTGTTGCCCTCCGGACAGCTGGGCTGGGTAGGATTGCTGTTTGTCGAGCAGACCGACGCGCTTGAGCAAACCCTGAGCCTTGCTCACTGCTTCGTCGCGGCTTCGTTTGAGAACATGGACCTGTGCGAGGCAAATGTTGTCGAGGACAGAGAGATGCGGGTAGAGTTCGAAATGTTGAAAAACCATGCCGACGCGTGCACGAAGCTTTGCCGCCTCTTTGCCCTGTGTGGCCAGAGCCTGACCATCGATCGTCACCATCCCTGACTGGAAAGGTTCGATCCCGTTTAGGCATTTCACGAAGCTGGATTTGCCAGACCCAGAGGGCCCGCAAACGACGACAACCTCTCCACGCTGAACGGTCAGGCTGCAGTCCTTCAAGACCCGCAGTTGGCCGTAGCTTTTGGACAGATTTTCAACTCTGATCATTTCACGCGAAGACATAGAGGTATCCAGTCGTAGGTGAGAGAACCGCTGGGCTCTGCCGATATCTCAGGCGAGAGTGGGGTTGCGTTTCAGGCGCTCGGCGAGCGTGCTGCCAAGCGTACACAGGATGAAGTAGACAACCGCTGCGAACACATACATCTCGACCATGCGGTTCTGCGTGTTCGCGACAATGCTTGCGGAGGTCATGAAGTCGTGGAGGGAGACCACGTAGACCAATGACGTGTCCTGGAAGAGGATAACGCCCTGAGTTACCATCAGCGGTGCCATCTTTCTCAAGGCCTGAGGCAGCACAACCAGCCTGACGGTTTGCAAGAAGCTCAAGCCGCTCGCCTTTGCCGCCTGCCATTGCCCATGTCGGACGCTCTGCATTCCAGCCCTAAGGATTTCCGAGTAGTAGGCGCCCTCAAACATGACGAAGGCGATGATCACCGAATAGAGAGCACCGACGGGACGCCCAATCACCAACGGAACCAAAAAGTAAAACCAGAAGATGACTAGGATCAGCGGGACCGCACGGAAGCCGTTGACATAAAGTGCGGCGATAGTGCTGACGAAGCGTATGTTCGATAGTCTCACGATGGCGAGGATGAGTCCGAGGATGAGACCACCCGCCATAGCTATCGCCGTCAACATGAAGCTCATAGCCAAGCCGCCGCTGAGTGACGGCAGTGAGTCGGCTATGACAGAGAAATCGAATCCCGACATTGTTCTGTTCCCTCAAGTGTTTCCTATGGACGTACGACGCTCGACCTGACGCATGAACATCGTGACGACGAGGGCTATCGACATGTAAATGACTGTGGCCGCCGTGAAAGCTTCGAATCCTTGATAAGTGAAGCTTTCGATTTGTTGCGTCTGTGCAGTCAGCTCAAACACACCGATGGTCAGGGCGATCGACGAGTTCTTGAAGATCGTCAGGAACTCAGATGTCAGAGGCGGCACAATGAGGCGGAAGGCCTGGGGAAGCAGCACGAGCCGATAGGCTTGTGCAGTTGATAACCCGGCCGCCTTCGCCGCCATGCCTTGACCGCGCGGAAGAGCAACAATGCCTGCGCTGACCTGCACGGCGACACGGGAAGCGGTAAACAGGCCCAGTGCGACAATGGCTGTGACAACTTCCGAATGCGGCAGGTCACGCTTCAACCACGTGCCTATCGCATCCGGAACCAATTCCGGGACAACGAAGAACCAGAGGAACATCTGTAGCAGCAGCGGGATATTCCGGAAGACGCTTATATAGCTGCTTGTAAAGAGCCTGATCCGTGAGTTTCCTGTGCTGTGGAACGTACCGACAACGGTTCCGATCGCCAGGGCTATCGCCCAAGAGACGAGCGAGATCACGATCGTCATCAAGGTGCCCCAACCCAGCCACTGCAAGTAAGGCTCCGATATCAGAACTGCCCAGTTCCAAGAGTATTTCATCGCTGCGTCCCTCCGCTAACGCGATCTCGTGCCAGCCCCTTATTCGGGAATGGCAATGACGTGGAAGATGGTCGCAAGGTCTGGCGAGAGCGGCACGCCCATCGGGTCGAACCATTTGGCGTAGAGCTTCTCCAACTCGCCATCACGAGACAAACGCGCAAGTGTTGCATTCACGAGGGTGAGGAAGGCGGTACTGTTTTTCTGTACGAGGAAACCATAGCTGTCGTAGGACAACGGCTTGCCCACGACCTCATATTCCGATGGGTTCGCCGCCCTGTTCCGAAGTCCGAACAGGAGAATGTCATCTGTGGAGAATGCGTCGGCTCGCCCCGTTTGCAATGCAAGAAAGCCCTCGGAATTGTCCTTGACCGGGACGATCCGGATAGTGAGTTGATCTTTCTCGATCAGTGCCTTGATCAAGCGTTCCGGCACGGAATTGATGGAAAGCGCGATCGACTTGCCGTTTAGATCGCCGAGCTCCGAAATTCCCGAGCCCGATTTCACAAGGAGTCGGGTGTGGGAAATGTAGAACGGGCTGGAGAAGTCAACTTGCGACTGCCGGCCGACTGTGTTCACGGCCGACTCGCAAGAGATATCTACAGTCCCGTTTACCACCAATGGGATGCGGTTCTGAAGGTTCACCGGTACCCACTCGATTTTGAGATCGGGCAGGTTCAGGGCCTTCTTCACCGTCTCCGCCACCTGGATGCAGATGTCGGTTGAGTATCCGAGCGGCTGCCCCTTCCCGTCGACATAAGAGAAGGGTATCGACGCGTCACGGTAACCGATCGAAATCGTGTTCTTTTCCTTGATGCGGTCAACGATTCCATCGACCGACTGCGCCAACGCCCACGATGGCGGAAGGAGCGAAAGCGCAAGTGTAGCGATAGTCCCAAAAGCTCTTATTTTCATGTCATTCCCCTTTTCGTTGTTGCAGAACTATCAGCCGATTGCTTCGAGCAATTCGGCCAAGCTTTCGACGGTAAGATCGGGTCGAGCTTCGGCGGCTCCCTCGCCAGAAAGGCCGAGCAACCGTTGTGGACGGTTGATCCACGCGCTTTTCAGTCCAAGCTTGTTCGCTGGAGTGATATCGGCACGCAGGCTTTGGCCTACATGGAGGACACGCTCTGGGGGAATGCCCTGCGCTGCCAAGTCCGCAAGAGCAGTGTTGAAATGCTCCCAACTCGGCTTATAGGCACCAACGCGCTGGGCAGTGACGACGACATCAAATTCGATATCCATTTTCTCGCAGGAGGACGCGAGCGATGCGTCGTCGATGTTTGAAAGAGCGCCGATCTGCGCGCGCGCCTGCAGCGCCTTCAATCCCGAGGACGTATCAGAATAGGCAGGCCACTGATGCGGCGTCTTGGAGAATGCTTCCCGGCGCGCGAGATCTACAGCCACACCGAACTCGCCGGAAATGCGGTCGAAACAACGGCGAAGGGCTTCTGGGTAGCGGTGGGCGGGGCGCTCTTTTTGAATCTCTGCCCTAGCCCGATCAAATGCCATGATCAGGTCTTCACCGCTGGCTTTTACGCCGAACTCGTCCGCCCAGTCCGACAACCAGGCCACGATGAATGGTTCCCAGTCGATCAGGGTTCCATAGACGTCGAAGGTTACAGCATCAAAATCGGAGAGTCGCAGCATCAGAAAAACCCATATGGCTGTTGTTGTCGAAATTAGCGATAATCGCTAATTAAGAGGCTGTCAATTGGTCGTCTTCGGTCCTGTTTCGCGGTTTGAGTACCGAGGGAAGGAGGAGCAAACTACTGGGTTTACTTGACTTTACGAGTGAATTGAAGGAAACAAGGGGAGCATCCGGCGATCGCGCCGACAAAGATTATCGCTAATTTTCAGAGGACCAAACTTGTGAACTACTCAGACACCCTGCAACAGGGAAATCTCAGCGGGAGTCGTTCGGCCGCAGCAGTGGTCACGGATGGACTGCGCGCAGCCATTCTTCATAATCGACTCAGCGGCGGCGAGCGACTGCGGCAGGATGCCATCGCAATCCACTACGGTGTCAGCCAGATGATTGTGAGAGAAGCTTTCAAACAACTCGCAGCCGAAGGCTTTCTGAAGGCCGAACCGAGGCGGGGAGTAAGTGTGGCGATTTTGAGCTCCGAAGAAGCATGGGAGGTCTCCCAACTTCGCGCGCTCTTGGAGTGCCAGGCGCTGCGATGGGCAATTCCGAACATGTTGAGAGCCGACTTCGTTCAATGCGAGCTGGTACTTGATGAGCTCGACGCCTCCGACTCCGTGGACGCGAAAATCTTGCTCAACGCCCGTTTCCACGCACTTCTGTATGCACCAGCTAAGAGGACGCGTACGCTAGAGTTGATCGATAATCTGAGGATGAATTTCGAGCGGTATCTGAGATTTACCTGGGCAGAGACTCACCATCTCGAGCAATCCCAAACCGAACATCGGTTAGTCCTGGAGCTGTGCAAAATGCGCGACACCGAACGAGCGTGCGATGCGCTTCGAAAGCACATCCTTGCAACTGGTGATTTGCTTGTTGACAGCCTAAACGCCTCGCAACGCGCCTAATACATCCTGGTTCAATAGATCCTATAAGATGTGTTTATAGATATTGTCCAACGGAGCCGGACTGACCCGCGCCGAGTTGACGTTTGGTTTTGCCGGTCCGTTTTGCGGTTCCACAAAAACGGTCCGTAATCCTCGTTGGAAATCCGAGTTCCCATCGATACATTATGCGATCTTGTTGGGCCAGAACATGAACATCCTAGCAACCAGCCGTCCAACGCGCTCGTGAAGAACGGATCCCTTCAATCACTGTGATTGGCTTCGGGCACGATATGGTAGTCCGAAGCGGACAATCAATTCGTTAGGCCGGGACGGCGGGTTTGCGCCCCAAGTCGGACACTGAGCAGAGCACGGTGGTATCCCAGAAGCGAACATGCATACATGCCGCCGAGCTGCAGGTTTGCACCACTTCCAGACCTTACCTCGGAAGCTGCGATCGACGCGTTTCGACCCTTCTCTGCCCTTCGTTTCGGAGAAGAGCTATGGCAAAGTATGGACCCTTAGCTGCCTTTCATGAGCCTAATTCTCCACAAGGTAGCAGCGCTTCGGCCGGACCAGAACTCCTGACCCTTGGGATCGTTGATCGCGAGCTCGTGGGGAATGCTTCGGATTGAAAGTTGGATCGTCCCATCATTTGCCCGTCCACGCATCCAGCACGTACTCTTCCCCAAAGTACAATATCGCCGCGACTTGAACTTCATAGAATGGCCATTAGAAAAACAGCCGAGGCGCCAAAGAGAGAGTGACGGCAAATCTGCATTCATTAACGAACGGCGTGTTCCGACCGAAGTGGCTCGGACACCAGAGGGTGATGCCGTCACCATGCATGTGCATTCATTCAGAGCAGTCAGGGAGAGGAAAGCTGAGCGACAAGCAAGCAAATCCGCGCCACCATTCAGGCCGGCCTGACGTTGTTCTGGCGGGCGGATCGCCAACTATCGCAGCGTCAACTTTCCGTGAGACATTCGGCCACCATCATCCTTCTGGGCGCCGCCGCGTGCTATCGAGGAGGCCGAGTGATATGCTCCCTCTTGCTGGCCAACGGTCGCGCCGTTTTCGAACTTTTGGATCGGGCATTTTGGCGGCTACCTTAATCTTCCGGTACGCCGTGGGTTCTTGTTGGGGGATCGGGCATGCTGAAATCACGTCTTTCGTGCAGCGCTGTATCCGCGCTTATCCTTGTCGTCTCCTCGTCGGCCATGGGGCAAGAAACCCTGATGGACGCGGGCCAGATCGATCCCGCGACGGTGCAGAAATTTTTCAAGAAGCCGGGCTACTCGCCCTATGCAGGACGTAACTATCCGGCCCAGGTCTTCTGGGGCGACGAGCATGTGCATACCGGCTGGTCGGTGGACGCCGGCATGTCCGGTGCGACGCTGACGCCGGAGGACGCGGTGCGCTTCGCCCGCGGCGAAGAGGTTCTGTCCAGTACCGGCCAGCCGGCCAAGCTCGGCAGACCGCTCGACTGGATCGCCGTCACCGACCATTCTGACGGCATGGGCGTGATTTCCGAGATCAAGGCCGGCAATTCCGAGTTGATGGCCGATCCGGTGCAGAAGCGCTGGCACGACATGATGCTGGCGGGGCCGGAGCAGGCCGCTGCGGCGACGATGGAGCTGATCAACGCGCAGGCCAACAAGCAGCTTCCGGCCAGCATTATGGATCCCAAATTCGCGAAGTCCGTCTGGCTGAAGAACAGCGCGATCATGGAAAAATACAATGAGCCTGGGCGGTTTACCGCCTTCATAGCCTATGAATGGACGTCAAACGCGGGCGGCGGCAACAATTTGCATCGCAACGTCATCTACCGCGACGGTAGCGACAAGGGCGACCAGATGATCCCCTACACCACCTTCCAGAGCGAGAATCCGGAGGACCTCTGGAAGTGGATGGCCAACTGGGAGGACAAGACCGGCGGCTCGCTCCTTGCCATCCCACACAACGGCAACCTCTCCAACGGCCGAATGTTCGAGCTAAAGACCTTCACCGGGGGGCCGCTGACTAAGGAGTGGGCGGAGGCACGTATTCGATGGGAGCCGCTAGTCGAGGCGATCCAGACAAAGGGCCAGAGCGAGTCGCATCCCTCGCTGTCGCCGACAGACGAGTTCGCCGTCGGTTACGAACTCTGGGATATCGGCAACCTCGCACTCGTGCCCAAGCAACCGGGCATGATCGAGCAGGAATACGCGCGCGAGGCGCTGAAGAACGGCCTCAAGCTCGAAGCGGAGCTCGGAGTCAACCCGTTCAAGTTCGGGCTCGCTTCCGGCAGCGACGCGCACACCGGGCTGGCCGCCATGGAGGAGGACAATTACTTCTGCAAGTTCGTGAGCTGCGAGCCGCGCCCCGAACGCTGGAGCGAAGACGCGATCAAGTTCGGCGAGCGATCCATGAAGGGATGGCAGGTGGTCGCGGCCGGTTATACCGGCGTCTGGGCGACGGAGAATACGCGAGAGGCGCTCTGGGACGCCATGAAGCGCAAGGAAACCTATTCGACGAGCGGCTCTCGCATGCTCGTGCGCTTCTTCGGCGGCTTCGACTTCGTTTCCGCCGACGCCGATAGCCGAACCCCGGCGGAGGTCGGCTACGGCAAGGGCGTGCCGATGGGCGGCGACTTGCACAAGGCTCCAGAGGGCAAATCGCCCACGTTCCTGGTCGCGGCGCTCAAGGACCCGTTCGGCGGCAATCTCGACCGCATCCAGATCATCAAGGGCTGGGTCGACAAGGACGGCAACACGCAGGAGAAGATCTTCGACGTGGTCTGGGGCGACGCCGACAAGCGCCGACCGGGCGCCGACGGCAAGCTGCCGGCGGTCGGCAATACCGTCGATGTCGCAAACGCCGTCTGGACGAATACGATCGGCGATCCCGAGCTGATCACAGTCTGGACCGATCCGGAATTCGATCCCGCGCTGCGCGCCTTCTACTACGCACGCGTCCTCGAAATTCCCACGCCGCGCTGGACGGCCTACGACGCCAAGCGCTTTGGCGTGAAGATGGCCGACAACGTGCCGATGGTGACACAGGAAAGGGCGTTCACCTCGCCCATCTGGTACACGCCGTGAGGCGCTCCCGGAACCTCTTACGCGCCCGCTCGGATGGCCACGTGGTCGCCAAAATAACGGAGGAGTGCATGATGTCCGTTACGTCTCCGACCCTTCGCCGGGTCTTACTGCTTTCTGGCTGCTTCGTGGCAACAGCGGCTTGGGCTGATCAATTACCCACGAAGGAGGGCGTTGCGGACATAGCCAAGACGCAGTTTTCACCTTACGCCGGCCGAAACTTCCCGACTCGCGTCTACTTCGGCGATACGCATCTGCACACTGCCGTCTCTGTCGATGCGGGCACGATGTGCAGGATCGGCCAGGAGGATGCGTATCGTTTCGCACGCGGGGAAGAGATCACAACCACCCATGGACTGCGCGCGAAACTCTCCCGGCCACTCGATTTCCTTGTGATCTCGGACCACGCCGAGATGTACGGCCTCATGCCGCAGTTGCTCAGCGGTGATCCGGAAATCCTCTCCACCGAGGCCGGCAAGCGTTGGTACGACACACTGACGAGTGGCAACAACGAGGCGGTGTTCGCGACCGCGATGGAAATCGTCGGTTCGCTTTCAGGCGATGTGCCTCCCATCAAGAGCGACAGGGCCGTGCAGAACGCATGGCAGGCCTACACGGCCCTGGCCGACAAATACAACGAGCCGGGGCGGTTTACGGCCCTTATCGGCTACGAATGGACCGCGATCGGCGGTTACAACCTGCATCGGAACGTGATCTTCCGCGGGGATTCCACCGTGGCCAACCGAACTGTTCCCTTCTCACAGTTTGACAGCAAGAATCCGGAGGACCTCTGGAACCACCTCGCCGATTTCGAGAATGAGACCGGAGCCGACGTGTTGGCCATTCCTTACAATGGCAATCTGAGCAACGGGCGCATGTTCACGGTTGAGACCTTCGAGGGCAAGCCGCTGACCGCAGAGCTGGCAGCGATGCGCATCAGGTTCGAGCCGCTTGTGGAAGTCACCCAGATCAAGGGCGACGGAGAAGCGCACCCCATGCTCTCGCCGAACGACGAATTCGCCAATTATGAGAAATGGGACAAGTCCAACCTTAACGGCACCGAGGCGAAGACGCCTGATATGCTGCAATGGGAATACGCCCGCGAAGCCCTCAAGAACGGGCTGATGCTGGAGAAGAAGCTCGGTGTGAACCCCTACAAGTTCGGTATGGTCGGCAGCACAGATGCCCATACCGCCCTGGCTGCCGTCGAGGAGGAGAATTTCTTCGGGAAGCACTCGGGCGTCGAGCCCGAGCCTCATCGGTGGGAACACGTCGTCATTGAGGCGCCGGACCCAAAGTTCACCATCAAGGGGTGGCAGCAAGCCGCTGGAGGATATGCGGGGGTCTGGGCCACCGACAACACGCGTGAAGCGATTTTCGACGCCATGAAGCGCAAGGAGACCTACGCCACGACCGGCTCCCGAATGACGGTGCGTTTCTTCGGTGGATGGGAATTCAACGAGGACGACGCTCTGTCGCGTCTTCCGGCGACTGCCGGCTACGCCAAGGGCGTTCCGATGGGAGGTGATCTACCCAAGCGTACTACGGGCAAGCCACCCTCCTTCTTGGTCGCAGCAATGAAGGACCCACTGAGCGGCAACCTGGACCGGATCCAGATCGTAAAGGGTTGGCTTGGCGAAGGCGGCAAGACCCAAGAAAAAGTCTACGATGTTGTGTGGAGCGGGGATCGGAAGCCCGGTGACGAGGGCAAGCTGCCCCCAGTCGGCGACACCGTCGATGTGGTGAACGCGACGTGGAAGAACACGATCGGTTCTCCCGAGCTCGAGGGCGTGTGGAGCGATCCGGACTTCGATCCAGCAGAACCCGCCTTCTATTATGCCCGCGTGATAGAAATACCGACACCGCGATGGACCGCCTACGAAGCGCAGCGGTTCGGGGTTAAGATGTCGCCTGACGTTCCCATGTCCACTCAGGAGCGGGCCTATACCTCGCCCATCTGGTACACGCCATGATGCGCTTGCTCCGGGAGCCGCTGCTGCATTTCCTGATCCTGGGCGCTGCCTTGTTCGGCCTCAATGCTGTCTTCGTCGGCCCGGAAACTAAGGTGCCGCAGAAGATCGTTGTTTCCGCCGCGCAAATCGCCAATCTGGAGCAAACGTTTGCCCGCACGTGGCAGCGCCAGCCGGCGCCCGAAGAGCTCAAGGGTCTCGTCGAAGACTATGTCCGCGACGAAGTGTACTATCGCGAGGGCAAGGCACTCGAACTCGATCGGGACGATATCGTCATTCGCCGCCGCATCCGGCAGAAGATGGAATTCTTTGCCGAGGACATCGCGGCTGCCGAACCGACCGACAGCGAACTCAACGCCTATCTCGCCGCGCATCCGGAACAGTTCCGGATGGAGCAGAGCGTGTCGTTCCGCCAGGTCTTCCTGAGCTCGAAAAGAGGAGAGACGCTGGACGCGGATGTCCAGGAGATTGCCGCAGCGCTCTCCCATGCAAACGGGACGGAAGGGGCCTCGCTCGGCGACGGTTTGCTGCTGGGCAGCGAATTCAATGCTGTGCGGCGAAGTGAGGTCGTCAACGACTTTGGCGAAAGCTTTGCCGAGGAGTTGTTTTCCTCCGACACGAATAGTTGGCAGGGTCCCTTTGCCTCCGCCTTCGGTCTACATTTCGTGTTCGTAAGCGAACGATCCGAGGGTGGTCTGCCGAAGCTCGCCGCGGTCCGCGAGGCGGTTGCGCGGGAATGGGCGAACGCCCGTCGCGTCGAAAATCTGGATGAGTTCTATCGCGCACTCCGCGGCCGCTACGACGTCGTGGTGGAAACGCCGCCGGCCAAACGCGAGGCGCGGGCGGAGGCGGCTGGAGCGGTGCAGTGAGGCGCGCGCTGTTCCTCGTCGGCCTTCTTGCGGTGATGTTCTCATCCGCCGTCCAGGCGCACGAGGTGCGCCCAGGTTATCTGGAACTGCGCCAGACCGCCTCCGATACTTACGATGTGCTCTTCAAGGTTCCGGCGCTCGGCGAGGAACTGAGGCTTGGGCTCTATCTGAGCTTACCGGCGGGCACGCAGGATGTCGGCGCCCCACGAGCCGTCTTTGCGGGCGGCGCGCATGTCGAGCGGCGTACCATCCGGCGACCAGGAGGACTAACCGGCCAGCCAATCTCGATCGATGGCCTGTCGGCGACGTTGACCGACGTGCTCGTGCGCGTCGAGGACCTTGCCGGGACGACCCAAACCGAACGACTCACACCGGCGCGAACGTCCTTCACGATCGAGGCAGCGCCGGGCACCGGCAAAGTGGCTCTCACGTATCTGAGCCTCGGCGTCGAGCACATTTTGTTCGGCTTCGACCATCTGCTCTTCGTGCTGGCGCTGGTCATCTTGGTGCGTGAATGGCGGCGCGTGGCCATCACCGTGACGGCTTTTACGATAGCGCACAGCATCACGCTCGCAGCCGCCACACTCGGTCTCGTGTATGTGCCGGAGCCGCCTGTCGAGGCGGCGATCGCGCTCTCGATCGTTTTCGTCGCTGCCGAAATCGTCAACGCCCGGAGAGGGCAACCGAGTCTCACAGCCCGCCTACCTTGGCTCGTGGCGTTCACCTTTGGACTGTTGCACGGCTTGGGTTTCGCCGGCGCACTCGCCGAAGTCGGACTGCCGCAGCATGCGATTCCGATCGCGCTCCTGTTCTTCAACCTGGGCGTTGAGGCCGGGCAACTGGCCTTCGTGGCAGTCGTGATGACGCTCGCCTGGATGATGCAGTGGACAGCATCGCAAATCCTGGAGCCTGGAGGTGTGCGAGTGGCGTCAGCGCGGCTCGGCGTGCTCGCTGCCTACGCAATCGGCGCGATGGCCGCCTATTGGTTGATCGACCGTACCACGGGGTTGGTGTCATGAACCCGCCCCGAGACACGCTTCGCGCCACAGGCTTGGTCGCGCTTCTTCTATCTCCTCCGGTTGCGCAGGCATGTGGCTACGAGGACCCGAACTCGGCGACTTTTCAGCGTGGCGTTCTCAACTGGTCGTACCCGAATGCGCTCTACGTGCAGGGTGCCGTCACACAGGCGATCCTCGACCGCACCATTGAGCCCCCGCCGCAACAAGGAAAAAGGATCTGTTCGGCTCGGGCTTTCGGAGCGCAGCAAACAGGCTCAATCAGTTTGGCTCGGAACTGCAGCCCGGCGATACCGACGAATTCGCCTTCACGCTGATCTTGATCGAGCCCATGTTGTGGAGCCGCTACACGGTCGGCGAAGGGACCGTCGGCGTATCAACTCACGTGAAAGGCCCACAGCCGGGTGACCTTGTTGTCGTCACCGCCGAGGCGGCGTTGGAAGCGATCGTGTCGCATCGCCTGACCTTCGAGCGCGCCGAGGAACTCGGCCTCGTCCGCTTCTATGGCGATCCGCTGCAAGCCGCCCGGATTCGCGCGCTTGCGGCCACGCCAGCAGCAAGGCAACCGATAGCTCATTCGCCTCGATGCCCTCAGGCGAAGCCGCTTTACGCGGCGTACGAGGTTCGGTGCGCCCGGTCCAAAGGATTCGGTGACCTGCCAAGATCGCCGCTGCGGATTAGACTTCACGATGGTGCCTAAGCCAGGCTACTCGGCCGCTGCCTCACCTCCCTGTTGCGCAGCCAAGGCGGCGTTCTTCTTGGCGATGGTATCGCGAGTCATGGCTGCAGCCGCCATTGACGATTGCGCCTCGTCCCCGGCGACCTGGACTGTCGGCGAAGCGAAGTGAATGCCATGTGTCTTGAACGCATCTTTGATCAGGGCCTGCGCACGGCGCCGAACCTGGGTCTGATGACCAGGCTTAGTGGTCATGGCGAAGCCC
>Ga0209281_1001304_pt1 | contig 15916 bp, 13 predicted proteins | sample MedtruBG_FD_187514 | JGI IMG/M metagenome (GOLD analysis project Ga0209281, IMG submission 187514) | Root nodule microbial communities of legume samples collected from California, USA - Medicago truncatula BG (SPAdes) (version 2) | ecosystem: Host-associated > Plants > Roots > Nodule | place... | reverse complement strand
CGATGGCCGTCGGGGACAAACTCTCCCTGTTTGTTCGCAAACTCGGTATCCAGCTGATTGCCGGCGCCGGGGATATCAACACCCAGGCCCAGCGCGGCGCAATGCACATGCTGTCGCAGCAGGATTTCACCCTGACCAGCACGGAGGGGAAAATGAACGGCAGCGCGAAGCAGGGCATGCAGTTTACCTGTGGGGGCGGAGGGATACGTATCAGCCCGAACGGGTTAGTGACTATTTTCTCTCCGACGGGTATTGAGCTGAAAAGCCCGAATCTGAAATACGACGGCCCGGAAAGTGCTCAGGTCCAGACGCCCTCGTTTAATAAAGGGGCGTTTAAACAGCGTTACCAGTTGCACTCACCTGATGACGACCAACAAATCCTCGCCAACAAAAAATTCAGAATGACCAGCTCGTCAGGGCAGGTAATAGAGGGGGTGACCGACAGTAACGGTTATACCCCGCTCATTGATGCGGACGATCTCGATACGCTTAAAATGGAGTTGATGGAATGACGGAGCCGACGAAAAAAAGCCCTTATGCCCAGCGTGTCGTTTCAGAGGGCGATGTCCCGGTACACAAAGACCTGGGGCAAGTGGCGCAGACGTGCCGGGTGGCTGTGCCGCGCCCCATGCCCTGTATCGTTATCCTGGTTCACGGGGTTAACGACGTCGGGGAGGCGTATCAGAATCAGGAGAAAGGGATCATTGCCGGGCTGAGTAAGCGCCTGGCCCGGACGGATTTGTACGCGCACGGCTGGCGCGATTTCATCATGACGCACAACGAAGAAGCCCAGAAGAAAATCACAGAGCCCGGCCGTTCGCCGGTGATCCCGTTCTACTGGGGATACAAGCCGGTCACACACGCCGACTACCGGGCTGACCAGCAACGTTACCGGGACGAAGTGGGTAAGCTGTCATCGCAGGCCCGTCTGCCCTATGACGCGTATCAGGAAGATAACGCGAAGAATAAAGCTGCGCTGGGTAATGATGATAAAAGCCCGTTTACGTTTCAGAACGACAACTTAAAAAACGGCCTCGATGTGAATTTCGCCAAAGGGGGCGGGACGTTTGCGAACGCCACCACCTGCATCCCCGACATGCTCGGGCCGGGCGCCGGTGGTGTAGCTCTGGCCGCCGCCGGTTTTGGTTCGTTGTATGCGAATGGCGGCGATTATACCCATCCGATATTTTCTAACCCGCACCGTATCTATCAGTTTTTTGCCGCCCAGCGTCTGGCGGATTTAATTATTCAAATTCGTGGTGAAGATATTACTAAGAATGATGTGATTAATGTGGTGGCGCACAGCCAGGGCACGATCCTCACCATGCTGGCGAACATGTTGGTTAAACAGGCCGGGTATGACCCGGTGAACTGCACCATCCTGAATCATTCCCCGTACTCCCTGGAGGGGCGTCTGCTTGAAAACGGTCAACCTGGTCATCACCAGACGGAGTGTGCGCGAGTGGAGACATTCAGGAACTTCTGCAAGCTGATGGCCACGCAGTACAAAGGCGGAGAGTTATCTGACGGAGATATGCAGGCGATGGAGGCCAGTTGCACGTCACGGAAAGCGGCAGACAACCCACTTCGGGAAGACATCAAATACCGGCGAAACAATAACGGCAAGGTCTACAACTACTGGTGTCCCCAGGATGGCACGGTGTCGCTGCAAAATATCCAGGGCTTTGGCTGGCGCGGTATTCCGAATGAGATAGCCAACGATATTCCCAATCTGCGCCAGCGTGCATTTTGTCAGCACCGCTGGGTAGGGCAAGCCGTACAGGGTAAACCGTTCAGTATGGCCCCGGAGCGCGAAGGGGATTTCAGTACCACGCCGGTGATGAATGCGGGCTATTCCTACAGTGATGTGGTGATTAACGGCGAAGAGCTGCCGGAGCCTTTTATCTTCGAACTGCAGGGCGAGCGAAACAAAAAAGATGACGACCCGGCGACCTGCGATACGCCATATAAAGCGTATATCGACCCAAACAGCCCGGATGCCTATATCTCTTATTCAGCAAAGGCATACGCCATCAAACGCACCGAAAGCGCGACGTATCAGGTGAGTAGTTACGAGAGTCTCAGTTGGCGACCGGGCCACGTTCTGTCGCCCGACGAGCTGAAAGTAGAGAGTTATGACCGCAAGCGGGAAGTCATTCACGGCATCGTTACGGGAACAAAAGATTTTCAAAGCGTGACGCTAACCTGGCTGAAAACCCCGGAAGAACTACAGGCAGAATGGCAGAAAACCGACCCGGTAGGCTACAGCCAGCACTCGTCTATTGTCATGAGCGAATTTGCACCGTCTCACGCGATGGCGTTTGACCTGGCAATCGGCCAGTGCAAGGCATTCGACTATAAGGCCGGGAAGTTCTGGGAGGACCTTTTACACCGGGCGGACTGGCGCGACCCGTTGAATGGTTACGCTGCTGCGAAAGACTATTACCGGACGGGAAAGCTAGATGATCAGATCACAAAATGGTTCATGAACAAACCCGATAAGGTCCTGCCGAAAGGTGAGTTTGGGGTGGTAAACCGGTTTAACAACGCGACGAAAGTTGTTCCGTCCCGTGACATGGCTGAAGGAAACAAAGAAGTCCCAAACCTGCAATGGGATATGCCCAAACCACTAAGTGACAGCCAACTGGCATAAGGATAAATAATGAAAGGATTTTTTACGGCGCTAACAGCCACTGCCGTTTTACTGGCGGCCGGATGCCAGGCAAAAGAACCACCGACGCAGGTAGTTTACCGTTTTGACGATCATCGTTATCTGGAGCTGAAAGGCTGGGATTGCGAAGGTGCGCTCTGGTATACGGATACGCAACGGGGGATTCATACCGAACCCGTCAGCCAGTTTTACCGCATTTTTACAAAAAAATTTGTTCATCCTTCCGAGCGTTATATTGCGATCACCGGCTGGGGGGCCGGGGGATTCATGGTATCAAAAGACTATGGTCAAACTTGGAATCTTGCACAATTCTCACCATCCGGAAATGAGCCGAACGGGGACAACCGTGGCCCTTACGATGACATTCTTTCCTTCACCGTCGTCAACGACCAGGGATTTTTACAGACCAAACATCGGCTGTATATGTCATCCAAACCGTTTGATGATCCACGTGTTGTTGAGGGGGGGCCGGGAATTACCTACACACTTGAAGACGGAACGGTGCAGAGAATTGAACCAAGCTCCCCAGGCTGGAAATGGGGAATGGTGTATTTAACAAAACAGGGACTGGTAGGAAAGGTTGTCAGTCATGAGACAAATTATCAGGACTTACCCGATCAGGTACCAGAAGTTAAAGGTTACACGGGCTGGGACCACATGCGCTGCGATATGGATAAGGGCCGCTAAGAATGAAAGGATTTTATGCGCTGCTAACGGCCGCTACCGTTTTACTGGCGGCCGGATGCCAGGCAAAAGAACCACCGACGCAGGTAGTTTACCGTTTTGACGATCATCGTTATCTGGAGCTGAAAGGCTGGGATTGCGAAGGTGCGCTCTGGTATACGGACACGCAACGAGGAATACATTCGCAAATAGCCAGTCAATTTTATCGTATTTTTACGCGGGAATATGTTCATCCCTCTGAGCGTTATATCGCTATTCCGTGGTGGGGGCGTGTGATCGGTGGATTTTCAGTATCTAAGGACTCTGGGAAGACGTGGGAAATTGGAGGTGCACACATGTCTCCTGGTGGAAATGAACCTAACGGGGATAATGCACCGTTCTATGATGACGTTCTTTCCTTCACCGTCGTTAACGATCAGGGATTTTTACAGACCAAACACCGGCTGTATATGTCGTCCAAACCTTTTGATGATCCGCGCCTGGCAGCTGGTGGGCCAGGGATTACTTATACGGCATCAGACGGTGCTGTACATCACATTGAACCGCAATTTCCCGGGCCGGCTTGGGGGATGGATTACATTACGAAGCAAGGACTTGAAAACGATATACAAAAATTTCACACCAATTATCAGGACTTACCCGATCAGGTACCAGAAGTTAAAGGTTACACGGGCTGGGACCACATGCGCTGCGATATGGATGCGGGACGATAAGGGGATAAAAATATGAACGGAGTTATACGTCTTAACGACCCGCTGGTGAGCGGCGGAAAGGTCATTACAGCGTCAGGCGCGGAATTTATGGGGATACCCGTTGCGCTAAAGGACGATAAGGTTCAATGCCCGGAACATAAGGGCACGTTTGCTATTTTGCAGTGTCACGCAACCTGGACAATGCACGGCCGGGGCGTGGTGGTGGATGGCTGTAAAGCAGAGTGTGGGTGTGTAATAAAAACCACGCTGCCAATGGCGGGAGCGGTGTGATGAAAAAATGGTGGTTGTTTGAGAAACAAGAAGAGCCGGATCGGACTGATTATTCTGCGCTACAGGCGGCTATTTTCACACTGATAGTCATTGTCATCTGTGTTGCCATTCGGGCCGTGACGTGGCCCGGCGATAAGCATGTTGATATCAGTTTTATCGGGCAGGCGGTGTTTATTCCAATGATGTGCGCGCTAGGTCTCTTTTTTTTTCTGATGATATCCGCCAGTGCGGAGAGACTTTACACGGAAAGCCAGTGGGAAATAGCAAAGACCCAGGAGAATGCGCTCAAAACCTATGCCAGCAACTCACTGACTCTTGCGGGCTGGGCGCTTCTTACCCCTCTTGAGGAACCCGCACTTAACATGCTCAAACTGGAGGGGGAGTTTCCGCTGGCACCGAAAACGCCGCTTAACATTCCCCGTGATGACGTGTTTGAATTTACTCCCAATGAACAACTACTGGCCCCGCTGACCGAAAAGCTGAAAACCTCTCATTACAAATCGTTTGAATCTGCACTGTGGGTTCGCGGCGGGGATGAATCTTGTTGTGACGATTTGCGGCGAACGTTCCAACGGTTGGGGCTGACATCCAATAACATTGAATATCTGACGGAGTGTCCGGGTTACTCGCTGATTAATGACTGGATAGACAAGGCGCGTGGTTACGTGTTTAACCAGTTGCTGATCATCGTGGATGTGCACGATGAAGAGGGCGATTCCAAAACGATGGAAAATGCCACGGCTCTACTGCTGACAAATGACTATTGGAAAACGGAGGCGGAGAAGCCGGTGTACCTTTTTCGGCCAATATCGGGCATAACAGACGTCGAAGAAACGCTGCCTGTTTACCTGCAAGTCAAACCCGTCAACGCGCCGAAAACACTGTGGTACACCGGTCTGTCTAAAGTGGAGAAATACCCACTCATGCAGGGGCTCGACGAGGCTAAGCTGGTGGCAAACCGGCTAGAGCTGGAAACGTCGTTCGGAGATAAATCGGCGGGTTATCGCTGGCTGGCGTTAGCGCTGGCGGCAGAGGCGGTGAAATACGCGCAGGGCGACCAGCTAATCGCCGCCTCTGACAGTAACCGGTTAGATATAACCCCGATGTCATCATGTCTACCGGCGTTATCCACAGAGTCCTTGTATGTGGAATATACCCGGCCCTGGCAGTACGGGGGATACGCGGGATTAATGATTGCATTCGCCGCACTATTTGGGATCAGTATGTTTAATGATGCTGGCCCCACGGGTGAGTTATCACACGGAATGGCTTTATTTATGGTGATAGCCATTATTGTCATATTTTTGAGTATTGGGATTTTCACAACCGTACACACTGAAAACAAAGCCTATGAACAAATGAAAAGGCCGCAACGTTATCCGTTACGGCCTCTTTAATTATTTAACGTTCAGGCAGTATGTTGAGCGAGTTTTATCGCTTAAGCCTGATGATTATTTCTTCGGCTCAGCCACAACATAACTTCCCACGCCGCGGTTGTTGTATTCCCACATGCGGTTGAAGTTGGTGTCGTTCAGGTTACGCTGCTCTTCGCCTTTATCGTTCTTCGCGCCGGTGTTGCCGCTGAACGGACGTTTGGAGATAGCGGCATCGGCCCAAGGTTGGGCATTGTTGAAGCCTTCGTTGATCGCGCTGTCGCGAATAACGACCTGACCGTTGGTGCTGCCGTCGACGTCCAGAGAACGACCGAGCTGCGCCACGCCGTCACCGGCCGCGTTAAAGCGACTGTTGGTGGCGAGGAAACCGTAGAACAGGTTGGACTGCGTGGCCGGAGCGAACACGTACGCTTCTTTCTGGGTACGGGAGTTCACGACCTGGAAGCTGGTGTTATCGAACACGACCGCGCCACGACCGGAAACGATATCCACATCCCCTTCGAGGTAGCTGTTCGTCACCAACGTACGGGCGATGCGGTCATTTTGCAGTTTGTTTTGCACACCGCTGTTAGTGACAAAGAAGGTGTTCTGACGGCCAAGAAGATTGACCTTGTTCAGCTGCACTTTGTCACCGTCGCTGCGCAGGGCCACGGCCTGATGGTTGCCCGCATCGACGCTGTCACCCAGGGTGTTAGAGATGGTCAGGTTCTGCAATTGCAGACCGTTGTTCTGCGACCAGAAGACCGCAGAACACATCACGCCCACGGTGGCAGTGTGCTTGCTCTGGCAGGTGTCGAACATGTACCACGCCGGTTTGCCAGGCATGTATTTGCCCGCCGGGTTAACCAGACGACGCCAGGTGGTCGGGTCGATTTCAGAATCGATGGCCAGGCCGATTTTCACGTCAGCGGCTTTGTCGCCGATACCGTAAATGGTCAGGCTGCCCGGCGCGGCTGGCACATACACGGTGCCTTCATATTCGCCCGGCATCACCGCGATAAAAGTGCGTGAGCTGCTGTGACGCGCGATAGCGGCATCCACAGCGGCCTGAATGGTGGTGTGCGTGACGCCTTCAGTCCCCGCAGGGCCTACCACGAAATCTGCTTTAGCAGGCGTCGCAATGGTAGAAGGTGACCACGGAGCCGCTTTTGGGTCCATAGTGGTGAAGTAACGTTCCTGCACGAAGTTTTTCGCTTCGCCAGCCGTCAGAATTGGACGAGAAGACGACCCCGGCGCTTCCTGAGTAGAAGGCTGCTGATCGGGTGGCGTTGAGCTACAGGCGGTAAGCGTCACGCCAAAAGCGAGCGCGAGCGCCAGACGAGAAACCGAGAATGTATTCATGGTGCTCCAGGCTGAATGTAGTGGAAAGAGTCCCTAAAACCTGACTTTTTATACTAAGTTGAGCGAAACGGGAAGCAATGCCGCAAAAAAGTTGCAGGTAAGCGCTTACCGCGCCGCGCGGAATATCACAAAAAAGCAACATATTCCCGTGGAAGGTTGACATCGTCCGGTTGCTATCAATAAATGTCTATACAACTTATGACAAGTGATTCCCTCATGTCTGAACATACTGATACCGACATCATCTGGCATAACGCCCGGCTTGCCACCTTCGATCCCAATCACGCCCAGCCTTACGGTTTACTGGAACATCACGCGCTGGTGGTTCGGGACGGGCGCATTGTGGATATTCTGCCTGAAGCGGCGCTGGCGTCCCGAAAAGGAAAGCGCATCGATCTGCAAGGTCGGCTGGTCACGCCGGGCCTGATCGACTGCCACACGCATCTGGTGTTTGGCGGCAGTCGCGCCACCGAATGGGAGCAACGCCTGAATGGCGTTTCGTATCAGACCATCAGCGAAAATGGTGGGGGCATTAACGCCACCGTGCAAGCCACCCGGGCCGCCAGTGAGGACGACCTGACTCGCCTGGCGCAGCAGCGTCTGACGCTTCTGATGCAGGAAGGGGTGACCACGGTAGAAGTGAAGTCCGGATATGGTCTGGACATGGCCAACGAACGCAAAATGCTGCATGTCGCGCAGCATCTGGCGGCGACCAATGCCGTCGATATCAGCCCGACATTTTTGGCCGCGCATGCGATCCCGACAGAATATAAAGGCCGGGGCGAGGACTACATCACCCTGGTCTGCGAAGAAATCATGCCGACGCTGTGGCAGGAAGGGTTATTTGAAGCCGTGGATGCCTTCTGTGAAAACGTCGGATTCACCCCGGAACAGACCGACCGCGTGTTCAGCGCCGCGCAGGTGCTGAATATTCCGGTTAAGGGCCACGTCGAGCAGCTCTCTTCGCTGGGCGGCGCACAGCTGGTCAGCCGCTATAAAGGACGTTCTGCCGATCATATTGAATATCTGACGGAAGACGGTGTCGCGGCGATGGCCGACAGCGGCACGGTCGCGGTACTGCTGCCCGGTGCATTTTACTTCCTCAACGAAACGCAAAAACCGCCGGTGGATGCACTGCGTCGATACCACGTACCGATGGCGGTAGCGACGGATTACAACCCCGGTACCAGCCCGTTCGCCAGCCTGCATCTGGCGATGAACATGGCCTGTGTGAAATTCGGCCTCACGCCGGAAGAAGCGTGGACCGGCGTCACCCGCCACGCCGCGCGAGCCCTGGGCCGTGAGCATTCTCATGGGCAATTAGCGGTGGGCTTCGTGGCCGATTTCGCCATTTGGGACGCCGAACATCCGGTTGAAATGGTGTACGAACCGGGGCGCAATCCGCTCTGGCAGCGCGTGTTTCGCGGCGAGGTCACGCCATGAATCTCTGGCAGCCGACGCCGCCGGAACTCTGGCAGGGGCGTGATGACAGCGCCGAATCGCCCGCGGCAAAACGTCTTTTTCAGACAGTAACGGTCACGCGCGACTTTGCCCCCGAAACGCATCGTGGGAAAATAGCCTTGCTCGGATTTGCCTGTGACGAAGGCGTAAAGCGCAATCAAGGGCGGCCGGGCGCACAGCAGGGGCCAGATGCGCTGCGCAAGGCGTTAGCCAACATGGCAAGTCATGCCGGGCACGATGTGCTGGTTGATCTCGGTAATGTGCACGCTGAACCCGGATGGCTGGAACCGGCGCAGCAGGCGCTGCACGACGCAGTGCTGGCCTGTCAGCGCGCGCAGATGAAAACCCTGGTGTTTGGCGGCGGACATGAAACGGCCTGGCCTCACGGTTCCGGCGTGCTCGACGCTTTCCCGAATGAAAATGTCGCTATCGTCAATCTCGATGCGCATCTGGATTTACGTCATGCCGCTGAGGCCACCTCTGGCACGCCGTTCCGCCAGTTGGCGTTGCACTGCGAAAGCCAGAACCGACGCTTTAACTACACCTGCTACGGCGCCAGCCGCGCGGCAAACACGCAGGCGCTGTGGCAAGAGGCGCGTGAGCGTCAGGTCACTGTGCTGGAAGATTTAACCCTGCTCGATGACCACGTCGGCGCGCTGCAACAGGATCTCCAGCGGGTGATTGCGGAACATGACCGCATTTATCTGACCATCGATCTGGATGTGCTCCCGGCCTGGGAAATGCCAGCCGTATCGGCACCGGCAGCGCTGGGCGTCCCATTGGCAATCTTGTTGCGAATCGTCATGCCGCTGTGTCAGAGTGGCAAACTGCAGGCGGTTGATTTGGTTGAATTCAATCCGCAGTACGACAGAGACGGACAGGGTGCCCGCACGGCGGCCAGACTGGCCTGGCAAATTGTTCATTGCTGGCATGCGTGACAGCTCCCGCATTAATAAAGGATGACACATGTATTCACCGCGAACCGGCGCCCCCGCGCCGTTCTATGAGAAGATCAAACGCGTTATCAGCGACAATATTGCCGCGGGTATCTGGCGTCCGCATGACCGCATTCCTTCGGAAGCGGAGCTGGTGGCGCAGTTTGGCTTCAGCCGGATGACCATCAACCGCGCGCTGCGTGAGCTGACTGACGAAGGCTTGCTGGTTCGTTTGCAGGGTGTCGGGACGTTTGTCGCCGAGCCAAAAGGGCAGTCGGCGCTGTTTGAAGTGCACAGCATTGCTGATGAAATCGCCGCCCGTCAGCATCAGCATCGCTGTGAAGTGCTGCTCCTGGAAGCCGTCAACGCCGATACACAGCAGGCGCAGGCGCTGAACGTGGCCGAAGGCACGCGCATTTTCCACTCGCTGATGGTGCATTTCGAAAACGGCGTACCGGTGCAAATTGAAGATCGCTGTGTGAACGCTGAGGTGGTGCCGGAATACCTGCAACAGGATTACACCGCCACCACTGCACACGACTATCTGTCGCTGATTGCGCCGCTCACCGAAGGGGAGCACATCGTTGAAGCGGTAAAAGCCAGCGCCGAAGAGTGCCGCTTGCTCACCATCCACGAACACGATCCGTGCCTGTTAATTCGCCGCCGTACCTGGTCGCGCACCGGGATCGTTTCACACGCCCGTCTGATTTTCCCCGGGAGTCGGTATCGCCTCCAGGGCCATTTTCCCTCGTGACCCATTGCGTCAGCAAAAGCGTGATTGCTGACGCAAGATAGCAAAAATGTATCAATCTTGTTAAATCCTGGCTTGCGAACAATTGTATAGACAAGTATATATTTCTTGTCTTCATCGTATCCGTCAGGAGTTTTCCGATGTCCCAGAATAAATACCGTCCCCAGGAAATCCGTGCGCCGCGCGGGAACACGCTCACTGCCAAAAGCTGGCTCACCGAAGCCCCGCTGCGCATGTTAATGAACAACCTCGACCCGGACGTGGCGGAGAATCCGCACGAGCTGGTGGTCTATGGGGGGATCGGGCGCGCGGCCCGCAACTGGGAATGCTACGACGCGATGGTCGAAGCACTGAAAAACCTCGAAAACGATGAAACCCTGTTAGTGCAGTCCGGCAAACCGGTAGGCGTGTTTAAAACCCACGACAACGCGCCGCGGGTGCTGATTGCCAACTCCAACCTCGTCCCACATTGGGCGACGTGGGAGCACTTCAACGAACTCGACGCGAAAGGGCTGGCGATGTACGGCCAGATGACCGCCGGGAGCTGGATTTACATCGGCAGTCAGGGCATCGTGCAGGGCACCTACGAAACCTTCGTCGAAGCCGGACGCCAGCATTACAACGGCAACCTGCAAGGGCGTTGGGTGCTCACCGCCGGGCTTGGTGGAATGGGGGGCGCGCAGCCGTTAGCGGCCACCTTAGCCGGGGCCTGTTCGCTGGTGATTGAATGCCAGCAGAGCCGTATCGACTTCCGTCTTCGCACCCAATACATCGACGAACAAGCCGAATCGCTGGACGACGCGCTGGCGCGCATCAAAAAATACACCGCCGAAGGCCGTGCCGTTTCCGTGGCGTTGTGCGCGAACGCTGCCGATGTACTGCCAGAACTGGTCAAACGCGGCGTGCGCCCGGATATGGTCACCGACCAGACCAGCGCGCACGATCCGCTGCACGGCTACCTGCCACAGGGCTGGACGTGGGAAGCGTATCAGCAGAAGGCTGAAAGTGATCCGCAGGGCACGGTGAAAGCCGCCAAACAGTCGATGGCGGAACATGTCAGCGCGATGCTGGCGTTTAACGCGATGGGCGTCCCGACCTTCGATTACGGCAACAACATCCGCCAGATGGCGAAAGAGATGGGCGTCAGCAACGCCTTTGATTTCCCGGGCTTCGTCCCGGCCTATATTCGCCCGCTGTTCTGTCGCGGTATCGGCCCGTTCCGCTGGGTGGCGCTCTCCGGCGATCCGCAGGATATCTACAAAACCGATGCCAAAGTGAAAGAAATTGTCAGCGACGACCAACATCTGCATCGCTGGCTGGATATGGCCCGCGAGCGCATCAGCTTCCAGGGCTTACCGGCGCGCATCTGCTGGGTGGGTCTGGAATGGCGGCAAAAACTCGGCCTGGCGTTCAACGAAATGGTACGTTCCGGCGAAGTGTCGGCGCCGATTGTGATTGGTCGCGACCACCTGGATTCCGGTTCTGTCGCCAGCCCGAACCGTGAAACCGAAGCCATGCGCGACGGTTCCGATGCGGTCTCCGATTGGCCGTTGCTGAACGCCTTACTCAACACCGCCAGCGGCGCCACCTGGGTGTCGTTGCACCACGGCGGCGGCGTCGGGATGGGCTTTTCACAGCACGCCGGAATGGTTATTGTCTGCGACGGCACCGACGAGGCCGCGGCGCGTATCGCCCGCGTCCTGCATAACGACCCGGCCACCGGCGTAATGCGACATGCCGACGCAGGCTATGAAATCGCGGTAGAATGTGCCGCTGAACAGGGACTGAATTTACCGATGATTGCTGCAACCCAGGGCCAGAAAAAATGAGCACACTTAACCTGATTCCGGGTCAGTTGACCCTTGCCCAACTGCTGGATATCTATCGCCAGCCGCAGACTCTAACGCTCGATGAAAGCGCGATTGCAGGCATCAACGCCAGCGTCGCCTGCGTAAACGCGATTATGGCCGAAGGGCGCACCGCCTACGGCATCAATACCGGTTTTGGCCTGCTGGCTTCAACCCGCATCGCCACCGCCGATCTGGAAAACCTCCAGCGTTCGCTGGTGCTTTCTCACGCGGCGGGCGTGGGTGAAGCGCTGGATGACGCGATGGTGCGTCTGATTATGGTGCTGAAAATTAACAGCCTGGCGCGCGGTTTTTCCGGCATCCGTCTGAGCGTGATTGAGGCGCTGATGGCGTTGGTAAATCACCAGGTTTACCCGTGTATTCCGGCGAAAGGTTCCGTCGGCGCATCCGGCGATTTGGCTCCACTGGCGCACATGTCGTTGACGCTGCTCGGCGAGGGCAAAGCCCGCTGGCAGGGTGAATGGCTGCCTGCCAAAGAGGCGCTGAAAAAGGCCGGGCTGGAGCCGTTGACGCTGGCGGCGAAAGAAGGGCTGGCGCTGCTAAATGGCACCCAGGCATCGACCGCCTTTGCGCTGCGTGGCCTGTTTGAAGCCGAAGAGCTGTTTAGCTCGGCGGTGATTTGCGGTGCGCTGACGACTGAAGCGGCACTGGGATCGCGCCGTCCGTTCGATGCCCGCATTCACGAAGCGCGCGGCCAGCGTGGGCAAATTGATGCGGCGGCGATGTATCGTCACGTGCTGACCGATTCCAGCGCCGTTTCGCAGTCACACGCCAAATGCAGCAAAGTGCAGGACCCGTATTCATTGCGCTGCCAGCCGCAGGTGATGGGCGCGTGCCTGACCCAGATGCGTCAGGCGAAAGACGTGTTACTCACCGAAGCGAACGCGGTATCGGACAACCCGCTGGTGTTTGCTGACGAAAATGAAGTCATTTCCGGCGGTAACTTCCACGCGGAGCCGGTGGCGATGGCGGCTGATAATCTCGCGCTGGCCATTGCTGAAATTGGCTCGCTGGCCGAACGCCGGATTGCGCTGCTAATGGACAGCCACATGTCCCAGCTGCCGCCGTTCCTGGTGAAAAATGGCGGGGTTAACTCCGGTTTTATGATTGCGCAGGTTACCGCGGCGGCGCTGGCCAGTGAAAACAAAGCGCTGTCGCATCCGCACAGCGTCGATAGCTTGCCGACCTCCGCCAACCAAGAGGACCACGTTTCCATGGCCCCAGCCGCAGGGCGTCGTCTGTGGGAAATGGCGGCCAACACCCGCGGCGTGATTGCCGTGGAATGGCTGGCGGCAGTGCAGGGCATTGATATGCGCGAAGGGCTGACCACCAGTCCGGTGCTGGAACAGGCGCGTCATTTGCTGCGCGAAAAAGTCTCGCACTACGTGCAGGACCGCTTCTTCGCACCGGATATCGAAGCGGCGATTGAAATGATTGCCGAAGGGCAATTGCAGAAGCTGGTGGATCCGGTGCTGTAATTGATTGCCCGGCGGCGCAAGCTTGCCGGGCCTACGAGCTGAGTGGCGCTGACGTAGGCCCGCGCAAACGCAGTGCCGCCGGGCAAAGCTAAATAACTAGCTAAATTTCGCCATCACCGATGCACTCGCCAGGCTGTGGAAATGCACATTGAATCCCACCATCGCGCCGCTGGCATTTTCATCCACGTCCAGCTTTTCGACGTCCAGCGCATGAACGGTAAAAATGTAGCGATGCGATTCACCCTTCGGTGGCGCCGCGCCGCCGTAGCCCGTCTTGCCGAAATCGGTGCGCGTTTGCAATGCGCCATCGGGTAAATCGGCGATGCCTGATCCGGCACCCTGCGGCAGTACGCGGGTATCAGCCGGTAAATTTACCACTACCCAATGCCACCAGCCGGATCCGGTTGGGGCGTCCGGGTCGTAGCAGGTGACGACAAAACTCTTGGTGCCGGAAGGCACGTCATCCCAGGCCAGATGCGGCGAAAGATTGTCGCCGTCGTAGCCCATGCCGTTGAAAACCTGGCGATGGGGTAGCTTGTCGCCATCCTTAAAATCATGACTGATCAGTTTCATTTTGCTGCCTCGTCAGGGTGCTGAATAATCACGAAGTTTAGCTCAGGACGTGAAAAGTGTGTTGTCGCTAAGCGCGGCTTTTACCGCGTCCGTCAGGCGTGTCAGCTGTTCTGGGCTGATAATGTACGGCGGCATCAGGTAGATAAGTTTGCCGAACGGACGGATCCACACTCCGTGTTCGACGAAGAATTTTTGCAGCCGCGCCATGTTCACCGGCGTGTGAGTTTCCACCACGCCGATGGCCCCTAAAATCCGCACATCCGCCACCTGCGGCGACGTGCGTACCTCTGCCAGTTCACGCCTGAGTTGCGCCTCGATATCGGCAACCTGCTGTTGCCAGTGACCTTCTTCCAGTAGCGCCAGGCTTTCTGCCGCCACGGCACAGGCCAGCGGATTGCCCATGAACGTCGGGCCGTGCATAAAGCAGCCCGCTTCACCGTTGCTGATGGTGTCGGCCACTGCGCGGGTGGTGAGCGTCGCCGACAGCGTCATCGTGCCGCCGGTCAATGCTTTGCCGAGACACAGAATATCCGGCGCGATGCCCGCATGTTCACAGGCAAACAGTTTTCCGGTGCGGCCGAATCCGGTGGCGATTTCATCGGCAATCAGCAGAATGCCTTCGCGGTCGCACATTTTACGCAGCCGACGCAGCCACTCGGGGTGATACATCCGCATCCCGCCCGCGCCCTGAACAATCGGCTCAACGATAACGGCGGCGATTTCGCTGCGATGTGCGGCCATCAGGCGGGCAAACGGCACCATATCCATTTCATCCCACTCGCCGTCGAAACGGCTTTGCGGCGCCGGGGCGAACAGATTCTCTGGCAGATAGCCTTTCCACAGGCTGTGCATGGAGTTGTCCGGATCACAGACCGACATCGCGCCGAAGGTATCGCCGTGATAGCCGTTGCGGAAAGTGAGAAAACGCTGACGCGGCTCGCCTTTGGCCTGCCAGTACTGCAACGCCATTTTCATCGCCACTTCCACCGCCACCGAACCGGAATCCGCGAGGAATACGCACTCGAGCGAGTCGGGCGTCATCGACACCAGTCGGCGACACAGTGCCACTGCGGACGGATGGGTGATCCCACCGAACATCACGTGCGACATCTGCGAAATCTGCTCAGTCATCGCGGCATTCAGACGCGGGTGGTTGTAGCCGTGGATCGCCGCCCACCAGGACGACATTCCATCTACCAATTGTTCGCCGGAAGCCAGTTCCAGCTCGCAGCCGTGCGCCGCTACTACCGGGTAAACCGGAAGCGGGGCGGTCATTGAGGTGTAGGGGTGCCAGATATGGCGTTGATCGAAAGTGAGATCGTCCTGGGTCATAATCGACTTGTAAACCATTTTGAAAAGTTTTAGGTTTACGATCCTACACCGAACCGAGAAACAACTGAACCCCTTTTGGAGATGCCAATGGCTCACCACGTACGCTGGACAATGTCGCAGGTCACTGAACTGTTTAATAAACCCCTGTTGGAACTGCTGTTTGATGCGCAGACTATTCATCGTCAGCACTTCGATCCGCGCCAGGTTCAGGTCAGCACGCTGCTGTCGATTAAGACAGGCGCTTGCCCGGAAGACTGCAAATACTGCCCGCAGAGTGCGCGCTACAAAACCGGGCTCGAAGCCGAGCGCCTGTTGGAAGTGGAAGAGGTTTTGACCTCCGCGCGCAAGGCCAAAAATGCCGGTTCGACGCGTTTCTGCATGGGCGCGGCATGGAAAAACCCGCACGAGCGCGATATGCCGTACCTCGAGCAAATGGTCAAAGGCG
>Ga0209281_1001303_pt1 | contig 15920 bp, 16 predicted proteins | sample MedtruBG_FD_187514 | JGI IMG/M metagenome (GOLD analysis project Ga0209281, IMG submission 187514) | Root nodule microbial communities of legume samples collected from California, USA - Medicago truncatula BG (SPAdes) (version 2) | ecosystem: Host-associated > Plants > Roots > Nodule | place... | reverse complement strand
CGTCAGTTCTTTCCTCGTCGCCATGCTCAGCTGTCCCATAGTCGCCCCTGTTCATACCCCTCGGTAGGGAGCAAATTATGTGAGGCAACGGTTGAATATTCGGGAACAGTTTCGGCGAGGCAATGCGCATAGGCATTCGAGCAAAATACCTTGGTCGGTGACTGCGTCGTTGGTGGGCTTCCCGTCATAGGCGCCGTCGGCTGTGAACTGCCCGATCCGACCATCGATCTGGTTGAGCAACGGCTCCACCTGCGATGCGTCGCCCGCGTCCTGGTCGGTCATCGTATGTGCAATGATCTCGCTGCTATCGGCATCCAGTGCCACATGCAGCTTTCGCCAACCACGGCGGTATCTGGCGCCATGCTTCTCCTCCAACCATTGGCCTGCGCCGTAGACCTGCAGTCCAGTGCTGTCGACAAGAATATGCACTGGCCCGTCCGGTCGGCCCTGGGGGGCATGCGCCTTGTTGGGCGATTGCCATGTTCGCGCCCGACGGCTCAGGGTGGTATGATCGGGGACAGCGAGCGCCAAGCCCATCAAGGGCAGCACCGATCCTAATAATCCTTCGACCTGACGCACCGCAAGGTGTTATCCATCGTTCGGAATGATGCGACCTGCCGACGCTTGATGACCATTCCGGGCGTTGGGCCGGTTGTCGCTTTGGGCTTTGTCAGCACGATCGACATACCTGGACGCTTTAGAAATTCCAAAGCCGTTGGCCCTGCGTTAGGGCTGACCCCAGTGATGAACCAATCTGGTGAGAGCAATCGCGTCGGCCGAATTTCCCTGTGTGGTGACATAATGATGCGAACGCTGCTCTATGAAGCGGCTCAAGTCATGCTGACGGTGGTCAGAAAATGGTCCTGGCTTAAGGCGTGGGCGATGAATATTGCCAAACGTCGCGGCCACCAAAAGGCAATTGTGGCCTTGGCACGCCGACTGGCTGTGATCATGCACCGCATGTGGAGTGATGGTACAGACTTCCAGTGGTTCAAAGGACTCCGGACCGGCGAAGGCCTGACCATTTTAGACGACTAAATTCCACCGCCGGTGGAAAGAGGTCCTTCACGGGACGATGAATGAAGTGAGTCCGCTATGGCACTGGTACCGATCGGCATCACCGACCAGGACGCGTTTTAGATTGTTCAACTTCATTCTACTGACCCCATAATGGGAGGGGCAAATGCCCGATCCCGAAGAGAAGCAAGGCTCCGTGAATGACGTCAACCAGCGGTGAAAGTGGAAGGCTCGATAGCGCTTGACCTCAAGACGCCGAATAGAGAAGTTCCATATTTTTGGCGGAAGATCTGTCTATGATCTTGGGAAGGGGCTCGACTGAAGTTAATAGTAACTTGGGCAACTGGGGTGTGGGTTTATTGCAGATTGAGAAGCTGTGGGAAAAAGGTCATCTTGAGCGTCAGAAGCTCGGTGCTGTGACACCGCCCCGACGATGAGCGGCAATGACAGTGTTGGCCATCAACATCGCGATGGTCATCGGTCCCACACCACCCGGAACCGGCGAGATCGCCTGGGCGACCGGTTTGCATTCGGCAAAGGCGACATCGCCTACCAGCTTGAACTTGCCGTCGCCCTTTTCGGGCGCTGCCACGCGGTTGATGCCGACATCGATGACGGTCACGCCCGGCCTCAGCCAGTCGGTCTTGACCATCTCGGCACGGCCGACGGCCGCGACCAGGATATCCGCCTGACGGGCGAGTTCCGGCAGATCACGGCTACGCGAATGGCCGATGGCGACGGTAGCGTTGGCGTTGAGCAGGAGCTGCGCCATCGGCTTGCCGAACAGGTTGGAGCGGCCAATGACCAGCGCATTTAGACCTGAGAGGTCCTTGCCGTGGATCTGGCGCACCAGGATCATCGCGCCGGCAGGCGTGCAGGAGAGAAGTCCGGTCTTCAGGTCGCCCGTCGCCAGCTTTCCGGCATTGATGATGTGCAGGCCATCGACATCCTTTTCCGGCAGTGTCGACTGGATGACGGTGTCGCTGTCGAGATGTTTGGGAAGCGGCAGTTGAACGAGGATCCCGTCGACATCGGGGATCGGCATTGAGCAACGCGACGAGCGCCATTAGATCGTCCTGCGATGTATCCTCGGGAAGCGTGTGCTGGATGGAGTTGAAGCCGCACTGCTTGGCCATCGGCTTTTTGCGCCGACATGGGCGTGGCTGGCTGGATCATCGCCGACAATGACAACCGCAAGACCCGGTTTGCGGTGGCCAGAGGTCTGCAGCCAGGTTGCCGCTGAGGTTACCGCTTCGATTACCGAAGCGGCGGCTGCCTTTCCGTCGATGATAATAGTCATGCGTCACCCCATACGCTCCGAGGCGTAGGAACCCGGGCTTGCCGGGAAGACCACGGTGCGGTTGCCATTGATGAAGGTGCGGTGGTGGATATGGGCGTGGATGGCGCGGGCCAGCACCTGGCTCTCGACGTCGCGGCCGAGCGAGACATAGTCCTCCGGCGACTGGGCATGAGTGACGCGCACTGTGTCCTGCTCGATGATCGGGCCTTCGTCGAGGTCGGCGGTGACATAGTGCGCAGTTGCACCGATCAGCTTCACGCCGCGCTCGAATGCCTGCTTGTAGGGGTTCGCCCCCTTGAAGCTCGGCAGGAAAGAGTGGTGGATGTTGATGATCTTGCCCGACATTTTCTGGCACATCTGGTCAGACAGGATCTGCATGTAGCGGGCCAGCACGATCAGTTCAGTGCCAGTTTGCTCGACCAGGTCCATGATCCGGGCTTCGGCCTCCGGCTTGTTGGCCTTGGTCACCGGTATATGGTGGAAGGGAATGTCGTGGTTGACGACGACCTTCTGGTAGTCGAAGTGATTGGAAACGACGCCGACGATGTCGATCGGCAGTGCGCCGATCTTCCAGCGGTAGAGAAGGTCGTTGAGGCAGTGGCCGAAGCGCGAGACCATCAGCAGAACCTTCTCGCGCTTGGCAGCGTCAAAGAGGTTCCAGTTCATGCCGAAACGTTCGGCGACGGGCACGAAGCCCTGCTCGATTATTGTTTGGACCGCGCCTTCCTCCGAGATGAAGGAGACGCGCATGAAGAACTGGCCAGTGTCGAGATCGTCGAACTGCGAGCTGTCGACAATGTTGCAACCCTGCTCGGCGAGATACCCCGAAATCGCCGCCACGATGCCGCGGGTCGACTGGCAGGATACGGTCAATACGTACTTCATTGGCATACTCCGGAAACGACTACCCGCATTTGAGGCACGGGAAGCCCCTCTTGATCACAGATCAGTCGACGTAAAAGCGTAGTTTGACGATGAACCGTCAAGTCAGACACGGTCAAACTAGGGCCGAGAACACACAGGATCTCAGACATCTAATGTCGTCTGGTGCTCCCAAGCGCTGAACTGCGAGCAATGCGTATTCCACTCGGCATGTTTGAGCTTGAGATAGGCAGCGGAGAATTCCATGCCGAGTGCCGCCTGCAGGCCTTCGTCTTCCTCATAGGCGCGCAGCGCGTCGAGTAAATTCAGCGGCAACTTGGGCGCATCATTCACCAGATGGCCGTCGCGGTACATGTCGATGTCGTAGTGCGGCCCCGGATCGGCATCGCTCTTCAGGCCGCTCAGGCCCGCTGCGATGATTATCGCCTGGAGAAGATAGGGGTTCACCGCGCCATCGGGCAGCCGCAGTTCGAAGCGACCGGGGCCGGGGACGCGCACCATGTGGGTGCGGTTGTTGCCGGTCCAGGTGACGGTATTGGGCGCCCAGGTGGCACCCGAAATCGTGCGTGGCGCATTGATGCGCTTGTAGGAATTAACCGTCGGATTGGTGATCGCGGCCAGCGCCGAGGCATGTTTCATGATGCCGCCGAGGAAGGTCTTGCCCTTGGCCGAAAGACCGAAGGGCATGGCCTTGTCGGCAAAGGCATTGATCTTGCCGTCCGTATCCCAGACAGAGATATGCGCATGGCAGCCATTGCCGGTTAGGCCCTTGAAGGGCTTTGGCATGAAGGTGGCGCGCAGCCCGTGTTTCTCGGCGACGGATTTCACCATGAACTTGAAGAAGGAATGCTTGTCGGCCGTCTTCAGCGCATCGTCATATTCCCAGTTCATCTCGAACTGGCCGTTCGCGTCCTCATGGTCGTTCTGGTAGGGCTTCCATCCGAGTTCCAGCATGTAGTCGCAGATCTCGGCGATGACGTCATAGCGGCGCATCAGGGCCTGCTGGTCGTAGCAGGGCTTTTCCGCCGTATCGAATTCATCTGAGATCTTTTCGCCATCGGCCGAAATCAGGAAGAATTCTGGCTCGACGCCCGTCTTCACCCGCAGACCATGCTCCGCGGCCTCCGCGACCAGCTTCTTCAACACGACGCGCGGCGCCTGCCCGACGGGCTTGTCTTCCATCACGCAATCGGCGGCGACCCAGGCAACGTCTTTCTTCCAGGGAAGCTGGATGACAGAGGAGGCATCGGGAACGGCGAAGAGATCGGGATGGGCCGGCGTCAGGTCGAGCCAAGTGGCAAAGCCCGCAAAGCCCGCTCCATCCTTCTGCATGTTGGCGATCGCTTCTGTCGGGACAAGCTTGGCGCGCTGAGCGCCGAAGAGGTCGGTATAGCTGATCATGAAATATTTGATGCCACGCTCGGCGGCGATGGTCGCGAGATCCTGTGTCACGTTGTTCCCCTGTTTTTATGGATTGAGACACATCAGTTGAATGAACGATGGCTTTACCGTGGGATTCGGATGCCGCCATCAGGGTTTTAGAAAGCGCCCTTGCCAGGGTACCAGCTGGTGCCGGCGAGCGGCACTTGCGCCATGGCGGCGGCCTCCATGGTGAGCGCGCAGAGGTCTTCCGGCTCGAGATTGGTCAGCTTGTTCTTGCCGCAGGCGCGCGCGATCGTCTGGGCTTCCAGCGTCATGACCTTCAGGTAGTTAGCAAGCCGGCGACCGGCGGCGACCGGATCAAGACGGGCGGCGAGTTCCGGGTCCTGCGTTGTGATGCCGGCCGGGTCCTTGCCTTCATGCCAATCGTCATAGGCACCGGCCGTGGTGCCGAGCTTCTGGTATTCCTCTTCCCATTTCGGGTCGTTGTCGCCGATGGCAACGAGCGCTGCCGTGCCGATCGCCACCGCATCGGCGCCCAGTGCCAGGGCCTTCGCCACATCGGCGCCCGAGCGGATGCCGCCGGAGATAATCAGTTGCACCTTGCGATGCATGCCGAGATCCTGCAGCGCCTGGACGGCGGGTCGGATGCAGGCGAGCGTCGGCATGCCGACATTCTCGATGAAGACGTCCTGCGTGGCGGCCGTGCCGCCCTGCATGCCGTCGAGCACCACCACGTCAGCACCGGCCTTCACGGCGAGGGCCGTATCATAATAGGGGCGTGCACCGCCGACCTTCACATAGATCGGCTTTTCCCAGTCGGTGATCTCGCGCAGTTCGAGGATCTTGACTTCCAGATCGTCCGGGCCGGTCCAGTCGGGGTGGCGGCAGGCGGAACGCTGGTCGATTCCCTTGGGCAGGTTGCGCATGTTGGCGACGCGATCGGAAATCTTCTGGCCGAGCAGCATGCCGCCGCCGCCGGGCTTGGCGCCCTGGCCGACAACCACTTCGATCGCATCGGCGCGGCGAAGGTCCTTCGGGTTCATGCCATAGCGGGAGGGCAGATACTGATAGACCAGCGTCTGGCTGTGGCCACGCTCCTCGTCGGTCATGCCGCCGTCGCCGGTGGTGGTGGAGGTGCCGGCCAGCGTCGCGCCACGGCCGAGCGCTTCCTTGGCATTGCCGGAGAGTGCCCCGAAGCTCATGCCGGCAATGGTGATCGGGGTTTTGAGGTGGATCGGCTTCCTGGCAAAGCGCGTGCCGAGCACCACGGAGGTGTCGCACTTCTCGCGATAGCCTTCGAGCGGATAACGCGAGATTGACGCACCGAGGAAAAGCAGGTCGTCGAAATGCGGAACCTTGCGCTTGGTGCCGGCGCCGCGGATATCATAAATGCCGGTGGCGGCCGCACGGCGGATTTCGGCCAGGGTGTATTCGTCAAAGGTTGCGGACTTACGCGGCGGGGTGAAGGGGTTGTGATAGCTCATGGCTTTTCCTCGCCTCAATACGCGTCAGCGTTGTCGATATTGAAATTGTAGAGCTTGCGGGCCGAGCCGTAGCGCTTGAACTCTACCGGCTTCACATCCGTGATGCCGGCCTTTGCCAGAAGCTCTGCGAGCTTTTCGACGTGTTCGGGGTGCAAGTCCTTTTCGATGCAGTCGGCGCCGAGGCTCTTCACCGTGCCGCGCACGAAGAGCTTCGCCTCGTAGAGACTGTCGCCAAGCGCCTCGCCGGCATCGCCACAGACGACGAGGTGGCCGGACTGGCCCATGAAGGCTGACATGTGGCCGATCGAGCCTTTGACGACGATATCGATGCCCTTCATGGAAATCCCGCAGCGCGAGGCGGCATTGCCCTTGATGACGAGCAGGCCGCCGCGACCGGTGGCGCCGGCATATTGCGAGGCATCCCCCTCGATTACCACGGTGCCGGACATCATGTTTTCGGCCACGCCCGGTCCGGCAGAACCGTGCACCGTGACGGTGCCGCCGTCGTTCATGCCGGCGCAGTAGTAGCCGACGGAGCCTTTCACCTCGACAGTGACAGGCGTATCGATTCCGACGGCCACTGCATGGTGGCCGCGCGGGTTGACGACTTCGAAGGCAGTATCATTAGCGCCGGCACTGAGCGCATGAAGGGCGCTGTTCAGTTCACGTAGCGGCGTCTGAGAAAGATCGAAAACAGGCATGGAGCAAACTTTCGTGTCGTGTGAAGCGCGGCTTTAAGCGGCTTTTTCGTGATCCCAGAAGTAGACGGTTGCCGGTTCCGGCTCCCAAACACGGGCGGTCTCGATCCCTGGGAGATTGACCAGCGCGCGATATTCGGAGCCGAAGGCAACATACTGGTCGGTCTCGGCCATGACCGCCGGCTTGCAGGCAATCGGGTCACGCACGACGCCGAAGCCCGACTTGGTGCCGACGACAAAGGTAAAGAAGCCGTCGAGGTCGTCGAGCGCACCGGTCAGCGCCTGGCCGAGATCCTTGCCCTTGGCCATTTCTGCCGTGAGATAGGCGGCGGCGACTTCACTGTCGTTCTGGGTTTCGAAGCTCATGCCTTCACGGATGAGTTCGCGGCGCAGATTGTTGTGGTTCGACAGCGAGCCGTTGTGGACGAGGCACTGGTCGGCGCCGGTGGAAAAGGGGTGGGCGCCGAGCGTGGTGACGGCGCTTTCGGTTGCCATGCGGGTGTGGCCGATGCCATGGGTGCCACCCATCGAGCGCACATCGAAGCGGGAGACGACATCCTTCGGCAGGCCGATTTCCTTGAAGATCTCGACGCTTTCTCCCGAACCCATGATGCGGGTGTTCGGGCGGATTTCACCGAGGATCGCGCGGATCTCGCCAAGCCGGGACGCTGCGATCTCGATCACCGCGTGGGTGCTCTTGACCGTGACGGCGGCGTCGATGCCGGCATTCACCAGATCGGCGTCGAGGCCGGCGAAATCGGTTGCAGGATCGGCAGACTGGATCGTCACCTTTGCTTTGCCGTCGGCCGTGCCGCCATAGATTGCGATGCCGGCAGAATCCGGTCCGCGATCGGTCATGGTGATCAGCATGTCCGACAACAGGGCCCCAAGTTGGGGCTCCAGCCTCTTGTCTTTCAGGAACAAACCCACAATGCCGCACATGGCTGCGATCTCCAATTTTCGTTGGAGACAGACATAGCAGCGGCCAGAGACAAAATCAATCAGAGGGAATAAATTTTTCTTTTAAGGCAACTATCGCTGTTGTGGATAGGAGATGATCGAGAGATAGTGGGCCGGCAGTTTCACCAGTTCCTCAGGGCCATGCGGGGCAACGGCGTCGAAGAACAGGCTGTCGCCGGCCTCCATACGGTAGAGCCGGTCCCCATGCCGGTACACGACCTCGCCTTTTAGCATGTAGAGGAACTCCATGCCCTCGTGCTGAAAGGTCGGGAAGATATCCGAGGAAGCGTTGAGGGTGATCAGATAAGGCTCGACGATCACACCGGACGTGTTGTTCTCGATGTGCCCCAGCAGACTGTAGTGGTGGCCGGCGCGGGTCCCGCGACGTTCGAGATTGACCCCCTCGCCAGCCTTGACGAAGCTTGCGGAATTCGGTTCCTCGAAGCCCCGGAAAAAGGCTGTCAGGGGAACGCCGAGCGCCTTGGAAAGGGCTTGCAAGGTGGTGAGCGAAGGGGAGATGTTGCCGTTCTCGATCTTCGACAGCATGCCGATGGACATGCCGGTTGCCTGGGCGAGATCGGCCACGGTGATGCCCAGCTTCTTGCGATAAGTGCGCACTTCATGGCCGATGGCCATTTCGAGGTTGTTGGCGCGAGGTTCGCGAACGGCATGCGGATCCTGGGCAAGGAGCGCCTTTTCAGGGCTGACCGCTTGTTTCCCGCTCTTTGCCATTTTGTCTCGTCCTCCCGGTACAAGGCACGTCTTCACGTCATACGTTTGCTTGCTCTAGCGGATTTTGGCGTCAGGCCAAAATGGTCTTTGAAGGCGCGGCGCGTTGGTGCATGGATCGTTTAGCGGTCGTGGTGTAGGCGATCGGCAACCTCAATAACCGATCTGTGACCTTGATGCCTTTCAAACATAACGCCGCCCGCCGCATCGCATCGGCAGGATGAAATTCAAGGTGACGAACTGGCCGGAATATGAGGCGGGGTCACGGCGACGTGGCAGCTTGACCCTGCGGCTGACACCGGAGGCGCTTGCCACGTGGCTTGCTCCACGCCGAACGACGCGTGGTGGCCAGCGTTGTTCCGATGTAGCCATCGAGACCGCCTTGACGCTGGGCCTGGTGTTCGGCTTGCGGCTGCGTCGGTCGAAGGATTATTAGGATCGGTGCTGCCCTTGATGGGCTTGGCGCTCGCTGTCCCGGATCATACAACCCTGAGCCGTCGGGCGCGAACATGGCAATCGCCCAACAAGGCGCATGACCTCCAGGGTCGACCGGACGGGCCAGTGCATATTCTTGTCGACAGCACTGGACTGCAGGTCTACGGTGCGGGCCAATGGTTGGAGGAGAAGCATGGCGCCAGATCCCGCCGTGGTTGGTGAATGCTGCATGTGGCACTGGATGCCGATAGCAGCGAGATCATTGCACATACGACGACCGACCAGGACGCGGGCGACGCATCGCAGGTGGAGCCGTTGCTCAACCAGATCGATGGTCGGATCGGGCAGTTCACAGCCGACGGCGCCTATGACGGGAAGCCCACCAACGACGCAGTCACCGACCACAGTGCGGCTGCCGTCATCGTCATTCCCCCGCGCGCCGACGCGATCGAACCAGCTGGCGATCAATCTCCCGGACAAAGGGATCCGCATATCGCTGCAATCAGCAGAGACCGGCAAATGAAATGGCAGGTATCCACCGGCCACGGCAAGCGCTCGCTGGTCGAGACTGCCATCGGCCGACACAAGTCCACCATCGGGCGGCGTCTGCGGGCTCGGTCGTTTCACGCTCAGCAGACAGAAGTGGCCATCGGCTGCGCCGCCCTCAATCGTATGCTTGCATGCGCACGCCCTAAATCCATCCGCCGCAATGGACCGACCACATAGATAGCCCCCATCACAGATCCAGATCCGCTCAAGTCCCGATCCATGCACCAACGCCCGGTGCAGCGCGACAAACAAGGTGATCTCATCCAGATTGTCGCTCTATAGCCCGGCGATACGCGTACCGGCAGGTCCTTCCCATCCTTTCCCGTTAGCTCGTGCCGGTTGGTGTAGGCGTTGCCCACTTCCTCGGCGGCCTGCTTCATCAACGATGCCGTCAGTACCATGTTGCCTGGATCTCTGCCTTTCTCTGCCATGCGCTGCAGAGCGCGCAGCCGAACCGCGCGATGGCTGATGGCGATGGTCGCCATATCCTCTAGGAAGGTCTTGCGGGTCTCTCCGAAAAGAGCTTTCCACTTTGGCGCTAGGCCCGACGCTGCCTTCTTGTTGGGTCATGGCTCACGTCGACCCCGAACTCCTTCTTAATTGCGGCCGCCACGACAGATGGACTGTCAAAACATGCCAGGGCTTGCACTATGTAGGTTTTCACCTCATCAGAAAGCTTCGCTTTGGCCATTCGTCGGTCAAAGCCCCGTCAAAGAAGGAATCGCCTGCATGGCTAAACACCTGATCAACCTTGAAGCTCTCGGAGATTGCGGGATCCGCGGTCACGCCATACCTCAAGGCACGTATCAAGGCGTGACGATTGATCGGCCAGATGTGAATGCTGAAGGCGGCAGGGCGGTGGCCGTATTCTTGTGCCTTACCGCAGACAAATATGTTGATACCGATGAGGCTCTCAATGCCAGTTCTGTGAATGTTACTGACTTGATGCAACAGGGCCTCATCGTCGAGATTTGATCAGGCGACACTGAGCTGGCATGTGCCGCAAGCGTGGGCAATAACTTAGCCCGGGCTATTTCTGGCGGGCGGTTAGCGGCATCTACTATCGCGCGGACACCAGCTGCATCTGCGCCATAGCGGCGAACAACGCCGACGAACTCTTCCACATCATGTCCGCGGTGAAGACGGGGCGCCCTGTCGAACGACTGAACTTCGGAGCACCGAATGCATCCTCTCTTAGGCGGCGTGGTAGAGCCCGTGCTTGACGAGTCCCATGAATTCTGCATCGCCACATGCCCGGCAGTATTCGGCATCGAGCGTGATGATGAAATCCGGGACGAAGCCGAACCACTGCTTTACCTGCATCTCTGCTCGGGCGCGGGCCCATTTGCCCATGGCGCCTTGAGGCTTTCCCTCTTCGCACTGGCCGATGATGCGGCGGCCCTTGCGGCTGTTCTCAACCGCGGTCTAGAGAAATCCGATCTCGGCATGTGCAAGGTGAGCGTGCTCCTCGATGTGGAGCGGCGACGAAGGATCGAGGAAAATCGCCTTTATCCATTCTGGCATATCTTCGGCGGGAATGAAGGCCAGGGAGTGATATTCTCGAAGTGCGAGATTGGAGGTTGCGGCCTCAAAGCCCCGCGCCCCCAATCAGGCAGTTCGGCCTTACCTCTCATGGTGAGCTCTTGCGTTTGCCGGCCGGATGGGGGAAGAGACGTCCGATTCCCCATATTTTCTGGATTGGGGCAGGAGTAACAATGCCATGAAAGAAGGTACTATCCTTCTCCTCTCAGTCCTTGCCGCCGTCGTCCTCTTTACAATGCTGGCATTGCACTAATCGGTCCTCATTCACATAAGGGTTGCCTATGATAACTAGGCACAAGACGTGAACTCGCTCGAGGAAAAGAACAGCACCAACCGATTGCTTCCCGCACTGCCTGGTGGAACGAATAGCCCTTGGCCGCTCATTCAAGGTAAGCTTCACGATAGAGATGAGCCTCCGGGGCATCCTGCGCGGCTTCGGCCTGAAGGTCGGGGCGACGACGCGGCGCACTTACGCGGGGCGCATCCGCGAGCTGATTGCCGGCCATTCGACCCTGGAAGCGATCGCGACGGCACTCTTGAAGGTGCGCGAGGCGCTTGTGCATGAATTTGCAGGTTTTGAGCGCAAGCTGCGCGCCATCGCCCGCCAGGATGAGAACGCAAAGCGGTTGATGACGACGCCCTGCGTTGGCGTCCTGGTGGCGCTGACGTTTGTGGCGGCCGTCGATGCGCCGGATCCGGGACTTAGTGAAACGAATGTCCGCGACTCACATGGGGATTGCCGGGTCAAGGTCTTTTAGACGTCCATGCAATTTTCCCTTTTTTCTTTTTTCGGTATCCAAGGCTGAGCCTGTTCGCGTAGCCCGACCTGTTCCCAACGCCGGTTCAAACTCACATTCGGTCGCCGTTTCAGGGCTGCACCATGATCCCGCTTGCGTAGCGGCAAAGGCTCACGAAACCATTCTTAGCAGCGGCGTTTGAAGCCATGTCGCGGATCGGTTCGTCCCCCTGGATCCGCCAGGATTGATCGCTCCTGGAAGATTTCGGAATTTGGCTTCTATGCATCGTCAGGCGGTTTTTAACACCGCGCCCTCGATGACAACGCCGGCAGTCACATATTTCCATAGAGCAACCAATAGTTTGCGTGCTAGCGCCACGATCGCGCTCTTCTTCGTGCGCCCACCGCTGGATTGCACGCGAGCCGTAAACCACAGGCTCAACGCTGACTGCGGTTGATGGCGTAACCATAACCACGACAGTTGGATCATCGTGGTGCGCAGGCGCGGGTTGCCCGCCTTCGAGACGCCTTGCTCGTGATCGATGGTTCCACTCTGCCAGGGTGTCGGTGCCAGCCCCGCGTACGCAGCAACCTGTCGCCGGTTGTCAAAATGGCGAAACAGCTACTTGCCCGGATGCTTGATCAGATCCGCGACGCCGTTCGGATCCGGGGCGAAGAACTCTCGACGACGAGGAAGCCCAGGTTGACGCCACGCCGGATGGCCATGACGCCGCGCCCGTTGAGAGCGCCGCGGTCAACGCGGAGACGGATGCAGAAACAGGCGATGAGCGAAACAAATCGCTTTTATCGCTCATATTATTAAGGCATAGTGGGCGATAAATATGGAGTTTATCGCCCGTGGCCTGGAATTGGGAATTGGCGGGGTGGCCGAAGTTCGAATGGAACCCTGAGCTTCTGCGGGCCAGGGAGCAGGCATTCATGGAGAATGCAGCTATCGCCGTCGGCACCATGCGCTATCTCGGGAAGAATGATCGCGAGGACGTCGTGATCGAGCTTCTCAGCTCCGATGCTTTGAGCACATCAGCCATCGAGGGGGAAGTCCTCGACCGTGACAGCGTTCAATCGTCCCTTCGGCGGCAACTCGGAATGTCTGCGGCACCCCTCCGCAGCAGGCCAGCAGAGGCAGGCATTGCCGAAATGATGGCGGATCTTTATCGCCACCCGCTAGACCCTATCACCGAGAATCGGCTTTTCGAATGGCACCGAATGGTTATGAACGGCCGCCGGGACATTGCCGACATCGGCAGCTACCGCCGTCATGACGAGCCGATGCAGATCGTCTCAGGCGCTTTCGGCCGCCAGCGCGTACACTTCGAAGCACCTCCATCCGAGCGCCTGGCGGTCGAGATGGGCAGGCTTCTCGCATGGCTTGAACAAACCTCTCCGGAAAGGCCGAACCCGCTTGCCGCCCTCACCCGTGCCGGCATCGCTCATCTGTGGTTCGAAAGCATCCACCCTTTCGAGGACGGCAATGGCCGTATCGGCCGTGCAATCGCCGAAAGCGCACTTGCACGAGCGATCTCCACCCCGACTTTCACCGCATTGTCGAAATCGCTGCTGAGACACCGCAAAGACTATTACGCGATGCTGGAGGCGGCGAGCTCCACGCTTGTCATCGATGATTGGCTCTCATGGTTCGCGGATCGCGCGCTCGAAGCCCAGAAATCCGCTGACGAATTGGTCCGCTTCCTGATCGAAAAGACGCGCTTCATGGACAGGCTGCGTGGCACGCTGAACGAGCGACAGGAAAAAGTCCTTCTTCGCATGCTGGCCGAGGGGCCTGAAGGTTTCACCGGCGGTTTAAGCGCCAGCAACTACGCCACGATCACCGGCGCTCCGCCCTCGACGATAACCCGCGACCTTGCCGACCTGGTCGAGAAGGGCGCATTGCTGCGCACCGGCGAGCGCAAGGCAACGCGCTACCGCCTGAATATCGCAACCAACACATAGGCGACCTGGTCGAGGCGTTGCGTCAGCAAAAGCGGACTAGGCCGCGATGCTCTGCACCTCAGTGTCATCGCAAGCGGATTGCGCCAAGGCCTCCTCGACCTCACGCAACTTCTGGCGCTTCTCAGGCAGTTCGTCAGCAAAGGCGAAGATACCACCCTACCGCGACTGATTCGAGGAAAGCCGCCGCTGGTACTTCGCCAACCTCTGGCGATAACGTTCCCGCTCCTTCTCAAACCCGTCGAGGGTATGCTCGAGGCGGGAGATGGCCCCGAGTGGCGTGATAGTGACAGCGAGATCAATCTCGCAATCCGCGCCGTTGCGCTGGAGCAGGGTCTGATGGTGGTAATTGTCGCCCCGGCCATGCGTTCGGGCGAACCCTTGTCAGCGAGGTCGCAATAACCATGGACGCGCCGGATGCGCCCGTCGATTGACAGCGTGAAAAAGATGCTGGTAACGGAATCGGTCAGGCACTCAACGCACCGCTGTCGGAGGCAAGTGCGAACGCCTTTTAGCACAGACAAATCGAACAGATCATTCGTAAATCCTTCAACAGTAGCGATGCTGTCCAAAACGCATTTGACGAGTAGCTCGAGCGGAACGTGCGGTCTGGGACCCGCAGAATTGCGCTCTTGCCGCTGCAGATCTGACGGTACGCTCGCGGGTCGACGCGAGCGCCGGCGTGCCGACATCCGATGAGCACGAGATAACGCTCAAGCTGCGCATGGCGGATTTCTTTGTGGTCGCCGATACGCGACTCGACCGATCTGACGGCGAGAAAAAGCCGCAGTTTGAGGAGGACATAGCGCCGTTTGAAATGAAGCCGCCCGACCCGGCCGCCACTATCGTTTTTCACGCGAGCCCTTCCATCCACAGCCGTTAATCCTTGACAACAAAGCGACGTCGCCATTGGGACGAATCCTCTCGTACCGAAGCCCGCCTGCGGCACCTCTTCCTACAATTGAAGATCTGCTGAGACGGTCGCTGTACGGCCGTCTCCACTGCTCGGTGGACCCAAAGGTCATGAATTCGCTGCCAAGGGCACAAGGTCCGCTTCGCTCAAAATATCGTCGAAGAGTTCACGCTGACACTTTGGCACGTCGGGGCTGTGGAAGTGTGGAAGGGGCACCTACCGTCGCGGAGGTGTCATTCAAATGCGACATGCCTGGCGGCGAAATGTCTGGCAAGGCAGCTCGTAGGGCGCTCAAGCTGTTCAACGCTCTGCAGGAAGATCTCGGCGACTACCTGACTCGCACGCACGCCAGCAAAACCGCCCTCGCGCTGCCGGCTGTTTGAGCTTTCTCGGATAGCGTTCGGTCCCAGGTACGATTGCCGGCACAAGGCCAGAACTCAATCATGCATGTTTCGCCCATTGCGGTGAGGTGGGCGGCATAGGCCGCCGGTGTTTGATAGCCGAGGGCTGAGTGTGGACGGGCCGCATTATAGTCGGCAACCCACCGGGACACGGCTGACCGTGCGTGATCGAGGCCGAAAAACAGTGTCTCGTTCAGGAGTTCGTCCCTCATCTTCGAATCAAAGGCTTCACAGATGCCGTTTTGCATGGGCTTGCCGGGAGCGATGAAGCGATGAAGTGCCAGGCGACGCCCGTCTCTTCGCTCCAGGCCAGCATGGCGTTCGAGGTGAACTCCGTGCCATGACCACTGACGATCAGGTCGGGCTTGCCGCGCCGGGCGATAACCAGGCTCAGTTCTCGGGCTACCCTGCGACCCGAAATGGACGTGTCGACGATCGCGGCCAGGCATTCCTTGGTTACGTCGTCGATCGCGTTGAAGACGCGGAACCGGCGGCCATGCGCAAATTGGTCATGAACGAAATCGACCGACCAGCGGGCATTCGGCCGGGCGATCGTCAGTAGCGCGGCACGCGTGCCCGTTGCCTTCTTGCGTCCCTTGCGCTTGCGCACGGAAAGGCCCTCGTCGCGATAGAGGCGCTGTGTCTTTTTGCGACTGAGCACGTAGCCCTCCCGCCGCAGCAGGACATGCAGCCTACGATATCCGAATCGACGCCGTTCGCCAGCAAGCGTGCGAAGACGCACCCGCAACTCCGCATCTTCCCGGCGACGGTGTCGATAGCGCACCGAATGACCGATCCGCTCCGGTGATCTTGCACGCCCGCCGCTCGCTCATCTCATGGACATCCATGAGGATCGCGATGGCCTCTCGCCTCGCGACGGGCGTCACCACTTTCGGGACAAAAGGTCCTTCAACGCCGCCTGA
>Ga0209281_1001302_pt1 | contig 15922 bp, 16 predicted proteins | sample MedtruBG_FD_187514 | JGI IMG/M metagenome (GOLD analysis project Ga0209281, IMG submission 187514) | Root nodule microbial communities of legume samples collected from California, USA - Medicago truncatula BG (SPAdes) (version 2) | ecosystem: Host-associated > Plants > Roots > Nodule | place... | reverse complement strand
ATTGCATCCATCGCATCCTCAGAATCATGAAAGTATCAGATTTATTATTTCGGTATTGAAAAGTGAAATGGCTCGTATAGAAGCTGAAATGTCAGCCTATATTTCGAAAAATTTCAGTGAATTATCTACATTATTGAGCGCCGTTAAAGGTGTTGGTGCAGCGACTGTTGCCGTGCTGCTGGCTGAGGTTCCGGAACTTGGAACGTTGTCACGACGTGAAATTAGTGCGCTTATTGGGGTTGCTCCAGTAAACAGAGATTCCGGCACAATGCGCGGTCGCCGAACGGTATTTGGAGGGCGAGCCTCCGTCCGAACAGCTCTCTATATGTCCGCACTGGTCGGGACGAGGCACAACCCAGTAATTAAAGAATTCTATACACACCTCGTTGCCGCAGGAAAACCAAAAAAGGTTGCACTGACCGCCTGCATCAGAAAACTACTGACCATCCTTAACGCAATGCTGAAAAATAATGAAGCATGGGATCCGTTGTATCACCAACATGCTTCGTAATCGGGTTTGAAGACAGTTGCTATGCTCAAACTATAGGGCAGGATCGTCTACCGGGGCGGGGTCAGTCCAAAAATGACTCCGAGGTGTCTGTTAAACCCGTGGCGATTCAGTCCAATTTAGGTCGAGGAGATTCAAGCAGGATGTTAACTTTCCTCAATATTGATGAAGGTGAGAATCATAAATAATGGTCAATTTCAAATTCAATTTTTGAATTGATTTCATCTAAAAATAGCACTATTCAACTCATAATATGATTATTCATAATGAAGCCATCGAAACAAAAGCGAACTAATGAGGACAATCATGAATACATTTGATAAGCACGATCTAAGCGGTTTACTGGGTAAACAAATTATTTATACCTACGATAATGGTAGAGCCTATGAGATCTACATTAAAAATAGTAACACTATTGATTACCGAATCCACACCGGACCAGTTGGTAACCGATGGGTAAAAGACCAAAAGGTTTATATTGTGCGGGTAGCCGCACAGGTTTACAAAATTTCCTGGACTGAGCCAACCGGAACCGATGTCAGCTTGATCGCTAACTTGGGTGATATGATTTACCACGGTACCATCTTTTTCCCTCGCTGGGTTGTAGACGAGCCGCAAAAAACCGTATGTTTCCAGAATGATCACCTGAGCCTGATGGAGGAGTATCGCTCTGCAGGGCCCGCCTACCCTACCGAGGTGGTTGATGAGTTTGCCACAATTACTGATATGTTTGATCGCGGTGAAAATAACGAAAACGTTATTAATTGTAGTGCGAAAGACTTGCCGCCAGATTTTCCGGCCGCGCTGCGCTAATAACTTCTTTGCCCCTGTAATATACCGGGGCTGTTTTCCTGCATATACAAAAGGAGTTTAACCATGGGGTTAACCACAAAAGTTTTTGTCAGCAGTGATGCCAACAATGGATTTGGCGTCTGTTCTACCCTGATCATGGGGGAGAAAGAAGCGATACTGGTTGACGCACAATTCACCCTTTCCAATGCTCATCGCTTGGTAGCCGAATTGATAGAAAGTCAGAGAGTCCTCAAAAAAATATTTATTACTCATCTCCACCCTGACCATTTTTTAGGGCTAGAGGTTATTAAAGATGTTTGGCCAGATGCTGAAGTCATTGCGTGGAAGAAAATATCTGATGATGTGAATAATGCTTATGATTTCAAGCTGGATTACTGGGGAAAAACTATACTAAAAGAGAACGGGGCCAACAGAAAATTCGATATCACGATGATTGATGATGATACGCTCATACTAGAGGGGGAAACTATTAATATCCTTGGTATAATGAGTGGCGACTGCATCGATATTACACCACTCTGGATCCCATCCCTTCGGACGCTGATTGCTTCAGATATTGTTTTTGAAAATACTCATGTCTGGATTGCTGATATGCGCAACGAAGAACGTATGGAAAACTGGATGCAAGCTCTGGAAATACTGGAAGACCTTGAGCCCGCGGTGGTGATTCCGGGCCACGCACCGGTTGCCCCAACCCTATATCCATCTTCAATTAGCTTCACTCGCCAGTATATCCGCGATTTCCGCAAACAACTGCACAGAACCGCCAACAGCAACGAACTAATTGCACAGATGGAACGAATCTATCCTAGTATGCCAGTGCGTATCTGCCTAGAATTTAGTGCAAAAATCCTTAAAGACCATTATGTCTGGCCCGGGGACTGGCCACCCTCCTTAAGAAACATGCCAGCTGAACTTTGACTGCGAAATATAAACAATAAATTAAACAAAAATATCCCCTGCCGTTTTGGGGAGTTTTTATATCCGAGTCATGAAGAGCAAAAGCCTGAACAATTTTATAGAGTTAGCTCACAGTAACTTTGATTGCATCCGTCCGTTCGCTTACTTTAAAGCTAAACACCTGTTTACCACTTCGAATGGAGTGCTCAAAAAGTCATAAAATTGATCAATTTACGAATGGGCTTAAGCCAGAATAAACTCTTTTGCTAACTTTATTGCTATGGTATCTACCGGGGCGGGGCGACTGGCGCCAACCGGCTGAATATCATGCATTTCAATAGGTGTAGTTGTTGTTGGTATAAACGCCGACTAGATCTGTACGCACGTTAAGAATGTTGTACGGTCCCACCACCTGCACCGAGCTGCGCCAGGTGTCAAATGGTCTGTACGGAGTAGCTGCCGCCATCGGCGATAATCTCAATTTTAATCGCCTGAATGTGCACATCGTCATCCACCCAGATGCGATATTTCTGTTTATAAGAGTGGCGCTTATAGCTCTCGCGCATGGACTTTTCGCGGTTGCAGGAGATCTTCACCGGGCACCTGGTGAGATGAACCAACAATGCCGCCAAAGGAGCCGCCCAGCAACGAGCGTTTCAGATTCACTTTGCCCTGGGGAATATTGAGATATTTAGCGACCATGGCGCGGGTACGGTGTGCGCCGTCGATGGTCATGATCTACTCGTTATCATCCAGATACGCTATAATTGACTCAGGTTCTATTTAACCATGTTCCTGAAAACCGGCGCCGATATCCCCTTTCACCGTATGGTGACGATTGATACTTTTCCTGTACGGTATGTCAGACTAAAGCGTTCAATGAAAGCATTCCAGGTTGATTAAACTCCATTTTACTGCATATTTTTCTGCCAATTCAGTCAGTATCATGGAGATAAATTCCGGACCGTTATCCATACGAAGCATGGCTGGATAGCCACGGTTTGCAGCAATCCTGTCGAGAACACGGACCACTCGCTGAGCTGGCAGATTCAGTTCGATTTCAATCGACAACGCCTCACGGTTAAAGTCATCAACAACATTGAACGTGCGAAACGACGGCCACAGACCAAGGCATCATGCATAAAATAGACAGACCAGCTCTGTTTCAGCGCTTCCGGCGTGGCCAGCGGCGAAGGATTACGCGCCGGCAACTTGTGAATGGCGCGATTATGCGGGTATTTACACTATTTTCTAGGTGAGTTACCTCCCGGAACAAGCACTTAGGAAGCATAAACGGCATACTTGCGTTGTTCGCTTACTGGCCTTTGTCATCTTCGCTGTATACACAATCATGACCGCAAATGGCCTACATTGTTCAGCTGGAGGTGCACCCAATTGCATTTGGAGGCCACGGCAAAGCCACCTGCATAGCAGATGGCTTGTTTACAAAACAAGTAAACGATATCTCTCTGTTCATTGGTGGGCTTTATTTTTTATCAGGTATACCACACTCGGAATCCCACTTAACAAATTGTGCACCATATACAGTATCGTCGTCGCTGACAAAAGTTATCGCTCCTTCCTTAGCAGTCTTATCTGTCAGGTCTCCCAACAGAGATAAATGAACCGACCTTGAATAGAATTCGTGATTTTTAGCATCAAAAGCTTTGTAGCAGCCATTATCTTTTATCAGATTAAGCGTTTTTTTACTTTTAGACATAACTACAATATCAAAAGTCTTTTGATATTTTGGTTTCCCATACACAACAACTGTTCCTTCGGATGAAGGTGTCGCTTCGATAATAATTTCACCAGCAATATCTGTTGCCATTGCCGAAAAAGTGAACAGAAGGCCAATACTCAATATTAACTTCTTCATTTTACTACCCCTATGGTAAAAAATCTTCCAGTCAATGATATGCTATTAATCGGAAGAATAAGATAAACAGTAGTTCAATACACAATTTATGCAGAATAAACTGAACCGCCTAGAACGTGAATTAAACCATCTGCAGGTGTAACAGGAGATTGAGGGTGTCTCATTCGAGAACACCTCACGACCACCTAGTGTGTGGGGTCACCTTCGTCACATCTTCCACCCGCTCGCATGAAAAATTCGTCAGTGTCACCCGAAATCCATTATGTTTGCCAGCCTCTTTGGCACGTGACAGCATATTCTCGCACTGCTCCTGTGTCAGTCGGCGCGCTGAATAATACGTCCATGAGACCGGCGCTCCTCCTGTTTTATGGATTACGCCTGTAATACGGTACATTCACTCCAGCCCTCATGTTTCTGTGACTGTTGTTCAACAGTATGATCCAGTCGACTGATACCATGCAACCTCCGGTTACGCTGATAAACAAACTGTAAAAATATCGCCTGCCTGAATCCAGATTTCTCCATTATATTATGACGGAATGTGTAAAGAGTTTTGACATCACGCCCCGTCAGGGCCGATACCACATGTATACTCAGCCCCGACACAAAATACGGCAGCAGAAAACGCTCCGTCAGCGTCAGGCTGGCAGCCACCACACACTCATCATCCCTGAGAGGCTCTCCCCAGTGCGATGCCCGTCTCAAGGCCAGACGCAGTGAGACTATGTCCAACTTCTGTGCCAGTACCCGCTCACCACAGCTTTCAGCCGGAAACATCCGGCCGGTCACCTCCCGCGTCAGCCAGACCACTGTGGCATCCGGTCTTCGTGCCTTAAGATTGTTAAACGCCGTCCATTCGCCCCGAAAAAAAAGCAGACTGTCCACCACAATCACGACCCTGCGGGCGTCGCTTACCACACGTGGCAGAGGGCAGGTATTGAACCTCATCTTCACGCAGACCATTTCCGGCAACAATGCAGCAAGTCCTGCGTACAGCCAGTTGTTCTCTGTCAGCACCATCAGCAGGATATCACTATTCATGTGATGCCCTCCATATCACGGCAAATCCCTCCTGCCAGCACGAAATAGGCCTCTCCTTACTCTCAATCATTTATTCTCCTCAGACTCTCCCCTCATGAACACGGTGGTAAATAAAAGCAATAAGTTTTTTAAAAAATTAGGGTTTATCAGAGTGAGCACCCAATGAGCAGGCGCAGCACTCACCCTATGTATGACTGCTTCAGTCTCGAACACTAAGCCTCTTCTTTAAAAGTTGTAGTTCATCAAATAAGCATGAGTTTTATGTTATTCTTTTTTGAGATTGGCCCTAATCGAAAGGATAAATCCTCCTTCAGAAATTCGAGAATCTGAAAGTAGTAAAAGCTGTCGCAATCTTCATGATCTCCAGCATCGTAATTATAAATAAATGCACAAACATTTGTATATGTAAGAAAAAATTATTTTTTGCAACTATATTCTAGAAATAACATTACATTTCCGCACTCGAAGGGTCCTGATTACATTAATACGCTTCCAGAGAGTTTTTGTTCTAAAAGCGGATGTCAGTCTACGATGGTTATTCTTTCTAAATGTGTAATGTATAATTCCAATACACAGAATATTTTCGGTATACATTCATGAGTCAGTGTTTTGTCCCTCTGGAATGATTGCTGAAGGATACCCGTAGCCATGATATGAAGAAAATCCGTTTCTTGTACAACTTTTTCTTCCGGCCAGTTCGGATAACGTCGCAGCATAATTGTTTTCATAAATCTCAGGAACTGAGATTTATCGAAGGCGAACCCGCGCAGTTTCAATACTGTCAAATAGTCAAAATTTTCAATAAGATAACTGGAATAAGCAGAAAATAACCCGTTGATAAATTCATACGGATTGCCATTAATCCATTCTTTTTGACTTGATTCATTTTCAAGCTCATCAACCATCTTTCTGATATTTTCGTCATGACGTTGTGTAAGCGCGAGGATAACCGATGGGAGATCAGTGAAAAAATGATAAAAGGATCCTGTTGAGGTTCGAGCCTCTTTTGACAGGCTCTGTATTGTCAGCGGTTCAGAATTAGCAAGAATGCGTGCAGCCGCGTCCAGTATTTGCCTGATCCGTTGTGCGCCCCTTTCCTGCGCTGCTGGTCGTTCCTTCATGCTTTGCCTGTACTCATTCGAACTCATGATTTCATGCCTATTGTTATGCTCATGAGTTTAGCGTAGCATAAACTAGAATTATTTTTCTAGTTTTATTGCTTCTTTCCCGAAAACGAAGGCTGTAGATGAAATGAATTATTATCAGGTCGTGCGTAAGGTACTGAGACTGGCGGGAGCAGTTGCCCCGCTTCCTTCTCTTGCAGGTTGCTCCACAGCACCTTCCATTGCGTTGTTTGGCGCTACCTTTCCTGACTGGCTGCTGTGCGCCGGATCTGGATGTTTTATCATGCTCGCGATCCATATCTTGCTTCGCGATAGTAAATTCAGGGAATGGCTTCAACCCGCAGTCCTGGTATATCCCTGCATGACAGCATTGGCCACAATGTTTTTATGGCTGTTATTATTTCCTGCTTAAAAAGAGACTTATGACATGTCTGTACGCAAAAAAATATATTGCATGTTTCTGGTTCTGCTGACTGCAGGAGTTCTGAGTATTGTATTGTACAGGATTGACGGGCACCCGCGCACTGATGACGCTTACGCTTATGCTGATACCATCACGGTGGTACCGGAAATCAGTGGGAAAATCATCGAATTACCTGTTCGCGATAATCAGCAGGTTCATCGGGGAGATTTACTTTACCGGATTGATCCGCGCCCCTATCTGAATGAACTTAGCTCGGCGCAGGCAAAACTTATTACGCTCGAAGAACAGATAAAGCTCTCTCAGCGTTCGGTTAATGCCCAGAAGTATAACGCTGATGCTGTCTCTGCGCAGGAGGCGAGTGCCAGGGCTCAGTTTGTTCAGGCGACAGACACCTATCGACGCAAACTGGGGCTCGTCGGCAAAGGGTATGTTTCACGCGAGGAGCTGGAGCAGTCGCGGACGGCAATGAATAGTGCGGAAGCATCATGGAACGCATCCCGGCAGCAAAGCAAGCAGGCCAGCGCGGCGGTGAGCGGCGTTGATGCGCTTGTTGCCCAGCGAGGGGAGCTTCAGGTGCAGATAGCCGAGGCTAAACTCAACCTTGAGTACAGTGAGGTCCATGCGCCATTTGACGGACGGATAGCCTCCCTGAGAACAACAGTGGGTCAGTATGCATCACCCGCACAGTCTGTTATGACGCTTATTGATACAAATAAATGGTATGTAATAGCTAATTTCCGTGAAACGGAACTGAAAAATGTACGTAATGGAACACCGGCTACCATCTGGCTTTCTGGCGACACCAGCAAAGTGTTCAACGGGACAGTTGAGTCTGTCAGCTATGGTGTCCTGCCTCAGGACGGCAGCAGTATTACCGGCGGCCTCCCCTCGGTGGAGCGCAGTATCAACTGGGTCCACGTTTCGCAACGTTTCCCGGTAAAAATATTCGTGCCAGACCCTGATCCCGAATTATTCCGCGTAGGGGCTTCAGCGCTCGCTACCCTTGACAAGAACCATCACTGAGTCTGGAAATAAATAATGGAAAATGATAACCGTTATTCTCTCCGTCTCTGGCAGGATTTACTTCCTTATCCGGGAAGGGAGAATCAGGTATGCAGAACTGTTCTGGCCAGTATTCTGGTGGTCATCATCTCCCAGATGCTGCAGATACCCTGGCTTGCCCTGTCCCTGATCGCCGTATTCTTTGTCAGCCAGACAAATGTCGTACTCACACGGTTAACCGGAATGCTTTTTCTTGTGGGGACGACTTTTGCAGTGAGTCTTTCACTGCTGATGCTGCAGGTGACATGGAATGTACCCTTGTTGCGCATAATAGCTGCTTCCACCATCTTTCTGGTCTGCGTGTTTCTGATGCGTACCAGCCCGCTTTACGGTGCTGTTTTTTTTGTCGTGGCTCTTGTCGTTATTTACTCGCAGAGTCTGGTTGATATCAGTACAGACGCAGAACAGGTGGTCAGAAATATTCTCTGGGTATGCGTGTCCATCAACTACGCTATCTGCGTCACGATGATAATCAATACGCTATTGCTGCCTGCAGAACCCATAATGCAGTTAAAACATGTAATGCTTGCCCAGATAGACAGCATCATTCGGAGACTTTGTTCAACTCATCCTCCCTGTCAGAAAGATATAGGCCAGGCCGGGCGTGACATGCAGTCAATGCACTTGTTGTTGAGGTATGCAGCAATGCGAAACAGCGAATACCGTCAACAGCAAGACCGGTACATGTTAAGGGTAACCACGCTGGCTGAACTGCGTGCGCTTGCATGCCATTTACCCATGAGGGCTGACATGTCTGCAACTGACGAGCTTGCTGCAGATGCTATCAAAGGATGTTGTCTGGACATCCATGAAGCCATTTATCATGATAAACCGGAAACTCTTTCAGAGCCCCTGGATGTTTGTGCGCAAAATGGGGTTCTTAACAGAATGGTTAATGTACTGAATGCCTATTCCCAGAACACCAAATCTGGGCTTTTCCCAACGGCGACGAAGAGGATCCCCTTCCTTTTGCCTGATGCCTTCAGTAATTCCCGGTACAGAATATTCGCGCTTAAAACGCTTTTCAGTACATTAATATGTTATCTGATTTACACCTCCGTCGACTGGCCAGGGATACATACCATAATGCTGAGTTGCCTGATTGTTGCCCAGCCGGGGCTGGGCAACATACAGCGAAAAATAATACTACGCCTGGCGGGGGCAACGATTGGAGGTATGATAGCCCTGCTGTCAGTTGTATATATTATCCCACATATAGATACAATTTTTGGGTTATTAATGCTGGTAATTCCTGTACTGATAGGCTCGGCATGGATAGCTAACGGTTCGGAAAATATCAGCTATGCCGGGGTGCAGATAATGTTTACATTTTCTCTGGCGGTACTGGAAACATTTTCTCCTGTGTATGAGCTTACTGAGATCAGAGACAGACTGGTGGGAATTGTGGCTGGTATTCTTATCGCCGGAATAGTGCATACGGTTATCAGCCCGGAACGTGAGGGTGATGTTCTGCTTAATCGGATGGCTGAGTTAATAAAACAAGCCAGTATGAGATGGTCAAATACGGATAGCCTTCAAAATGATTATAGTCCAGTCATTAAATCTCTGGCTGAATGTGAAGCGCTTGCATCCTGCGTGACACTTGAGCCAGGCTGGAATGCTTCCGAAGGTACCCACGATGCACTGAATCAGAGAATAAACTGTCTGCTGAGGCAGGTCGGGAATATCATTATGCTAATGAATGAACTGGGTTTCATCTCGGTTGAACTGCCAGAAAAATACAGAAAAGATGCTGATGCCGTATTACTGGCATACGGAAATCAGCTTGATGATGTTTGTAACTGGTTGCGCGGGAAAATACCCACATATGTAACAGAAAACATTGTTGTTCCCGAAAGCATACCAGATATTTTTAGAGATAAACTCAGTGAGTTTAATGTTGCTCTGATTAATTTGAAGCAAATTGCAGCGAAAAATTAATTTTTCCGCCCATACCGAATGAGCACAGCTGCAACCATTCTGCATTGGAAATGGGGTGTATACCATGTGTAAAGTGTTATTGAAGGCCTTGACGTTAGCTGAACGGTATCGATTCAGGTTACTGTTTCTTGCCAATTTTGCTTTTACAATTACTCTGTCTATACCGGCGTCAGGATACGTTATGGAAATGACCGCTTTCTTATTTTTTCTGGGCACAGCAATTATCGCCCTGATGAAAAGTCAGTACATAACTATTATATGGACGATAAGTGCTCTTAATTTCCTTTTTTACCTTCTCACTATTGAGACCGCTACCTCCCCTTACCTTCCTTTTTTTTACTTACATAACATCCCGGTGATCCTCCTGTATATTATTACGTCTGTGATTATTTTTCGTCATGTTGTTAGAGGCGCTCCCGTCACAGCTGAAACACTGTATGGTCTGGGCTCCTTATATTTACAGACCGGGCTGGTTTTTGCCTTTATCTATGATTTTATAGAACATATTCATCCAGGGAGTATTTTAACACCTGTCGGACTGGTAAGTTTCGACTCCCTTGTGTACTTCAGCATCGTGACGCTGACAACACTTGGTTATGGAGATATTCAGCCGGTGACGCCTGTAACAAGGCTACTTGTATGTACAGAGAGTATTTTTGGTGTCTTATTTATTGCTATTATCGCATCGCGGATAATGTCTGCATTACATAGTAAAAAATGACACAAAATATTGGAAAGATAAAATTTTTTACACAATGGCAGATATTCTCTCATTGTGTAAACTATTAATCTCACACTGTCGTGTAAACTAACTATGTCAAAATTTATTGTGTCTGTGGTCAATGATGTTCTGTTGTGGATAGAGAAAAATCTACACAGACCATTAACAGTGAGTGAAGTTGCAAAAAAATCAGGTTTCTCGGAATGGCATTTCCAGCATTGCTTCAAAGATTTATGTGGTGTTTCGTTAGCAGCTTATCTCCGGATGCGAAAAATGACCGTTGCCGGAAACCTTCTGAAGCAGAGGACGCTATCCATTTCTGAAATTGGGTTCCTTGTAGGCTTCGATGAAATTTCGTCGTTCAACAGAACCTTCCGACGACATTATGGCATATCGCCCGGTAAATATCGTTTTTGCTGGGAGCAGTATGTGAAAAAAGAGGTTTACCCCGTTCATTTAACAATGAAATAATCTGGTGCCTTTTTTAACATTAATTACGAAACTATAACTTCACCATCAAGTTAACAATACAGATTGTTGTGTTTATTTGCAGATGTATCAACAACCTCGAATTTGCTTGTGTGGAAACAGTAATTTTAGACTACTCAATGAACAACTTTGTGAAAGAGTTTATTCTTTATGAATCTTACGTTCATGACTTAAAATCTCATCGGGGTACACCTACGTAAAACATTTCACCAATGATTTCCTTCAAGTCCTAACGCTGCGGGTTTCCATTTGCAAGTCATATGCTTTGAAGGGCCATGATTGAATGCCCTTTTTTAGTGTATAACCATAGTATTAGATTTAGTGCTGGCTGGTTCTGGTAGACATTATCAACTGGTGGTTCGTTCTGCCTACGAGAATCTATCTTTTCCAGTTGGGCATGAAAGTTTTGCTTAAGATATCTTCCCTGCTTTCTTCCAGGTTGATTTCCCTGCTTCTTAGTTAGACTGTTTAAATTTTTCGAGGCCCAGCATCATACACATTATGGTGCTTTGTTTCTGTGATGTCGGTTCGTTTAGAAAGGATTGAGCTACAGCGGCAGATAATAGGTATAGAGAATTATATTCTGAGGTTTCTATGTGTCTTTTACTGATAATTTTTATTGCTATTGTATTAGTCGCAACTTTTTTTGCGTGGTGTTTAGTGCGTATGAATGATTTCTTTGATGATTAGGTATAGGCGGCATTTGGCTCGTTGCACAACATTTTTTCTTATTGTCCTGTGAAGCTCGAAGTGGGAGGTAGTTGTCACCTAAAACCGATTATCACATCGGTGTGTGCGGCAACCTGTCGCCGAAGCGTTTTTCCACCGACCTCAGCATCACATCCTGCGCCGTCGAACTGTCGTAGCCTACGATACTTACCCCAGCCCATGGCCTCTGTGTAGCAGCAGTCCAGCGGGAACGTCACCCTCAGTTTTTCACCGTTGCCACAGCTAAACTCGAAACCGTCTGAACACCAGCGCATATTGCTCTCTACTTCCATTATTTTACCCTTGTATTCACGCTTCGACTACTCTGGTTTGACAAACAGTAACAACAGGTTATGCTCGCGTAATATCCTGTTAAACCGTTTGGTATTTAACAGTGGCCCCCTCTGCGCGACGTTGCTTACGCAGGATGCCTGACCTGCCCCCAGTATTAAATACAACCGTCAGTTAGTAATGTCGGTTTGTTTATCTTCAGATTTTCCATTTCGCCACCGTGCTGCAAACTCTGATGGTGTCTGATAATTCAGTGCCGAATGTGGACGTCACTCGTTATAATCCTGCCGACAGTCATTAATGATTTTCCTGGCGTAAACGATATCGCTGGATCAGTGCTCATTCAGACATTAATCGCGAAATCGTCCGTTAAAGCTCTCAATAAATCCGTTCTGCGTTGGCTCGCCCGGCTGAATTAGGCGCAACTCAACACCATGCTCAAAGGCCCACTGATCCAGTGCGAGGCAAGTTAACCCCGGTCCTGGTCCGTTTTTATCGTATCCGGATAGCCTCGAAACAATGCCATACGGTACGGAACACGCGTGACCTGAACGCCCGAAATCCCGAATGTGATGATAATTTTCAGACATTCCTTCGTGAAGTCGTCCACACAGGTCAGGCACCTGATTCAGCGACCGGTGGCCAGCACGTCCATGACGAAATCCATCGACCAGGTCAGGTTGGGCGCTGCCAGGCAGAGCAGCGGCAGGTCTACAAAGACAAACCTGTAAGCCTGCATGAACGACGTTACGACAGAACGGCCGCATCAAACATAAACTCAACGGATTCCCGCTTCTGGTCTGTCGTCAGTACTTTCGCCCCAGCACCCCCCGAAGCGCCTCCTTATCCAGCATGGCTTTGGCAAGCAGCTTCTTGAGTCTGGCGTTCTCTTCCTCAAGCAACTTCAGGTGCTCTCCTCGGGCACTTCCATACCGCAACACTTCTAGCACCACGTGTTAACGGTGGCGTCGGAAATGGCGTGCTTGCGGCAGGGCCCACGGGCAGAAACCCCGGCTTCAGCCTCGTGCAGAATGCTGATGATCTGTTAGTCAGATAAACGCTTCTTCATGGGGGTGTCCTCATGTGGTTTATGAAGACAATACTAACATCGCTGTGTGTTAATCAACGGGGAGCAGGTCCGCTTGAGGATAATGAATTAATCCGATGTTTTCAGGGTAAATGCATCAATGTTTGACAGTATCCGCAAAACACTATAGAGCTCCGGCCCATGGTACTTCCCTACCCTTTATCACTTAAGACCAACATGGGGGCATTTGACCAGAGAGCCTTTTGGACAACAAGCGGCTGGGACTTGCACAGGAGATGATAAGGCAGGTATTGGACAAACGTGCCCTCACCCCGCTCACAAGCCAAGCTAGACATGAGGTGACTGCAATATTCTGATGTCACGTTTACTCTATTTAGTGATGTATCTTTTTATGACATAAAGATTTCAGCTATGTAGAGAATGGGATTATAATTGCAATATACTAAAAAAACTGACGGTGTTTCTTCATATCCGTACCTTGCTGAAACCTGTATAACGAGATTTGATCGATTAATATGATTAAGTGAGTCAGATGAAAAAAACGAGCGATAAAATGCTGACTGTCAGTATTCTGATACCTGCACTTCTATTCACTTTACTGTCAGGAGGGATGGCGGTTCGTCAACTCAAACGCGACACGGTAGTGAAGGCAGATATTCTCCTCAAACAGATCGATCACGTAACCGGACTTGCCCGCAATGCCACACAAACTACTGCGGAAATGGCAGACCAGCCATGCGACGAAATTCTTGAAAAAATCACAGCCAATGGAGCGTTTACCCCTTATATCCGCAGCACTGGTCTGATACGTGGTGATACACTTGTCTGCTCATCTGTTACCGGCGTGCATGAGCAAGATGCATTAGAAGTATATGGATCACGACTCTCCCCCGGGAAAGATGGAATGCGGATATTTACTGTCCCTGGTACACGCAACGTGCCCGGTCATGAAGCAATTATTTATACCACCCGTGCGAGTAAAAATATGACCGCATTCAGCGTAGTCGATGCCAGGTATTTTATCGATCTGATGGATTCTCTAAATATGGAAAATAATTCAATCCTGAAGTTACGATTCAGTGAAGGTCCCGTGATTAGGGTGCCTGAGAAACTCGATCCATATATTACTCCGTTCCATGCGATGTTTAGTTCTGTCTTTAGTCAGGCACAACTGGAAGTGGAGACCCCCTTACTGTCGCTTCACCACTATTTCTTTCGCAATATGGTGTTTCTGGGACCGCTGTCTGTTTTACTGTCACTGGCCATGTTGTTTTTGATGCGACGCTGGCAATCGAGGAACATGTCACTTGCTGAAGAAATCCGCAAAGGAATGGCTGAAGGTGAATTCATTGTTCATTATCAACCTGTATGTGGGACTGAATCAGGTAAATGTACCGGTGCAGAAGCTCTGATGCGCTGGCAACGAGGAGACGGAAGAGCCATTTCTCCGGCTATATTTATCAGTGCAGCGGAAGAAAATGGAATGATCATTAGCCTCACCCAGCATCTTTTTACTCTGATTGCTGAAGATATTCGGAACTGGCATGTGACAGCCCCTTTCCATCTCGGTGTCAATATTGCAGCTGCGCATTTGGCTGATAAAGCATTTGTGAAGGATGTACTCCGCCTCTGGGTTTCGCTCGACCCGTCCATTACGCTGTTACTTGAGATTACGGAGCGCTCACTGGTTGAAGACACCCTTTCGGCGTCCATAAAACTAAATGAACTTCGGCAAAAAGGGTGTCGTGTAGCAGTCGATGATTTCGGAACCGGGTACTGCTCCCTGAACGTCCTTCAGAATCTGCCTGTAGATTACCTGAAGATTGATAAAAGCTTTGTCGATACCCTTAGCTCCGCCGGCACCGATACACCAGTCTTGGATACGACTATCGGTCTCAGTAAACGACTGGGCTTCACATCAATTGCAGAAGGAGTCTGCACAGCTCAGCAGATAGACTGGTTGGCAGCAAACGGTGTACCTTATGTCCAGGGCTATTTTTATGCCCGGCCCATGCCCGCTGCAGATTTTTACCAGTGGTACATGCGTCAAAAAAGTATAAGCTGAAAACCGCGTATGACCATACTTCAGGAGGTGTAAACTGCGGATTGCCATCGTCGGCCAGCGTGCCCTCAGGATACTGCGCTCTGAGCACTCGGATTAACAAGACCTGTACAGAGCGTCTGACACCAGGAGCGCGGTAGTTTTTTTATTAGGTCGTTTTCCATTTCAGTGCGTTGTAGCTTTTCTTCTGCTCGCGTATTTCGATCTGTTCCGGGTTTATGGGAAAGCCTTTTATCAGTTTACCATGTCGTTCACCCCGAAACTGCTTTACCCATTGCGTGATGGTAGAAAAACCAACATCCATAGCACTGGCTGCTACTGCAAGGGTGTTGTTCTGATCAAGGATCATTTGAGCGGATTTGTGTTTAAACTCTGCGCTGAAATTTCTTCTTTTCAATTGGCCACCTGAACATAGGGGGTCTGTCTACAAACAAACATGGTTTAAGATGAATATTGATCATGCAATATTTGGTAAGTGCTTCGTATAGCAACTGTTTAATATCCTTTAGCTATAATCGTTAAAGTTGTGATGTAGCTTGTCTCTTGGCAAGGTGTAATTAGCGAAATATATACATGGATAGTTGCTTAAAAGAGCACGGGGAAAGGTTAGCTAGCCCAGCCCCTCCGGTTGAAGCCGGCATCACAACTTTCGTTTTATAACCCCAGTAATGGACTGCCCTCACGACAGCAGACAAATTCTGTCCTCGTAGCGAACCCTGTTCAAATTCTTACAGACTGACGCCACCGAGGTGACTGAATCGCCACGGGTTTAACAGACACCTCGGAGTCATTTAAGATGACTTAAAGAGAGGTGCCCATGAGCGGTAAACGTTATCCCGAAGAGTTTAAAATTGAAGCAGTCAAACAGGTTATTGATCGCGGTCATTCTGTTTCCAGCGTTGCAACACGTC
>Ga0209281_1001301_pt1 | contig 15924 bp, 15 predicted proteins | sample MedtruBG_FD_187514 | JGI IMG/M metagenome (GOLD analysis project Ga0209281, IMG submission 187514) | Root nodule microbial communities of legume samples collected from California, USA - Medicago truncatula BG (SPAdes) (version 2) | ecosystem: Host-associated > Plants > Roots > Nodule | place... | reverse complement strand
CCGCCAAACCCGGCATGGACGCCCCGAGCCGACCTAGGTATGATGTCGCCCGCTGCACCAGTAGCTCAGCTGGATAGAGTACTGCCCTCCGAAGGCAGGGGTCGTGGGTTCGAATCCCGCCTGGTGCGCCATCTTCTTTCCTTTGTATTACAAGGGGATAGCGCTCCTGACAGAAACCTGTCCTAGTCCTGAAAGTCGTTTTTGCCACAAATTTGCCACACTTGAACGTGGCGGGAATGGTCGAAATGGCAACAATCAGGAATCGCGGCGAGTATCAGTGGGAAGCGCAAATCCGTCGTAAGGGCTATCCAGCCCAAAGAAAAACCTTCGAAACCAAAGCCGATGCCCAAGCCTGGGCGCGCATGATCGAAAGCGAAATCGACCGAGGAATTTTTGTCTCTCGTGTCGAGGCTGAACGCACCGCCTTTCATCAACTCATTGATCGCTATATCTCCGAGATCGCCCCGAAGCACAAAGGCGCCTATTCGGAAATCAAACGCCTGGAAGCGCTCAAGCGTCATCCGCTGGCTACGCGCATCGTTGCCACCCTCACCTCCTCCGACTTTGCCCGCTACCGTGACGAGCGCCTGAAGATCCGCAAGGGCAATACGGTCAAGCGTGAGCTGGCATTGTTTCAATGCGTGATTGAGGTCGCTCGCCGTGAATGGGGAATCCATCTTGCCGAGAATCCGGTGCGAATGGTCAGCCGTCCTAGCTATAACGACGAACGCTCGCGACGCCTGGACCCGATTGAAGAACAATACATCCTCAGCGCCTTGGAGCTTCGGGAGCGCCGTGCCGATGGAACCTATGCGGACGCCTCGCACAACCCTTGGATACGATCCATCGTGCAACTGGCAATTGAAACCGCCATGCGCCGTGGCGAGCTATTCGAGTTGCGCTGGAAGCATGTGAATCTGGATCGTAAAACCGCACATCTTCCAGCGACCAAGAACGGGCTACCAAGAACCGTCCCACTCTCCCCGCGAGCTATTCAGCTGCTCAAGGATTTGCCGCGCTCGCTGTGCGGCCGAGTCTTCCCCACCACTGCAGACGCCCTCAAGAAAGCCTTCACACGCGGTTTGGAGCGAGCAAGGACGAAATACTTAGGAGATTGCGAACGCGCCCTGGTAACGCCCCAGGAAGACTTTCTGCTCAACTTGCGTTTCCACGACCTACGCCATGAGGCCACCTGCCGGCTGGCCACCAAGCTGCCCAATCTAATCGAGCTGGCCAGCGTGACGGGACATCGTGAGGTGAACATGTTGAAGCGTTACTACAACATCACCGCAGAAGAACTCGCGGCGAAGCTAGCTTGATGGTCAGTCGATAATCTCAAGCCCCAGGGAGCGAGCCAGCTCTCTGGTCTCTGAGTCCGATCGCACACGGTTTAGCGCCGTCTCCTCGCGTTCCCGCTGCTTGAGCAGATAGACCTTGTTGAAACACTCGATAACCTGCTCACGGGTTAAGTCCGAGATCGATACCCGGCGCTTGAGGGTGTTCAGAATATTGCGCGCACTGAGCTGAGCCGCCTCCCGCCGATACGTTTTCAACAGCAAGTCGCGAAAAACCCAATCGCTGACCCACGCCTTCGATAAAGCCCAAAACAACAGCCGCTGGTAGGTATCCCAAGCCATGCGCGTTTGGCCACTCAGATACCGCCGCAGAATCCGCCCATCTGCGTCCTTGAAACCGTAAATCCCGAGGTCCGTAAGCAATCGCTCAAGCGCGACCTTCGACATACCAGACTTCTGCAATATCCCGGAGAACAGGTACTCCACCAGATCCACCGGAACACGGACAACAAAGTTTTTCCGACCGGTTTCCTGGTGATTTTCTATCTCACGGAAAACGAACTGAAAGACTTCTTCGGAATTGATATCGGACTCAAAGGATGATGGCTGCATGTACCCATTCTTTGGCTAACAGCCGCATCTGTCAAAAAGGTGTCCTAGTTGATCGGTCCTCGATTGGCGAAAGCTGCACGTACTCCATAGCAACCGAGCGACAGTAGCGATGAGCGTCGATTACGAAACCATTCAAAAAATCCAGAAGCTTTCAGATGACGTGTTGATAGGCGTAGCCGAGGTCGCGGCGCTAACAGGATTCAGCGTGTTAACCGTGCGTCAGCGCAAACTGCCGGGGCTTGATCCCCTTCCAGGACTATCGCGGCTACGCTGGCGTCTCGGCGATCTTCGCCAGTGGATGCGCCATGGTCCCGAATGCACTTCGGCTTCGCCAGTCAAGCCAGTGTTAAAAACTACGCCAGAAAATCGAGTTGGCCGCCCCACAAAAAAAGAGCAAGTAGAGGCTAGAAAATGAGCACTCGCACACCTGCCTCCATTCAAAATTAAGCAGTGGTCACTTCGTTTATAAACGAGCCGCTAATGCCGCCAGAGCTCCATACGAATGACATCACGACTTCAGGGGGCAGGCGTCTTGCACAGCTAGCCAAACTTGAAGCTCGAGCAAGAGCGGCTAACAAGGCGCAGCTCAAGCCAAAGCCTGCGATTACAAACCCAACGCTGAAAACATGGCCGGATGAGGTTCGCGGCGTACCGAATGCGTTCTTGCGGTCGGCGCTTTTCGGAGCAGTAAGGAAGGGCAGTCGGACTGATCAAAAAATGGTGGCGATTAACTCAATCGGGGGCGTGCAAATTTCTTATACAGGAACGCGTCTCGACCAGATCGACCTTTCCGTATGGCTAAGCGTGTTGCACCTCTCTCGACGGCAAATGTTAGGCCACGAGCTCCGCTACAAGGCTTACGGCGTGCTTAAACTCATGAAAAAGACCGACACGGGTAAGAATAGGAAGCTGCTGCACGATCGCTTGCTGCGATTGGCAGCGTGCACCGTTGAGGTAGTGCTGGGTGATATTTCCTACACCGGTAGCCTTATCAAAGACTTCTATAAGGACGAGAATAGCTTGGAATACGTCGTAATCCTTGACGCCAGGCTAAACGCACTGTTCTCCAAATCTGGCTTCAGTTACATCGACTGGAGTATTCGGTCTGCATTGGATGGCCAGCCACTCGCCCAATGGCTTCATGGATTTTATTCCAGCCATGCAAAAGCTTACGGACTCAAAGTAAGCACGCTGCACCAGCTCTGTGGAAGCGAAGCCCGCGAAATCTGGAAATTCACCCAAACGTTATGTCGCGCGTTTGACGCTTTGAGCGCGGCCTACAACAAACACGGCAGATTTTTCGAGTACGACATTCGAGGCGATTTGGTACACGTCCAAAGAAAGGAAAGCCAGACACAGTGCCGACATCTCTTGAGGGTGGAAAGAACAAAAAAGATGCGTGCCGTTCTAGCGGGTAGAGAATACCGTTCTAGCAGGTAACGCTTACCGTTACGGCGGGTAGCGTAGCCCGTTCCAAAAGGTAGGCTATCCACAGTCAAAAGTGCCTGTCAGGCTGATAGCACAAAGGCCGCAGCATGTGCCCCTCTAAAACTAATCTCAACCTAATCAGTACTAATCGGATCTCAGACGGAAGTTCAACCCCCAGCGAGTAGTCGAGGGATTGTCCGCCGCCGTCTCAAACGGGGAAGATGAATGCTATGGCTAACCGGAGTCGTACCACCGTTGAGCGAATAATCCTCCAAGCCCGGATATGGGGGTGGGATATGTCCTGGTCGTTCAGCATGGCCACGCAGACCGGTACCAGACCAATCGGTAACCATTATTCAGAGCATACTGCGATCAAGCTTTACGGTTCCGTCCGATACCCTGAAGCATTCAAATACCCAGCCCTAGAATGCTACCTATACGTTGACCCATTACTCTTAAGCGACAAGTCGGTTCCTCGCTGCATAGGCTCCATGCAGGCGACTGGCAAAAAACTCATCGCATATGTCGCCGTTCACAATGACAGCTTCAACAGCTTAATCATTGCTGCAAGTCGACTTGTTGCCCTGGAGATCAATACGGAGCCGCTGAGATATCGCAAGGCAAAGGTGATGGGTATCCACCTCAGCACCGAGCTGGAGTCTGATTGGTAATGATTTTTTGATCATCGGAGCGCTAGTGTCCAGTGCTCGTTTACTAGCCCTGCCCCTGGTGCCAAGAAACTATGATGAAGTCCAAAATCCTCATTCCTCGTCAAAGTAATCGCTATCCAGTTTCGGCAGTTTGAGAAGCCGGGACGTTACCCCAACCTCGCAGTCCATCATCAGGTTGACCAGGCGGATGCCATCCACCAGTACCATGCCTTGCACTGAACGGGCAAAGTCGATTCCCTGAGCAGTGAAACCTGACGTAGTAATAAATACCCCTCGCTTGGCCTTTTGCCCGGCAAGTGCCCCATAGAAAGCTTGCAGCTCAGGACGGCCTACAGTGCCTTGCCAGCGTTTTGCTTGGACATAGACTTTTTCCAGCCCGAGCTTATTAAGCGAGATTACCCCGTCAATTCCGCCATCTCCGCTACCACCAACACGCTGCAAATCGTTTCGGCTAGCCCCGTAGCCAAGGCTGTGCAACACGTCGAGCACAATAACTTCGAAGCGGTTGGGGCTGACTTGTAGCAGGTTATCCAGTAGATCTGCTGCTGTGGCATCGCGTAGCTCACGCAGAGCCTGTTCCAACCGATCGTCTGGGCTCACAGTTGCTGATATCGGTGTATCTGCACCCTGCTCTAGCCCATCTAGCGGGACGGCATCTGTGGGGCTCCTAAGCTTCACATCCATGAAGCCGATGGCGAGTTGTTCAACCTGATCCGCCGTGAGCGGTGACGGGTGCTGTGTGGAATAAGCAGTGCCAGATTCGGTGAGCCTCCAGTAGCCTCGTTTGGCGCTGGAGGATAACCCTGCGCGCTTGAGACGGTCGTGAGCCCATCCAGCGCGGTTCTTATAGGTCGTTTGCCCACTCGCAATCAGCTCTTGAAGCTGTGGTTCAGATAAATTCTAAGCCCGGGCCGCAGCTTCATGCGCGTCGCGTGCTGTCGCGCCTTCCGGATTCGCCGCCAGGTAGCGCAAGATCGGCTCAATGAATTTGTCGTATGTAGGAACGGGCATCAGGATTCCCTTCGCAAGGTTGCCAGCGTGGGCAAATGTGGTAAGCCGCATGTTATCCGGGGTTGGGAAAATTATGTTTGAGGTCTGTGCCTGATGATCGTGGAGTCAATCCAAAAGACAGCTGCTGCCTACAACCGCCCATGCAGAGCCTGGGCAGTCGCAGCCAGCCTGATCATTAATTGATAATGACCTCGCACTACTCTGTGAAACCTGCGAACTCCGCAATGAAAACGACGACCCGCATGCCGCCACTCTCGCAAGAATCTTTCGCTACGTGAGGAGCTATTTGCTCTTAGCGAACGCTGGCGGGGCAATGCGCTGTCGGCGCTGGCTTGGATTGACAGAGTCAAGCAGAACGTTCTTGATGCGCTGAGCAGAAATCTCGAGCTCTTCGGGGGAGGCGTTCTGGATAGCACGAATCAACCGCTCACGATTGGAGAGCTTCAGATCCATAATCTCGGCGAAGCTTCTTTCGGAGTCACTGGACTGTTCCATAACTATCTCCAAGGTATCTTGAGAGAATTACCTGAGATCTACACGCCAGTGTCAAATAGCTCCCTCAGACTCGTCACTTTAGCCTTTGTGCCTCCGCATCACCACAACCGTCCCAAAATCGTCTTACGCTTATCAACATCAAGCGTGCACGCATGCTGTTTATACCCTCACTCTGTATCAGAAAGTCACTCAAGGCCAGGGGCAATTCGGTAAATCCTAGCTGTCGCTCTAGCGTCTTTCTCGCCATCCAATCGTCGTATCCTCAGCCGCTGATGGAGAATGCATTCTTTGCTTATGTAATCGTTTTAAATTCGCCTTTTGTTCGTACCCAAGGCGTCCCCTCAATGCTTACGCCTTTTGCATCCAGGCTGTAACTGGGTAGTGCACAACTCATCCAAATTCTGAAAGCAAAGACTAGGACAAGGTAGGGTTTGTGATACCGCCAGTTCCTGGCGACTCACAACCGGCGCGCACCAGTCGTTACACTCCCTTTGCTTGCCTACCTTCCCTACTCAGGGCAAGCCCCGAGACCCCAACACCTGGAAAAGGAACGCTCATGAGCAGTAGCGAACAACGCCGACGCACAGGATGGCTGCCGGCAATTCGTTGTTTCGAGGAAGAAGAAGCACTGGTACGCGAGAAAGCCCACGACAGCGGAATGAGTGTTGGTCAGTTCGTGCTGGCAGCTGCATTGAAGCGACAGACCAGAAGCAAAATTGACTCCCACGTAATCAATGAACTGCGGCGCCTAGGTGGCCTTCAGAAGCATCTGTTCACAGAGGGCAACGGCGCGCTTTCCAAGGAGTACGCAAATATCTTGGTTGAGATAACTGAGGCCATTAAGCGCATCGGGTGTTGAGGTAAATCCGTTGCCGCCTTGGTGGCTTACAGCTCTGTCCTTATCTCATGCAATGCCAGAACTTCGTACTCTGCTAGACCATAACTGCACTGCTCCAACCCTGCCGTCGAGCTGAGCACTTGATGCTCGATTTGCTGTTGCTCCAACAATCTTCCCAACAAGATGACCTCTCCGTCCGCCTCCAGCTTACGAAGCTGCTCTGGACAGTCAAACGCCCAACGATCAAGTATTTGCCAGCCACGGGCGTGATAAGACGGAGAGCGGAGAACAGATTGAATGGAGGAGCTTGTCAACACGTTGGCGGCAATTGTAAGCGGCGCGCAGTCACTGAGCATGTGTATCTCCCACTTTACGGAGGTGTGTGATCATTCTTGTATTTTGCGCGATAGAGGAAGACCGGAATCCGCCCTGTTGCTTCAGCTCTCCAATGTGCTGATGGCAGAATCCAAGCGCCGTAAGGGCAGCAACATCGTTACGGACAAGTGCCCGATTCACCAAGCGCATCATTGCATTGGCCTGCTCCAGTCGAGAGATATCTGTCATCTCAATACTATTTCTGATTGGTTTGCTCATGGATTTCTTCCAATGAATGATGGACGACGATCAGTAATCCTAGTCCCATGCTGCAGCTAGCTGCCAAGCAAACTACTGAGCCGAGCCTCCGTACTAAGCACCTCTGTTGACCTAAGAACGATGTTAAATACCGGAACATCAAGGTTACTGGTCAGAACCTCCAACCGATGATTGCGCTTGCCGGCCGGTACGATCCGCCAGGAATTCACCTCATCGAACCTAAAGAAATGCTCTGCGCCGTTAACCGGATAGACCAACATCCTCCGCGCGGAAGCATCAATGCCCAGGTAGGCATCACTCATCTTCGCAAACACTTCGAGGTGCGGATGAAAACCTACGGCCAGGAACCTCGCGATCTGCCGCTTCAGCCTCTCTGCATAACGTTGGTCCACCCACCAGAACAACCATGCCCCACCAACGATGTAGAAGGCTAGAGCCCAGAATAGCCAGCGAACAGCTGGGTCAGCGCCACCGGAAAATCCCAAGAAGAACGGCAGACTGAAACCACACAGAACCAACACAATCAGAAGCAATGCGCCAACAGGTAGGCACCCAACGCCCCACAGCACTCGAAAAAGCTCCCATAGCACTCTCATCGCAATCACCTAAAATCACCCGTTCAGCACAAAATAACTGAAAATCAGATATCCCAAAAGCAGATATAGCTTTGCAAGCCGCACCTTCCCGGATACGGCAATGACTAAAGCTATTTACCGACGTGAGCATGAGATATTTCTTCAACTGCTGAAGCGCATCCGCGTTGAATCCGGGATGACCCAGGCGCAGTGTTCCGCCGCACTGGGGCGGCCGCAATCATTTATGAGTGATGTGGAGAGAGGGGTGAGGCGGCTGGATTTGGTGCAGCTTCGCGATTTATGTAAGGTCTTGGGCAGCGACCTTATCAGCTTTACCAAATTTTTCGAGCAAGCTCTCAGCTATGATAATTTGGAACAATAAAAGCTGAATCTCACACCAGATCTCTATCAGATGCGCAGAGATTGGACAAAAAGTGGGCAGTTACGCGGTTGCTCCAACTCCAAACACCATGAGTTGAAATCAACCGCATACAGCCCAGTTTGCGCATTGAACGCGAAGCTCGGGGTTGATGTGGCTGACCCCTCCGGCCAGCAAACGCTGCGTAATAAAGCAGTGCAGAGCCGAGACCAAGCGCCCCAATGTACTGTAAGTGCCCAGATGACTCCCGTTGCGATGGCTGGTGGGTCAAAATAAGCAAACATTAAGCGAATCGAGTTGGCAAAGATGACGCAAAAAGAAAACCAGATCGAACAGAAATTGATCGCCAAGCTAACCGATCTTAAATACATTCATCGGCCCGACATTCGCGACAAGGCCTCCCTTGAGCAAAACTTCCGCCAGAAGTTTCAGGCCTTAAACCGCGTCGAGCTGACAAACGCAGAATTCGCACGTCTGCGCGATGAGATTATCACCGCCGATGTGTTTACCGCAGCACAGGCCGTGCGCGAGAAGGGAAAATTCACGCGAGAGGACGGAACCCCGCTGGAGTACACGCTGGTCAATGTCAGGGACTGGTGCAAGAACGAATTTGAATTTATTAACCAGCTTCGTATCAATACCGACAACAGCCATCACCGCTACGACGTTATTCTTCTGATCAATGGTTTGCCAATGGTGCAAATTGAGCTGAAGACACTGCAAATCAGCCCGCGCCGTGCGCTGGAGCAGATCGTCGACTATAAAAATGATCCCGGCAACGGCTACACCAACTCGCTGCTTTGTTTCATGCAGTTGTTTATCGTAAGCAACGAAAGTGACACCCGCTATTTCGCCAACAACCGCAACCAACACTTCAGCTTTAACGCTGAAGAACGCTTTTTACCCATTTATCAGCACGCCGACGAAAAAAACAACAAAATCGCACATCTACATGATTTTGCCGATGACTTTCTCGAAAAGTGCAGTCTGGGCCGCTTGATAAGCCGTTATATGGTCCTTGTGCAGAGCGAGCAAAAAATTCTCATCATGCGCCCTTATCAAATCTATGCGGTTAAAGCCATTGTTGAATGTATCCACCAGAATCGTGGCAACGGCTACATCTGGCACACCACTGGCAGCGGAAAGACCCTCACCTCGTTCAAAGCCTCCACCCTGCTGAAAGACAACCCTGACATCGAAAAATGCATGTTCGTGGTGGATCGTAAAGACCTCGACCGACAGACCCGCGAGGAATTCAACAAATTCCAGGAAGGCTGTGTCGAGCACAATACCAACACCGAAGCCATGGTACGCCGCATGCTGTCGGACGACTACGCCGACAAGGTTATCGTCACCACCATCCAGAAGCTGGGCCTTGCGCTGGACGAAAACAGCAAACGCAATAAGGCAAAACAAAAAGAGGGCAAACAAACTTACAAAGAACGCCTAGAACCTATGCGGGACAAGCGCGTGGTCTTTATCTTCGACGAATGCCATCGCTCCCAGTTCGGGGAGAACCACAAAGCCATCAAAGAGTTCTTTCCAAAGGCACAACTGTTCGGCTTTACCGGTACGCCCATCTTTGACGAAAACGCCACCTACCAGCAGTTCGATGGCAATGTCGGTTCCTTCAAAACCACTAAAGACATTTTCGAAAAAGAGCTGCACGCCTACACAATCACCCATGCCATCGATGACAAAAACGTGCTGAGTTTCCACATCGACTACTTTGGCAAGGAGGGGGATAAAAAACCGAAGAGGGGACAGACACCGCAGCCGGAAGCAGTCGTCAACGCCATACTACAAAAGCACGACAGCGCCACCAACAATCGCCGCTTCAACGCGATACTGGCCACGGCCTCCATCAATAGCGCCATTGAATACTACGAGCTATTTAAAACCATTCAGGCACAAAAGCTGGCCGAAGATGAAAACTTCGAGCCTCTTCACATCGCATGCGTCTTCTCGCCACCGGCAGAAGGCAACAAGGACGTGCAGCAGCTTCAAGAAGACCTTGTGCAGGAAAAGGAAGACAACAAGCAAGAGCCAGAGAAAAAGAAGGCCGCGCTTAAGACCATCATTGACGATTACAACCGTCAATACGGCAGCAACCATACCATCAACGAATTCGACCTTTACTATCAGGACGTGCAGCAGCGCATCAAAGACCAGAAATACAGCAACGCCGACTACCCGCGCAAAAACAAGATTGATATCACCATCGTGGTAGACATGCTGCTTACCGGCTTCGACTCCAAATATCTCAACACTCTGTACGTGGATAAAAGCCTCAAACACCACGGTCTGATCCAAGCTTTGTCGCGAACTAATCGCGTCCTCAACGACAGCAAACCCTGGGGCAACATCCTCGACTTCCGCTACCAGGAAAGCGAAGTAGATGACGCCATCAAACTTTTCTCCGGGGCGGCCATAGACCGAGCGCGGGAAATCTGGTTGGTCGACCCCGCCCCCAAGGTGGTGGAGCAGTACGAAGCAGCTGTAGACAAGCTGGAAACTTTTATGGCCAGCAAAGGATTGCCCTGCGAGCCCTCGCAAGTAGTCAACCTCAAAGGCGACACCGCAAAGGCAGAATTCATAAACCACTTCAAAGAAGTGCAAAAGCTCAAGACCCAACTGGAGCAATACACCGACCTTGACAACCAGAGCAAACAGAACATCGAACAAAAGCTGCCCACCGATACCCTGCGCAGCTTCAAGGCCATGTATCTCGATACCGCGCAGGAGCTAAAGCGCAAGCAGGGTAAAGGCAATGAAACTTCTCCGGAGCTAGAACAACTGGAATTTGACCTAGTGCTATTCGCCTCCAGTCTTATCGACTACGACTACATTATGGGACTGATCGCTAAATCTACCCAGAAGACCGGTAAGCAGAAGATGACCCGCACGCAGCTCATTGAGTTGATCAGCGCCAACGCCAACCTGATGGAAGAGCGCGAAGAGATCATTGCCTACATTGGGAGCCTTCAAACTGGCGAAGTACTGAATGAAAAAGAGATTCGTGCAGGCTATCAGGCGTTCAAGGCGCAAAAGGCCGTCGCTGACCTCGCCAACCTCGCCGATACGCACGGCCTGCAACTCGCGGCGCTGCAGAGCTTCGTCGACGCCATCATTGGCCGCATGATCTTCGACGGCGAACAGCTCACCGACTTACTTGCGCCGCTAGAGCTGGGCTGGAAAGCGCGGCGTGAAGCCGAATTGGCCTTGATGGAAGACCTGGTGCCCTATTTGCAAAAAATTTCGGGCGGACGCGAGATTTCGGGATTGAATGCGTATGAGTAAGCAAGAGAAAAAAGCACTGGTGCCGGTGTTGCGTTTTCCTGAGTTTAAAAAAACAGGGGAGTGGAAAGAAAAGCCATTGTCACAAATATGCGAGGTTAACCCCTCTACATATGACTTACCTGAAACATTTGTATATGTGGACCTTGAGTCTGTCGAGGCGGGCCAATTGCTTCGAAAGAATATTATTTCCAGGGATGGCGCGCCCAGTCGAGCCGCTCGGTTATTGAAGAAGGGTGATGTAATTTTTCAGATGGTAAGACCCTACCAGAAAAACAATTATTTCTTCCTGCCGAATGATGACCTTGACTATGTTGCATCAACTGGTTACGCCCAACTAAGGGCGCATGCGTCGAACAGATACTTATTTCAGTACCTTCATACCGATAGATTTGTTAACAGGGTTTTAGAGAGATGCACTGGCTCGAACTATCCCGCAATAAATTCAAGTGACTTGTCAGAAATACTTGTGGAGATTTCGGGGGTAGAGGAGCAACAAAAAATTGCCGACTGCCTCACTTCTGCCGATGAGCTAATCACCGCGCAAACCCAAAGGCTCGACGCCCTCAGGACACACAAAAAAGGCCTGATACAGCAACTCTTCCCCAACGAAGGTGAAACCATACCCAAACTCCGCTTTCCTGAGTTTCAAGATATGGGGGAGTGGGAAGAAAAAGAAATCGGCGAGGTTTTTGATGTCACTCGCGGGTACGTACTTTCAATGGGGATGGTGAACGCGGAGTATTCTACAGAAACCCCATTCCCTGTTTATTCCTCACAAACAAAAAAGAAAGGCTTGGCTGGGTATTACTCTGAATTTCTTTATGAAAACGCCATTACATGGACAACTGATGGTGCCAACGCGGGCGAAGTTAACTATCGAAAAGGAAAATTCTATTGTACAAACGTATGTGGTGTCCTCACCAATGATAAAGGGCAGGCAAATCCTTGTATTGCCGCACTCCTAAATACAGTAACACGCAAGCATGTTTCTTATGTTGGCAATCCAAAATTGATGAATGGAGTGATGAGCAAAATTATCATCCCGTTTCCAACGCTAAAAGAACAGCATAAGATAGCTGATTGCCTCGCCTCCATCGACGAGCTAATTAACGCCCAGAGCGATAAAGTGGATGCCCTAAAAAATCATAAAAAAGGCTTGATGCAGCAGCTTTTTCCTGCCAAGGATGAGGTGACCGGATGAGTAACGTTCTTGCTACCTTTGCCGACCTTAACGCAGTCGCCATTCACCTGCGCGAAAAGCTGGCGGACAAAAAATACATTTTACTATTCGCCTACAATGGTACCGGAAAGACTCGCCTGTCGATGGAGTTTAGAAACCTGGGCAAGGACGACGACGCGCGGGACACTCTTTATTTCAATGCTTTCACAGAAGATCTGTTTTACTGGGATAACGACTTAGAAGGTGACGCGAACAGGGAGCTTCGTTTAAACACGAACTCTAGATTTTTCAATGGCCTTATCGGATCGGCGATAGATACGAATATCCGCTTACTTCTTCATCGCTATGTTGATTTTGACTTCAAAATCAAGATAAGAGATATAGAAATCAAAGAGGGCGATCAGCTAATAAGGCAAACAATTACCTATGTTTCATTCGAGAGAGAAGTTCTGATCGATGACGCCCCGATCGCTGTCGAAAATATAAAAATATCTCGCGGAGAAGAGAATATTTTTATTTGGTGTTTTTTTCTCGCTATAGTTCAAGTAGCCTTGGATAAAGAAGAAGGCTCACCTTATGAGTGGGTAAAGTATATCTATATTGACGACCCTATATCCTCACTAGATGACAACTATGCCATTGCGGTTGCCAATCACTTAGGGCAGTTGCTGAAGGACTCAAATGGCGAAGTTAAAACGGTGATTTCGTCACATCACGCATTGTTCTTCAATGTAATGTTCAATGAACTAAAAAACGCAGTTAAATATATGCTGTGCAGCCATGATGGCCGCGTTAGATATACACTTAAGGATACTACCGACACACCATATTTTCATCACGTGGCTGTATTGAAGCTGTTAAATAAAGCAGCGAGGCATAACGAGCTTTATACCTATCACTTCGGCATGCTCAGAAATCTTTTGGAGAAGGCGGCAAGCTTTCACGGATTTAATAATCTTTCTGATTTTATAAAACGAGACAGCGACGATCCTGATGGGATATTGCATCACCGTATAATTCAGTTACTAAACCACGGCGGTTATTCGCATTTTGAGCCACAAGAAATGCTGGAAGAAAACAAGCAGTATTTCAAAAACATATTAAATAAATACATGGCTGATTATGAGTTCAATGGCAAGTTATTTCCAGAATTGAGTGAAGAGACAGCATGACAAAAGAAGAATTGAACCGGCTTGGCAAGACTCTCTGGGACATTGCCGACCAGTTGCGCGGCGCGATGAACGCCGATGATTTCCGCGACTATATGTTGTCGTTTTTATTTCTGCGATACCTCTCGGATAACTACGAGATGGCGGCGAAGAAGGAGTTAGGTAAAGACTATCCCACAGCCCAAGAGGGGGACAGGCGCTCACCGTTAGCAATCTGGTACGAAGAACATCCAGAAGATATCGAAGACTTCGAAAAGCAGATGCGCCTCAAGGTGCATTATGTGATCGAGCCGCAGTACCTTTGGAGCAGCGTTGCCGAAATGGCGCGCACACACGATCCCGATCTGCTGGGTACGCTATGGAGCGGCTTCAAGTATATTGAGGAGAAGTCATTTGAGAGTGCGTTTCAGGGGCTGTTTTCCGAAATAAATTTGCACTCCGAGAAACTGGGCAAGAAGCCGGCGGATCGCAATGCCAAGCTCTGCACAATTATTCAGAAGATTGCCGAAGGCATTTCGAAATTCAGCACCGATACCGACATCCTGGGCGATGCCTATGAGTACCTGATTGGCGAATTCGCCGCCGGTTCCGGCAAGAAGGCGGGCGAGTTCTATACCCCGCAACAAATCTCCACCATTCTTTCCGAAATCGTCACGCTGGACAGTCAGGAGCCAGCTAACGGTAAAAAGAAAAAACTGAGCAAGGTGTTCGACTTCGCCTGCGGCTCTGGCTCACTACTGCTGAATGTGCGCAAGCAGCTTCGTAAAGAGGGCGGCACAATCGGCAAGATATATGGACAGGAAAAAAACATCACCACCTACAACCTGGCACGCATGAACATGCTGTTGCACGGTGTTAAGGATACCGAGTTCGAGATACACCACGGCGATTCGTTGCTCAACGACTGGGAAATCCTCAATGAGATGAATCCGGCCAAAAAACTGCAATTCGACGCCGTGGTCGCCAATCCTCCCTTCAGCTATCGCTGGGAACCGAACGAAGCATTGGGCGATAATTTTCGTTTCAAAAACTATGGTCTTGCCCCGAAGTCCTCGGCCGACTTCGCCTTTCTGCTACACGGTTTTCATTTTTTGAGTGACAGCGGTGTGATGGCGATCATCCTGCCTCATGGCGTGCTGTTCCGTGGCGGCGCGGAAGAACGTATTCGCACCAAGCTACTAAAAGACGGCCATATAGACACCGTCATCGGGTTGCCCGCCAACCTGTTTTTCTCAACCGGCATCCCTGTCTGCATTCTTGTTTTGAAACGATGCAAAAAACCGGATGACGTACTCTTCATTAACGCCAGCGCTGAAGGCAATTTCGAAAAGGGTAAACGTCAAAACCGACTATTGCCGGACCACATCGACAAAATTGTCAGCACCTACCAGTACCGTAATGAAGAGACTCGCTACTCCCGGCGAGTGCCTATGGAAGAAATCGAAAAAAACGAATTCAACCTGAATATTTCCCGTTACGTCAGCACTACCATGTCAGAGGAAGAGGTTGATTTGCAGGTTGTGAACACTGAATTAAAGGTTATTGAGAAACGTGCAGCAAAAGCGGCCGAGACTCACAATACCTTCCTCAAAGAGTTGGGACTGTCGCCGATTTAGTGAAAATGCATAATCGTGTAGCTGGAGATATCTAGTTTCCAGCTCCCACGAAACCCTGCATTTAAGACGTCTGACCGAGTGTTGCTTGCCGCGACCGGCTGGATTGGGTCGCTCTCTGCCAGTCACCTCCTCGGAGTAGGACGTATGTGGTCGATCCAATTGCGACCGGGGGCAGAGAAATGTAATTGAATGAGGGGTAACGCAACTCAGTGGCCAACCACGATGTCATTACGCAGCAAGTTTTGTAACAAGTGATGCCACAAATTTGCCACACACGCTCCGCTAAATCGGGCGAAAACCCGCTAACCCCAGCTATCACAACCCTTTGATTTCCCAGCTAATCCGCGCTAACGTATTGATTCTAAACGTCGGCTTTTAGGACTCCGAAGGCAGGGGTCGTGGGTTCGAATCCCGCCTGGTGCACCATGAATCAAATGAGAAAGCCCCGGACTGTGATGGTCCGGGGCTTTTTTGTGAGCTATGACGAGGTCGCTGGAACGCCGTCACTCCGTCGTCCAGTCAAACTCATCATATTCATCGTCGTCATCCCCCTCCTCCTCAGCCTCGTCAAATACCTCATCTTCTTCAACGAGGTCTTCTTCCGGCTGATTCAGCAGAAATTCCTTACGTGTCTCGGTTACTGCACGCCGCATTTGTTCGCCCTTTTCCGGGCAGTTGAGTAGCTGGGCGATGCGGTCGATTTTTGCTGCCACGGTGTCCTCCAGCGCATTGGCAATGGCTCGATAGTGCGCGTTTTCGCG
>Ga0209281_1001300_pt1 | contig 15944 bp, 12 predicted proteins | sample MedtruBG_FD_187514 | JGI IMG/M metagenome (GOLD analysis project Ga0209281, IMG submission 187514) | Root nodule microbial communities of legume samples collected from California, USA - Medicago truncatula BG (SPAdes) (version 2) | ecosystem: Host-associated > Plants > Roots > Nodule | place... | reverse complement strand
AAGTGGTAAATTATCTGTAACTTTCCCTCAAAGTACTGGCGCATGCCCTTGTTATTATAACTATCCATCAACAGGACGTCCAGGTGGGAAATCTAAGTTTACTTCAAAATATTTAGATATTCCTTTAAAGCCAGTATATAGCTTTGGCCATGGCTTAAGCTATACCAATTATGAATATTCAGATTTAAAAGCTGAAATATCAGAAAATCAATTAAAGGCATCTATCATTGTTACTAACATAGGAGAAATGGCTGGAGAAGAAACTGTTCAGTTATATATTCAAGATGTTGCAGCTAAAAGAGTTAGACCAGTAAGAGAGTTAAAATCATTTAAGAAAGCTGCTTTAGAAAAAGGTGAAAGTAAAAAAGTAGATTTTGCAATTCCTATAAGTGAATTGGGATACTATGATAATAATATGAATTACATTGTTGAAGAAGGCAAGTTTAGAATATATGTTGGTGGAAGCTTAAAAGAGTGTTTGGAAATAGAGGTTAATTTAATATAATGGTTATTTACTTAAAAGTAAAAGGGAGTGCAACAAAGTGAATATAGAAAGTATCAATAAACAAATTTTTCATAATCCAATTTTACCAGGTTTTTATCCGGATCCATCTATATGTCGTGTTGGGGAAGAATATTATATGGTTAATTCAAGTTTTGCATTTTTCCCTGGGATACCAATATTTAAAAGTACGGACCTTGTGAATTGGGAACAAATAGGTCATGTTTTAGATAGAGAATCTCAGTTAAATTTAGATGGAGCAGGTTATTCAGGAGGCATTTTTGCGCCTACCATAAGATATCATGAGGGCATGTTTTATGTTATAACAACAAATATGAGTAATGGAGGAAACTTCATAGTAACGGCTGAAGATCCTAAAGGACCTTGGTCAGATCCTTACTGGATTGAAGGTGCAGAAGGAATAGATCCTTCACTATTCTTTGATGCGGATGGTAAAGCTTATTATACAGGAACTAGAACTTCAGAAAATCCTGAATATATGGGAGATCATGAAATTTGGCTTCAGGAAATTGATTTAAATACTATGAAGCTTAAAGGTGACAGCCATATTCTTTGGAAAGGTGCATTAAAAAACGCAAGTTTTGTCGAAGGGCCTCATCTTTATAAGGTTAATGACTTCTATTATTTACTCATTTCAGAAGGTGGTACACAGCATTATCATTCAGTTACAATTGCAAGATGTAAGAATATCTTAGGGCCTTATGAAGGAAATCCAGGGAACCCAATATTAACACATAGACATCTTGGAAAAGGGTATCCTATTTCGAATGCAGGACATGCAGATTTAGTAGAAACTCAAAATGGGCAGTGGTATATGGTAGCACTTGCTTCTCGTCCTTATGGAGGTGACTATAAAAATTTAGGAAGAGAAACCTTTTTAATTCCAGTGATATGGGAAGACGAATGGCCAATAGTGAGTCCGGGGACTGGAAAAATAGAATTTACGTATCAAATGCCTAATTTACCAACTTCTTTCATAAGTAAATGTGAAATTCGAGATGATTTTGATCATGAAGTTTTAGGTTATAAATGGAATACTATTGGTACACCAAAAGAACATTTTTGGAGTTTAAAAGAAAGATTAGGATTTCTCAGATTAAGAGTTAGACCGACAGGAATGTTGGATATCCTTAATCCACCACCATTTGGTCCATTTGCAAATTATAAAAAAGAAGGCAACAATGAAAGTCCAAGCTTCATAGGAAGACGTCAGCAGCATATAAATTTCGAAGTTTCTACTAAAATGGAATTTAATCCTCAAAATGAGTATGAAGCAGCAGGAATTGCATTAGTCCAAAATGATAATCATCAATTTAGATTAGAATATTCAATAAAGAGTGGTCAAAAGGTTATTCGTTTAATTAAATGTATTTCAAAAAGCAATATTGATTTTGGAAATGCAGCATTTAGTTATGAAAATATAGAAAGTAAGATCGCGGAGAAGATTTTTGACTCAGAAGTAATTTACTTAAAAGTAATCGCAAGAGGCCAGGATTACAGCTTCTATTATGGAACATCTCCCAATGAAATGAAAGCGCTAGCAGAAAACATAGATGGAAGAATATTAAGTTCAGATATAGCTGGAGGTTTTGTGGGAACTTATATAGGTTTATTTGCAAGCAGTAATGGTGAGGCAAGTGATAATATTGCAGATTTTGACTATTTTGATTATGAAGGACAAGAGTAAATATAATATTACACAATAAAATAAACAAGTAACTGAAGAATCGCATTAGGCACATGAAAATAAATAACAAGTCTAAAGTTGCCGTGGATATTTTTCATCGGGCAAGGAGGAGAATTGCCTTCATAGTGGGCCTATTAGGTCAATTTGGCGACGAAGGATGATGGAAAATAGGCTGGCAAATTGACTTGTTATTCTTTTGAATGTGCCTTATTCAAGAGATTGAGTTAGCGATTTTTATATGAAATTCTAAAATATTATACACTATATTTATTTGATGATGTGCAATTCACTCACCACAAAATTGTGGTGAGTGAATTAAACTATTTATAAACTGAATAATGTTATAATCTTAACATATTTTATAATTAATTTATTTTCTTTGTTTTGTATAAGTTTAACTTAGAACATATTTTAGGCTAATTAAATATGGTATCACTTCTTATCAATAAAAAAAACAAGGTGTATTATAAAAAAACAAATACCTAATAATAAGTATGTGTCACTAAATAAGCTGAAGTAAACAAATACAGAATTAATTATGGTATATTAAGGGTAAAGATTGAAAAAGCAATTTAATAGGTCTTTTACTCAATCTATTAAACAATTTAGTAAATTAAATATAAGGTACAATGGAGGTTATTATATGTTTCATAAAAATTTAAAAAGTTTTCCACAGGATTTTTTATGGGGAGCTTCAACATCTGCTTATCAAGTTGAAGGGGCGAACTTAATTGATGGTAAAGGTCCATCTTGTCAGGATATAAAAAAAGTGCCAGAAGGAACTTCTGAATTAGATGTTTGTGCAGATCAATATCATCGTTATAAAGAAGATGTTGCTTTAATGGCTGAAATGGGCTTCAAGGTGTATCGTTTTTCTATTTCATGGTCTAGATTAATTCCAGAAGGAACAGGAGAAGTAAATCCAAAAGGAATAGAATATTATAATAATTTAATAGATGAATGTTTAAAATACAATATTATTCCACTAGTTACAATGTTCCATTTTGATATGCCTGCAGCACTAGATAAACGTGGCGGATGGTCTAAAAGAGAATCAATTGACTGGTTTGTAAACTTTGCAAAAGTTATGTACGAAAACTTCGGTGACAGAGTTAAGTACTGGTTAACTATTAATGAACAAAATGTATTAACATTAATGGGTGATGTTATTGGAACTACAATGATACCTGAAGGATGTACAAATATAAGAAAAGAACTTTATCAACAAAATCACCATATGTTAGTTGCTCAAGCAAAAGCTATGGCATTATGTCATGAAATGATTCCAGATGCTAAAATTGGTCCAGCACCAAATATATCAGTAGTTTATCCTGCAAGCTGTAAGCCGGAAGATAACTTAGCTGCTCAAAATTTAAATGCAATACGTAACTGGTTATACTTAGATATGGCTGTATACGGAAAATATAACAATTTAGTTTGGTCGTTTTTAGAAGAAAATGATGCTGTTCCAGAAATTCAAGAAGGGGATATGGAGATTCTTGCTTCTGGAAAACCAGATTTTATTGGATTTAATTATTACAGTACAGCTACAGTAGAAGCTTATAATATGGAAGGCGGCGTAGGTAGTACGAAGGATCAGCAAAGTGCTATGGATGAACCAGGGGTATGTAAAGGCTTCAAAAATCCTAATTTACAAACAACTCAATTTGGATGGGAAATAGATCCAGAAGGCTTTAGAGCTACTGCTAGAGAAATTTATTCAAGATATAGATTACCATTGATAGTAACTGAAAATGGTTTAGGAGCTTATGATAAATTAGAAGAAGATGGTTCAATTCATGATCCATATCGTATTGAATACTTAAGAAAACATATAGAACAGCTTCGTTTATCTATTACTGATGGAGTGGAAATGATGGGATATTGTCCATGGTCTGCTATTGATTTAATTTCAACTCATGAAGGTATGGTTAAACGTTATGGATTTATATATGTAGATAGAGACGAATTTGATTTAAAGACATTAGATCGTTATCGTAAAGATTCTTTCTATTGGTATAAAAAAGTTATTTCTACTAATGGTGAGGATTTAAATGATTAGTAGAAAACATAGTATAAACATTTAATACTGAAACGCACCTCATTATGTAGATAGAATATAAGTATTTAGGTGGAGTTGTTGCAACACGGATTATTATCTGCTAAATGTGACAGCTCCACCTAATCTTATAGTCAGAAAAAATTAATAATTATTCCTTTATTAAAATAGAAGTTCTTATAACAAAATTTTCATATCCAGATACGGATAATTCATCTAAAATTACATCTTCAAAAAAATGCTCACCTAAAATCAATCTATTTTCATTAGCAAATTCAAGAATTTTTAAATAAGTTTCTCCTATCGAGTTATAGCCAGTTGTATGGTAAGCAGTTAAATAGTTACCTTTCTCCTTAGAGTAAATATTAGTTCCTGCCAAAGGGGCTAATATTTTGGTATAAAAGAAGTTATATAAATTATAATTACTTTCTTGCACATTTTTTAGACTAAGCATTTGTCCGACAGAGAATGGAGAGGCAATATTATTCTCAGTGCAACATTTCATATGATTTGCAAAGGACAAAGCTATGCTTCCATAATCTGAACTTGGAAGTGGATTTGAAAGAAAGAGAATTTCTCTTTCTTCTTTTGCTATAAAGATTTTTTCCTTATTTATGTTAAATAAAGATTTAGTTGTTTTTAGTTTTTGAGAAATTAATTCTCTTATGGCCACGAGTCGATTAATTTCTGTATCTATTTTTTCATTCTGTGCATTTAAAAGAGATATTAGTTCTTCTGGCTTTTTTCTATCCAAATATTCTTTGATTTCTTTTAAGGGCATTCCTAATTCTTTCAGTGCCGATATAACGAAGAATGGCTCAACTTGAAAAGTGGAATAATACCTATATTCATTATCTCTTTTTATTTGGGGAGAGAATATTCCTAATTTATCATAGTGGAAAAGCGTATGCTTTGTAACACCAACAATTTTAGCGAATTCACCAGTTGTAAAATAAATTTGTTGATTTTCATCCATAATTTGAAACCTCCTATTGACTATCGTGTAACACTATACTTTATTATAGGGAATATGAGGTGAAACTTCAATGAGACAAATGGAATACAAGTACATTAAAGGAGGGAAATTTAATGAATAGAAATTGGCTATTTATAATTCTTGCAGGAATTATAGAGATTTTATGGGCAATTGGATTGAAACATTCGAATAGCATTATCGGATGGGTTGGAGTAGGTTTACTTATTTGCTTATCATTTTTCTTGTTATTTGAAGCTACAAAAAAAGTACCAGTTGCAACAGTTTATGCTGTTTTTACAGGAATAGGAACGGTGGGTACAGTTTTAATTGGAATGCTTTTTTTCGACGAAACTTTTAGTTGGAGCAAAATATTCTTTATTATTATACTTTTAACTGGAATAATGGGATTAAAACTTGTTACATCAGAATCAGATGATAAAGGAGGTAATTAATATGGGATGGATATTTCTTATTTTAGCAGGTTGTTTTGAAGTGGTCGGAGTTGATAGTATGAATAGAGTTGTAAAATATAAAAACATACAGTCCTATGTAAGATTATTTATTGGATTCATACTAAGTTTTACTTTTTTATCATTAGCTATGAAAAGCCTTCCGATGGGAATTTCCTACGCAGTTTGGACAGGAATTGGGACTGTAGGAGGAACACTTGTAGGAATGCTATTTCACGGTGAATCTAAAGATTTTAAGCGTATTCTATTTATAGGTATGATTTTAATCGGAGTAGTGGGATTGAAATTAACAGAATAAATGAAGTTTTAAAATAATTGGCTTAATTACAAACTGCAGTACTGTAAAATAATTTAATATTAGTATTTTGTAGTAATATTTGTTTTTTATATATAAAACAATTATAAGTTTAATTTATGCTTTGAATATACCACACCAGAAAGAATGGGTACTCTTTTGTGCAGTGTTTCATTGAGAATTTAGCTGTAGGATTTCTTCAGCAGAAGTTGTTCCATTTGAGCTTGTCATTTGCTTGCCAAAGGAGCATGCTCAAATGGGTGCAACTTCTGCTGGTAGAAATCCACAGTCAAATTCCCTAGAAAACGAAACAACAGAGTACCCATTCTTTCGGTGACTTATAGCATAAGCCTAAATTACATGTTATTCATCTATATCGTTAAATTATTTTCTATACTTATGAGGTGTTGCACCAAAGTGTTCTTTAAACTTTTTATAAAAAAACTGGATATTTGAAACTCCAACTTTTTCAATGATTTCTTCAATGGTTAAGTCCGTATTTCTTAAAAGATAAGAAGCTTTTTTTAGTTTTTCATCTAAAATTAAATCTTTAAAATTTTTCCCAGTGTATTTTTTTACAATGTTACTAAAGTAGTTAGGGGTAAAGTGGAAATATTCTGCGGCTGAAGCTAGCGTAGTTGTTTCATAATTTGAGGAAATATAATTAGCAATATCAATAGATAACTTAGTTTGTTTGGATACATCATCGCTATCCAATTTTTTCTCTTGAGATTCATATATTCTTAATAGCTCAGAAAATAATATTATTAGACAGCTATCGGTTATGGCATTAGAATTCAACTTTGGCTCAATTAATTCTTGAGTAAGTTTACATATTATATTATGAATAAATTCATTTTCTTCAGTGTGAAAAATTAAGTATGAGTTGTATTTATGGCTCTCATAAAGAGCATGAAGTAAAAAGTTTGTAACTACATTATTTGAATCTAATTGATTAAAAAATGAATTATCAAAGTATTCTTTGTTAATAGGGAAATTAAGCATAATGTCATTTACCCCAGTAATATTTACTGAATGAATAACATTAGTATCTAAAATAATTAAATCACCTTTTTTTAAAGTTATTGGTGTACCATTAATTACTTCATTTATTTCTCCAGAGTAAATATAAGACATTTCAATAAATTTATGTTTATGTTTCTCTACGGGAGCAAAACGATTATGTTTTATAAAGGATAACTTTTCTAAATCAAAATTTGGGATTTCAATAATTTCATCAGATTTAAGGGTCAATTGTTTTATGTGATCAAAGTTTTCAATTGTATCATTTATGTCCTTAAAACCATGGGTTTTTGTAAGGTCTTCAAGAGTACTATATTCCATAAAGTGAAAATCTTTTACATAAGTATCCAATTCTTTCAAGTTCATGATTATTTCTCCTTAGTATGTAATACTTTTATCCGATAGCTAGTATTTAGCTTTTGGATAGGTTAATTAAGATTCGGAGGAGAATCGATCCTCATCTGAATCAAGTTCCAATCTATTATAACAGAAATCGTAATAAATGATAATATTTTAGAGTAATATTGCTATTAATTACGATGTGAACGTGTAATATAATTTGAATATAGCAAAGATAGTTTTATTTGATTTATAAGATAAACATATTTATGATTTCGGTAAGTCATCACATAAGTATAAGTTTTAGTCTGTTTATCTATAATAATCAATTAAAATTGTTAGTTAATAAATTGATATATATGTGAGATAGGAGTTTTATATATGAAGATAAATAATTTGAAAACAAATCACATTATTAATCCATTAGGATTTGATTTAGGAAAACCAAGTTTTTCTTTTATGACAAGTGACACAACAGCAACTAAACAAGTTGCTGCACAAATTCAAGTTGCCCTTGACGAAAAGTGCGTAGATATTATTTTTGATAGTGGAAAAAGTGAGGAAATAGATAGCATAGCTTATGAGTTATCAATAGAATTAAAACCAAGAACTCGTTATTATTGGAGAGTAACAGTATGGGCAGAGAATGGGGATGTTGCAACTAGTGAAGCAGCTTGGTTTGAAACAGCTAAAATGGAGAAATCTTGGACAGGAAAATGGATAACACCAGACTTTGATAATAAAATTCACCCTATATTAAGCAAAGATTTTAAGATAGAAAAAGCTATTAAATCTGCACGAGTATATATATCTGGCTTAGGGCTTTACGAAATGAATATTAATGGTAAAAAGTGCGGAGACGAATATCTTACTCCAAATTTTAATGCTTATAATAAGTGGATTCAATATCAAACTTATGATATTTTAGATAACTTAGTTATAGGAGAAAATATAATAGATGTTGCTTTAGGTAATGGACTATATAAGGGGCGTTTTGGATTTAATAGCGAAGAAAACATATATGGAGATAAGTTTGCTTTAATATGTGAAATAGTCGTAGATTTTGAGGATGGTACTAGTCTAGTAATAAATTCAGATGAAAACTGGAAAGCAACAAAGAGCAAGGTTTTAGAAGGTAACCTATATGATGGTGAAGTTTATGATTCTACTTTTGATGATGTGACCATTTTCGAGGTTAAAGAGATAGACTTAGGTTTTGATAGACTAAAAGCAAGATTAAGCTTACCAGTAAAAATAAAAGAAAGACTAAAAGTAGTAGAAGTGATTAAAACTCCAGCAGGGGAATCAGTTTTAGATTTAGGTCAAAATATGGTTGGCTGGGTTGAGTTTAAAACAAATGCTCCAAAGGGGACTGAAATAACGCTTCAATATGGTGAAATTCTTCAAGATGGGAACTTCTATAGAGATAATTTAAGGACAGCAAAAGCTGAATATAAATATATTTCAAATGGAAAAGAAGCTGTAGTTAGACCGTATTTTACTTTCTATGGATTTAGATATGTAAAGATAGAAGGATGGCATGGTGAAGTAAAGGCTGATGACTTTACAGGTTGTGTACTATATTCTGATATGGAGGTAACAGGACACATAGAAACTAGCAATCCTTTAGTTAACAGATTATTCTTAAATGCTTTATGGGGACAAAAGGGAAACTTTTTAGATATTCCAACAGATTGTCCTCAACGTGATGAACGCATGGGATGGACTGGTGATGCACAAGTGTTCTCAGGAACAGCGTGTTATAACATGGATACTTTTGCTTTCTTTAGTAAGTACGGATATGATCTATATCGCGAACAAGAAGATAAAGATGGAATGGTACCAATGGTTGTTCCGGCAACAAACCTTCAAGGAGGAGGTTCAAGTGCCTGGGCAGATGCTGCAACTATAATACCATGGAATGTATATGTTCAATATGGTGATAAGAGGATTTTAGAGCAGCAATTTGAAAGTATGAAAGCTTGGGTAGATTATGTAAAGAAAGCTGATGAAAATTCGGGTGAAAAAAGACTATGGACAACAGGCTTCCATTTTGGTGATTGGTTAGCATTAGATGGTACAGATCCAAAATTCCCAACTGGCGGAACAGATATACCATTTATATCTTCAGCATACTATTGCTATTCTTCAAGCATAGTTGCGAAGGCGGCAAAGGTGCTAGGAAAAGAAGAAATCGCAAAGGAATATGAGGAATTATCTAATGAGATAAGAGAAGCCATTAGAGATGAGTACTTTAGTAAAAATGGCCGTATTACAATTAATACACAAACAGCAATGGTTGTTTCATTATTTATGTATCTTGTACCAGAAGGGAAAAAAGAAAGGGTATCAAATGATTTACGAGAAAGACTTAAAAAGGATAATAACCATTTAAAAACAGGATTTGTCGGGACACCTTATTTATGTAAAGTCCTATCAGATAATGGATGTAATGATTTAGCATATACACTCCTATTAAATAAAGATTACCCAAGCTGGTTATACTCAGTTACCATGGGAGCAACGACAATTTGGGAACGTTGGAATTCTGTGCTTTCTGATGGAAAAATAAGCAGCGAAGGGATGAATTCGTTGAATCACTATGCTTATGGTGCAATTGCAGAATGGATGTATAGATATATAGGTGGAATAAACCCAGTAGAAGATAAACCAGGCTTTAGACACATTAATTTAGCACCTATGCCAGATTATCGTTTAAAATATGCAAGGGTAACCTACAATTCGGCTGTTGGCTTATATAAAAGTCAGTGGGAAATAAAAGAGGACGAAACTCTAAATTTTAAATTTGAAATTCCATTTAATGTAACTGCAACACTATTACTTCCTGATGCAAAATTAGAAAATGTACGATTAAATGAAAAGCTATTAAAAGATTCTGGACTTAATGCAAATCAAAGTGATAGAAACGTAATTATAGAATTAATTAGCGGTTCATATGAATTTAACTATTTACCAGAGGTTCCTTACATTAAGTATTACAATATAGATACAAACCTTGGAGAATTAGTTGCAAATGAAGAAGTTAAAAAAATAATAGGCGAAAAATTACCCATGATGCTAGATGCAGATATGCTTGAAGGAAACAGATACCAATCTCTAAGAGAACTTTCTTTTGCACCATTTTCTCCTGTAACAAATGAGATATTAGAAGAATTAGATAATAAGCTTAAGAAAATCAAAGTTAAAATTGAATAATTAAAAATTTGTTTGAAATTAACGAGTAAAATAACACCTAAGAAATATATACCTTTTAGGTGTTATTTTTTTGTAGGTAAATATATTATCATAGTTTTTCGGAATTAAGAGGAACGTGATTTCCACCTAATCTTTAGTTGAACTTATACCAGCAGGGGAACCCGTCCAGTGGCAAGCTACCGGATAAAAGTAATAATGATTTTAGTAAGTTATGGTATAAGTTTAAGCCATTGCCACCATATAGAGATGCAACTCGAAACATACACCACAATATTCTAGGTTTAAATGCATATCAAAACAAGGAAATTATATAAATTTTTACTAGCCCTATGGAATAAATATTTATATAATTTCGGTTAGTTTATCGCAAATTTAAGCTATGTCCTGGATATCTAGAAATTGTGGCAAATTTTACGTAAGCTTAATTTAGAGTAGCCAGATATATTACTATTTCATATTATGTATTATAAAAAGTGAGGTGAATGCAGAAATGTTTGGCATAGATTTAAAAGCAAGATTAAATAATAAAGCTTTTTGGGTTGCTATGGCCAGTGCAATAGCATTATTAGTTCAACAATTAGGACTAAAAATAATTCCTGACAATTATACAGAGATTGTTAATACTGTACTAACAATTTTAACAATGCTTGGAATAATTGTTGACACAAGCACAACAGGAATAAGTGACCAAATAAAAACTGATTCAGCTAATACTACTGAAAATAAAACAATAGAATAAAGATTAATTTAATAGACATTTTGAAGAGTAACCTTATAGGTTACTCTTTTATAAGATAAAGAGTGAAGGGAAGAGTTATTATGGTATATATAAAAGGGATAGACATATCGAATAATAATAGTAGTATAGATTTTAGCAAAGTTACATCAGATGGTGTTGAGTATGTTTATTTAAAAGCTACAGAAGGGTCAACATTTAAAGATAGTGATATGGAAACTTTTTATAATGGTAGCAAAGATAATGGGTTAAAAGTCGGTGCTTATCATTTTCTAGTTGGAACTAGTAATCCAGAAGCACAAGCACAGAATTTTTATAGTAAGATAAAAGATTATGAGTGGGATCTCGTTCCTATGATGGATGTAGAAAGTAATTTTAATGGGCTTTCAGATTATGTAGTTAGATTTATTACAGAGTTTAATAAGCTAAGTTCATTGACATTAGGCATTTATAGCTATACAAGTTTTATAAGTTATTTAACTAGTATAAAAGATACCATAAAAAATATGCCATTTTGGGAAGCCAATTATAATAATGATCCATGGAACTTACCAGACTCATTTTTTACAAACAGGGTAGGACATCAGTACACTGAAACAGGATATATTAATGGTGTAAGTGAAGAATGTGATATTAATTCATTTACGGAAGGAGTACTAGTAGATAATGCAGCTAAACCAGGAGAATGGATTTTACAAGATAATAAATGGTGGTATAGGCATAGTGATGGAAGCTATACAACTAATGGCTGGGAAAAAATAAATGGAGCATGGTATTTATTTGATGCTCAAGGTTGGATGCTCTATGATTGGAAGCAAAACGGTAGCAATTGGTATTATTTAGGCCGTTCGAATGATGGTGCAATGAAGTCAGGATGGGTATTACAGGATAATAAATGGTATTATCTTGGGGATTCAAATGATGGAGCAATGAAAACAGGCTGGCAAATGATTGATGGAAAGTGGTATTACTTTAATTCAAGTGGTCAAATGCAAACCGGATGGATTAAATATAATGGAAAAGATTATTGCTTATATTCAAATGGTGAAATGATTCATGATACTGTAATGTACGGATATAAATTTGATAGCAATGGGGTTGCAACAAAATTAAGTTAGGTTTTTAGGGTATAGGAGCTATTAATCCTGTACCCTTATATTTTTAGGTAGTATGGCTTGAGAAGTGCAGATAACAGCGAAACTATAGTCAAGAAACTAATTTATTGCTCGGAGATAAGGTTTTTAGAAAAAAGAAAACATACTTAGTGTTCATATATAAATATAAAAGTTTGCTAAAGTCTTTATTTATCACATCTGTAGCGTTTTGGCAATATATGCTTATGAAATAGTGTTTCATCATTCACTCTAAAATAGTGAAAAATTATGAAACTACATTTTAATATACAATTAAAACGTTTAAATCTATTAGTTTATTTTGTATGATTAGTTCATAGAAACAACAAGTTGTTCTTAAATAAGTATTAGCATTTAATAGTAATTTCTAACGAGCTAATAAAAGTGTTAGAAATTTTACTTAATCACTTTTATGTAATCGTTAAGATAGGTACGGCTTAATATCATAAAATAAGAAAGAATTAAAAGGAGAGAGCAAAATGGAAGAATTAGAATTAGCAATTATGAACATTATAATCAATGCTGGAGATTGCAAAAATCACGCTTATATGGCTCTTAACAATGTAAATCAAGGAAATTATGAAGAAGCTGACAAAGAAATGCAATTAGCAAACGATGCTTTAGCTAAAGCACATGATGGACAAACAATGTTTCTTCATAAAGAAGCAAATGGTGAAAAAATAAATATATCAGTTTTGTTTGTACATGCACAAGATCATTTAATGACAGCAATAACAGAAAAGAATTTAATTGAACAACTAATTGAACTAAGAAAAGTTGTAAACACTTTAGTTAAATAGTTGAAGCTTAAAAATCAACTTTAAATTTTTTGACAAACAAAAAGAAAGTTAAAGTAAAATTTTAAAGATTATATTTAGTATTTATGGAGGAAAAAAATTATGATAACTATTAGATTATTTTGTGCAGCAGGAATGTCAACTAGTCTTTTGGTAAATAAGATGAAAGAAGCTGCTAAAACTAAAGGAATAGATGTAGATATTGAAGCTTTCCCAGAAGGTCAAATGGATAAACATCTAAATAATGTAAACGTTGCATTAATAGGGCCACAAGTTGGATATACACTTGGAAAAGCAAAAAAGATGTGTGAACCACTTGGAATACCAGTAGATGTTATACCAATGGTTGATTATGGAATGATGAATGGAGGAAAAGTATTAGATTTTGCATTAGGACTTGCTAATAAATAAAGTGGATTCTTAGAAGTTTATACAAAAGATAGTTTAGAATTATCAAAAAGTTAATACAGAATGTTATTAATTAAGTTTTGTATGTCTTATTTAATTTTAGTTATAGTATAAACCCAAATAATTAATTATAACTTATATTAAATTTTATATAGCTAGTATTATTTATATATCATATTGAAGATTCATATTAATTATTTTTAAGGAGGAATTATTATGTCAATAGGAAATACCTTAAATGAAAAGGTTATACCAGTGATTATGAGATTCGTTGGTTTAAAAGGTGTTGTAGCATTAAAAGATGGTATATTATTTACATTACCTTTTATTATGGTAGGATCAGTATTCTTATTACTTGCACAAGTACCTTATCAACCTTTTAATGACTGGATGGCTAGTCAGCTAGGACCAGGATGGACAGAACCATTATTCCAAGCTTATGGAGCTACATTCTCAATAATTGCATTTATCGCAACGATAGGTATAGCTTATACTTATGCTAAAAATGAAGGACATGAACCGCTATCAGCAGGAATAATATCATTCGTTGTATTTTTATTAACAACTAACTCTTATGTAATAACTAAGAGTGGAGAAAAAGTAAGTGATGTTATTGGTAAAGATTTTGCTGGTGGAAAAGGTATGGTTACAGCAATTATTATTGGTTTAGTTGTAGGTGCAGTTTATTCATGGTTTATGGAAAAGAAAATCACAATTAAAATGCCAGCTGGAGTACCACAAGGGGTTGCAAACTCATTTGCATCATTAATACCAGCAGCAGTTATAGTACTTGGAGCAACAGTTCTTTATACAATTCTTAAATATGGAATGAATACTACATTTATTGAATTGATATATAAGATAATTCAAACACCATTACAAGGAATGACAGATTCTTTAGGTGGAGTTTTAGTTATGACTTTCTTAATCCCATTCTTATGGTGGTTTGGTGTTCATGGTTCATCTATAGTAGGTGGAGTAATGACAGGAATATTAACTTCAAATACAATGGAAAACCAAGCGATACTTAATAGTGGAAAAGAACTTACAATAGCAAATGGTGGTCATATAGTAACACAACAATTTTTAGATAGTTTAATTGGTATGACAGGTTCAGGTGTAACAATAGGTCTTGTATTATGTATGTTATTCATGGCAAAATCAGCACAAAGCAAAGAATTAGGTAAATTAGCTATAATACCTGGATGTTTTAATATAAACGAACCAGTTACCTTTGGAACACCAATAGTAATGAATCCGTTTATGGCGATACCATTCATAGCTACTCCAATGGCTACAGGATTAATTTCTTATTTAGCAATGTCTACAGGAATTGTTCCATTATTTAGTGGAGTATTAGTTCCATGGACAACACCACCAGTAATCTCAGGACTTATCCTAGGTGGATGGAGAATGGCTTTATTACAACTTGTGATTATGGTTATGTCATTTGTAATTTACTTCCCATTCTTCAAGAAACAAGATGCTATAAACTTCAAAAATGAACAAGCAGCACAAAGTGGAGATGGAATAGTAGCTTAATTCAAAGATAATTTTTACAAAAGAAAAATAACAAATATATAAATTAGTTTTCTCATTAACTCTTTTTTAGAGAGTATATAAATAAAACATAACAAAATTACTAAAAACTCAACCTTTAAATAATTAGGTTGAGTTTTTAGTTTCTTATTTTAAAAGTTATACTAATTACAAGAGTTTTATTTGAATTAATATATTCTATAGCAACCGAAACAACAAAGTCCTTCCCATTTCGATTGATTATATTGTAACTTTAAATTATTCTTTTATTAATTTATTAGTTGAATATCTTTTATCAACGTTTCTAGAAGAATTAGTTTTATGCTCTAAATTTAAATTATAATTCATCTTAAATAAACAAGAATATAAGATATCTAAGATTAGATGAATGGAATTATTACTAGAATACGTTGCAATTTTAGAATAAAGTTTCTCACGTGTTGTTATAGAAAAAACGCAGTCGGCAAATGTAGTTAAATCATTTTCACCAATGCTTGTGAGTACAATCATTGGTGTTTTTTTCTCTTTTAAGATTCTAGCAACTTCTAAGACTTCGCTGGATTCTCCTGAATATGAAATTATTATGGCACAATGGTCAGGTGAGGAGTTCGCAGCTAAAACAACTTGTTCACCTGGTAAGTTCATAATTTCAACATGGCGATTGATACGGAGCATTTTATGCTTAAAGTCATAGGCCATAAGCAGTGAATTACTAATGCCATATACATTAATCATTTTAGACT
>Ga0209281_1001295_pt1 | contig 16021 bp, 12 predicted proteins | sample MedtruBG_FD_187514 | JGI IMG/M metagenome (GOLD analysis project Ga0209281, IMG submission 187514) | Root nodule microbial communities of legume samples collected from California, USA - Medicago truncatula BG (SPAdes) (version 2) | ecosystem: Host-associated > Plants > Roots > Nodule | place... | reverse complement strand
TGGTGGAGGGAGTTGGATTTGAACCAACGTAGGCTGAGCCAACGGATTTACAGTCCGTCCCCTTTAACCACTCGGGCATCCCTCCATTTTTCTGTCGGGATCAATCGACCAAGCATTTGAGATCGCGTAAGAACCGGCGCCGTTTGTCGCCGCCCCTCGATCTGCGCCGGGTATATGACCGCCTGCATTCGTCCTGTCAACACGGCGAAATGCAAATTTTCAGAATTTCTCCACAGCCGGCCGCAGCGGCGATTTTCCGAAATCAGTTTCAACCCGGGGCGAAGCTCACTATAAGACCGGCATGAGCAAGGACAAGACCGGCGACAAGAGCGCCAGAGACACCCATTATGCAAATCTCCGCCGTGCGCACCGGGACGCAAGGCGCGAACGCGGGGAGATTCCAACCCCGCGTCAGGACAAGCGCGCAAAGCTGTCCGCCGACTGGAAGCCGCCGGCACTCGCCCCGGACCAGGTGCTCCTCTACGGCCTGCACACGGTCCGCGCAGCCCTCGACAATCCGGAACGCCGCATCATCCGCCTCTCGGTCACGCAGAACGCCGCCGCACGCCTGGATCTCGGAGATCTCACGGCGCTCCCCTTTCCGACCGAGACCGTAATGCCGCAGGAACTCGACCGGATACTCGGGCCCGATGCCATTCACCAGGGCGTGATGCTGGAGACGCAGCCTCTGCCGCACCGCAAGCTCGAGGCTCTTCGCGACTGCCCCTTGATTCTCGTTCTCGATCAGGTGACCGACCCCCACAATGTCGGAGCGATCATGCGCTCGGCGGTCGCCTTCGACGCAGGCGCACTCATTACGACGATGCGCCACAGTCCGACCGAATCGGGTGTTTTGGCGAAATCGGCCTCGGGTGCGCTGGAACTCATTCCTTATATCCAGATCACCAATCTCGCCGACACCCTCGAAGAGCTCCACGAACTCGGCTTCATGACGATCGGCCTCGATTCCGAGGGGCCGCAGCCGCTCGAAGGCACATTCGCCGGCGACAAGATCGCGCTCGTGCTCGGATCGGAGGGCAAGGGCCTGCGCCAGAAGACGCGGCAGACGGTCAAGGCGCTCGCCCGGCTCGACATGCCCGGCGCGATCAAGTCGCTGAACGTGTCGAATGCCGCCGCCATCGCGATGTACGCGGCGAGACATCATCTTAAGGGATAGGAGCCGACGGGACGATCGTCACGGCGAGCCCCGCCGTCGGGCAGCCGTCCTGCAATCTTTTCCATGTCGTGACGTTGAGGTTCATTTCGCAGCGCGCGAGATAGGAGATATCGCCGATGCGGATGCAGGCAGTCTGCCCGAGTTCGTATTTCGCTCCGTCGCGGTGTCGGCAGGTGCAACGCCCGCCCGGCGCAGACGCGGAAACACTTCCGGCCACCAGGGCGACGGCCGCGAGCGACAACGCCAGAAACCGCAGGGCGCGCACGCATTTCATGCCCGACAGAATAGCGCAGTTTCGACCCGATCAGAAACGGAGAATGCCGGCTGATCGCTCGGCCGGCATCCTCCGCAACGAACCGGCGCCACAGCGCCGGCCGAATGGTTAGCTCGCGAGCTTCAGAACGTTGCCCTCGGCAATCGTCTTTTCGGCTTCGGCGATGGCGAACTGCTTCTGGTCGGGGCCGAGATTCAGGCCCTCTGCGCGGATGAACTCGATGTCCGTTATGCCGAAGAAACCGAAGACCGACCGCAGATAGGTTTCCTGGTGGTCCATGGCGGAAGCCGGGGCGACCGAATAATGACCGCCACGGGTGGAGGCGACGATCAGCTTCTTGCCCTTGGCGAGGCCTTCCGGTCCTGCTTCGGTGTAGCGGAAGGTTTTGCCGGCAACGGCCAAGCGGTCGATCCACGCCTTGAGCTGGCTCGGGATCGAGAAGTTGTACATCGGCGCACCGACGACGACCGTGTCGGCAGCCAGGAATTCCTCGAGCATCTGGCGGCCGATGCGAACATCAGCGGCCAAAAGGGCGTCGACACCTTCGAGATCTGCAGGCGCCATGATCTGTGCGCCGGTCAGGTGCGGAACGCGTTCGGATGCGAGATCCCGATAGGTGATTTCCGCATCGGGCCGGTCGGCCTTGAGCTGCGAGACGATTGCCGATGTCAGGCGGCGGGAGACGGAGTGTTCGCCGAGAATGCCGGAGTCGATGTGAAGGATTTTCATGGGAAGCACCTTTGCTTACGTTGCGGTGCATCACATATGATCTGCAAACAATCCTTCGATAAGTCAGCGAATATTTGACATTCCGTTTCCCCAGGGAAACAATTCGGCATATATCGCGAACAGGTGGCCGCCTGGGCTCCAATCGTCGCCCTCCAATGGACGACGAGCTGCACCGATCGTCGATACCGCCTTTGATGGGAGGCACTCATGCAGGATCTCAACGATATCGCGCTCTTCGCCGCAGTCGTCAAACACAACGGCTTCAGCGCCGCCGCGCGCGACCTGAACGTGCCGAAATCCAAGCTCAGCAAACATGTCGCACGCCTGGAGGAGCAATTGGGCGTGCGCCTGCTCGAGCGCTCGACGCGCAAGCTTCGGATGACCGAGGTCGGCCGCATCTTCTACGAGCACGCCCAGGGGTTGCTCGACGGCGTGGCCGCAGCCGAAGCCGAGATCGCCGCAGTGCGCGCCGAGCCGACGGGCGTCGTCCGGCTCGCCTGTCCTATCGGCTTCACACCGATGCTCGCCGACATCCTGCCCGCCTTCCACCGCCGATATCCGGGCGTCCGCCTGCTGATCACCGCCTCCAACCGGCGGATCGATCTCATCGAGGAAAGGATCGACGTGGCCTTGCGCGCGCGCGACCAGCTCGACACCGACAGCCAGCTGATCGTCCGCAAATTCGGCGAGGTGCGCCAACGCCTCGCCGCCAGCCCGACGCTTCTCGCGCGCCTCGGCGAGATCACGACCGACAATCTTTCGCAAATGCCGACGCTGTCGATGAACGAGCAGCACCCCAATGATGTCTGGCGGCTCGTACACGCAACCGGGGGAGCGATCGAGATCGCGCACCGGCCCGTCGTCGGCTGCAGCGATTTTCTCATCCTCGAACGCGCGGCCATCGAAGGCATGGGCATAGCGCTGCTGCCCGACCATATTTGCGAGCGCGCCTTCCGAACGGGCGCCCTCGTTCCGGTCCTGCCGGAGTGGACCTCCGGCAACGTCATGGTCCACCTCGTCTTCCCCTCGCGCCACGGCCTGCTGCCCGCGACCCGCGCCCTCATCGACTTTCTGGCAGAAAATCTGATCAAGGCGCTGGAGCGCTGCCGCGAGGTCGATCCGAGGCCAGCGGCATCGTTCGAGATTTGATGATGTTGCTTCGTACCTCCCGCCCGTATCCGCCTCGAAGCCAAGGCATTCTCAAGGCGCAGAGGGCGCCGGTGATCGGTATGGGGAGGCATTTGGGAAACCCGGAGACTTCAAGATGAATAACGCGCTGGTGCCAGAGTTCGCTGTCTCCGATTGGCAGGCTTCCAAAGAATTCTACTGTAATATCCTCGGGTTCTCGTGCGACTACGAACGGCCGGAAGAGGGCTTTTGTTATCTAAGTCTGGACGGCGCGGAACTCATGATTGATCAGATCGGCACGGGGCGTACCTTCGCGGACGGCCACCTTCCGCGGAGTTATCCCTTTGGAAGGGGGCTGAACGTCCAAATTCGGGTTGCCTCAGCCGACGCCCTGGTCCGAGCATTGACCGACAGGGGAATCGCGCTCTACCTCCCCCTCGAAGAACGCTGGTATCGAAGGGGTGACGAAGAGGTCGGCAATCGCCAGTTCGTGGTCGCGGATCCCGACGGATACTTGCTACGGTTCTATGAGCCTTTGGGGCGCCGCCCCCGAACTTCATGAGGCTGCTTCTCATCTTGGCCCGCTGAAGCGGAGTTCAGCAGGGCCATATGTGGCCGTAGTACGCTGCCGCCCAGAGGAATCGGCGCCAAATCCGAGTGCGGATCAACACCAAAACCGAAGCAAAAATAACCGCGAAAAAGAGATATGGTGCCCCCAGAGAGACTCGAACTCCCGACCTACTGATTACAAATCAGCCGCTCTACCAACTGAGCTATAAGGGCATATTAGCGCTGGGAGTTACCATATTCTCCTCCGGTGTAAAGCAAAAATGCAGCTTCTCCCAATTTTTCGGATGCGTTCGCGCCGAGGCCGTGCCAGAAAAAGCGACCGTGGCGTCTACAGCGCCGCCCGCCTAAATTGATGTGAAAACAAGCGGAAGCGCCCCCGCCCCCGCAATGACAGACGGACTGAGTTCATGGCCCGCAAGTTCAACTCCCTTGCCTTCATCGCATCGCCGGCGGAGGAAGCGCAGAAGGCGGCCGAGGATCTCCGGGCCGTCTATGGGGATCATGATCCGGACAAGGCCGACGTGATCGTTGCGCTGGGCGGCGACGGCTTCATGCTGCACACGCTGCACAGGACGATGAATACCGGCAAGCTCGTCTACGGGATGAATCGCGGCTCGGTCGGGTTCCTGATGAACCGCTACAGCACCGAGAACCTGCATCAGCGCATCGCCAATGCCGACGAGAACGCATTTCATCCGCTCGAGATGCGCACAACGGACGTCAACGGCGATAAGTTCACCGCGCTTGCCATCAACGAGGTTTACCTTTTTCGCCAGTCCTACCAGGCCGCGAAGCTGAAGGTCATGGTGGACGGAAAGACGCGGCTCGACGAATTGACCTGCGACGGGCTGCTTCTGGCAACGCCTGCGGGCTCCACCGCCTATAATCTGTCTGCGCACGGGCCGATCCTGCCGTTGGAAGCGCCGCTTCTGGCGCTGACGCCCGTCAGCCCCTTCCGGCCGCGGCGCTGGCGCGGGGCGCTGTTGCCGAATCACGTAACAGTGGACATCGAAATCCTCGAGGCCGACAAGCGACCGGTCAACGCCGTGGCCGATCACCAGGAAGTCAAGTCCGTCGTGCATGTCCGCATCGCCGAATCGGAGAAGCTCACTGCGCGGATCCTTTCGGATCCGGACCATTCCTGGTCCGATCGAATCCTGGCCGAGCAGTTCTCCAATTGAAATCACACGTTGCACGAGCGATATGGTATGATCACGGGCGGTAGCGTGCCTCGCGGTCCCGGCGTTCGGTTGCGAAGGATATCCACATGCACAAGGCCCTGCTGATAACGCTCTGCCTGACCCTGCCCGCAGGCGGGCTATGCGCCCAGGAAAGCGACCTCCTGCCCCCGAACGTCATCTTCGTGACGAGCACGGGCTTTTGGGAGGAGAGCGGCGGCGCGCTGCAGCCGGACGAAAACAGCGACGGCGACAAGAGTGCGAAGACTGCTGCGCCCGGGGGACGGCGCGGCTATTATAAACTGATTGCTATTCGACAGGAGGACGGCACCGCGCAGGTCCATCTGCAGCAGATCGCCTCCACTCCGACCGGCCCCGAGGTGGTTTCCTCCGCGGAACTCGAGGAATTCACGGCGCTGAAACCCTATGTCACCGATATTCGCCCCGAAACCTCGACGGGGATCACGCCGCAGCCGGGCATGTTCGCGACGGTTTATCTGAAGACCGACGCTGGCGCGACCGAGCCCGAGTCCTGGACGGTCCTCATCGATGAGCTCGGCGACATCAAAGTCGAGCGGGCGACGAATTGAGGGTTAGATGTGAGCACCGAACTTCGCCCCTCATCCGCCTGCCGGCACCTTCTTCCCGCAAGCGGGGCGAAGAGACAAGCCGCAAAATCCCAGCCCCTCTCCATCGTAGAAGGAGCATAGGACGGGCGTAGAAGGAGCACAGGGAGGAACCCGCATGTCCCTTCTCCCCGTCAGAACGCTACGGCATGCACATATCTCTTGCGCGCCGGTGCGGCGGATACTGCTCATGAAAGGGATCCCTCGCGAACCCAACCGCCTCAACCCCGCTCGGTCGGGGTTGCCCCTCAACCGGCTGCCGCCACCTTCTCCCCGCAGGCGGGGAGAAGGGATATGCCGCGCCCGGTCGCTCCCTCGGGCGGGCGGTGAATGCGGGGTTCAGTCGGCGCCGCTTGTCCCTTCTCCCCGCCTGCGGGGAGAAGGTGCCGGCAGGCGGATGAGGGGCGGCTTTCAGCGTAGGCCGCACGCCGCGCATGCCCCCTCAACACCGGAGCACTGGCAATTAGCTCAGGTCGTCGACGGCCGCATCCGCGCCGCCGCTGACGCGATGCGCAAGGGCTGCCTCCATGAATTCATTCAGTTCACCGTCGAGCACGTCGCCCGGGCTGCTGCTTTCGACTCCCGTCCTCAAATCCTTCACCAGCTGGTAGGGCTGCAGGACGTAGGAGCGGATCTGGTGACCCCAGCCGATATCGGTCTTCGATGCCGCCTCGGCGTTGGCCGCCTCCTCGCGCTTCTTCAGTTCAGCCTCGTAGAGCCGCGCGCGAAGCATGTCCCATGCCTTGGCGCGGTTCTTGTGCTGCGAGCGTTCCTGCTGGCACTGCACCACGATGCCGCTCGGCATATGCGTGATGCGCACGGCCGAATCGGTCGTATTGACGTGCTGACCGCCGGCGCCCGAGGAGCGGTAGGTATCGATCCGGCAATCGCTTTCGTTGATGTCGATCTGGATCGATTCGTCCACGACGGGATAGACCCAGATGGACGAAAAGGACGTATGACGGCGAGCGTTGCTGTCATACGGAGAAATGCGGACGAGGCGATGCACGCCCGATTCCGTCTTCAGCCAGCCATAGGCATTGTGCCCCTTGACGAGGAGCGTGGCCGATTTGATGCCCGCTTCTTCCCCGTCCTGGATTTCCATGAGCTCGACCTTGTAGCCCTGGCGTTCGGCCCATCGGGTATACATGCGAAGCAGCATGTTCGCCCAGTCCTGGCTTTCCGTGCCGCCGGCGCCCGAATGGACTTCGAGATATGTGTCGTTCTGGTCGGCCTCGCCCGAAAGCATGGCCTCGACCTGCTTTTTCGCCGCCTCGCCGCGCAGTTGGCGAAGCGCTTCCTCGGCCTCCGCGACGATCGCCGAATCGCCCTCCTCTTCACCGAGTTCGATGAGCTCGATGTTGTCGTTGAGCTGCTGCTCGAAGCGGCGCAGGCCATTGATGCCGTCATCGAGCTGCTGGCGCTCCCGCATCAGCTTCTGCGCCTCGGCCGCGTCGTTCCAGAGCGACGGGTCTTCCGCCTTGTTGTTCAACCAGTCCAGTCGTCTTACCGCCTGGTCCCAGTCAAAGATGCCTCCTCAGCAGGCTTATGGCCTGCTTGATTTCGTCGACGATGTTCTCGATTTCGCTGCGCATGATCCTGCTTCTTCAGGTGATTTTTCGAACGTGACGGTCAAATAGCGATGCCCGCCGCCGATGTAAAGGCGACGGGCATTGCGTGCAATGGAAAGGGGTCAGAACAGTCCGTTGGAGCCGGAGGTTACCGCCTGGTTGGCCTGCGGAGAGGTTCTCAATATCTCTTCCGGCGGCGCATATTCGTCGAGGTCGCCGATGACCGAGAAGGTGTCCGCAGGGCCGGTTCCCGGCTTGAAGGCTTCGATGATCGTGTCCGGCTCGCCCTCGACGGCCGCCATGCCGGTCTTGCGGTTGACGGGAATGAGGCTCATGCCTTCCGGCACCACGAACTTGCCGGGACGAGTACCCTCCACGGCCTTCTGCATGAAGGCGTTGAAGATCGGCGCCGACAGGCCGCCGCCGGTCGCGCCGCGCCCGAGCGGTGCCGGATCGTCGAAGCCGAGATAGAGCCCCGCGACGAGGTCGGGAGTGTAACCCACGAACCAGGCGTCCTTCTCGTCATTGGTCGTGCCGGTCTTGCCGGCGACAGGGCGATCGAGCTTGATCTTGCCTGCCGCGGTCCCCCGCGCGACGACGCCTTCCATCATGGAGGTGATCTGATAGGAGGTCATCGGATCGAGGACCTGCTCACGATTGTCGATCAGCACCGGCTCTTCCTGCGCTTCCCAATCGTCGGCATTGCAATTCTCGCAGGCCCGGTCCTCGTGGCGGAAGATGGTCTTGCCGTAACGGTCCTGGATCCGGTCGATCAGCGACGGCTTGATCTGCTTGCCGCCATTGGCGATGACGGCATAGGCGGAAACGAGACGCAGCACCGTCGTTTCGCCGGAACCGAGCGACATCGCAAGAAGCGGTGCCATCTTGTCGTAGATCCCGAAACGTTCGGCATATTCGGCGACGATGTTCATGCCCAGGTCGTTGGCAAGCCGGACCGTCATCAGGTTGCGCGATTTTTCGATGCCGAGGCGGAGCGTCGACGGTCCGGCAGAGCCGCCGCCGTAGTTTTCGGGGCGCCAGACCTGACCGCCCGCGACGATCTCGATGGGCGCATCCAGAATGACCGATGCCGGCGTATAGCCGTTGTCGAGGGCGGCCGCGTAGACGAAGGGCTTGAAGGCGGAACCGGGCTGACGCATCGCCTGCGTCGCGCGGTTGAACTCGGACTGTCCGTAGGAGAACCCGCCGACCATCGCCAGCACGCGGCCGGTATGCGGGTCCATCGCGACCAATCCGCCCTGAACCTTCGGCGGCTGGCGCAGCCGATATTCGCCGGCCTCCTCCAACGGCTCGACATAGACGACGTCGCCCGGGCCGAAGACCTCTTCCGGCGACTTGGCGCTCTTGCGCTTGCCGCCGGCGGAGCGGTGGGCCCACTGCATGTTCTTGGCGGCAATGCGCCCGGTCACCCGTTCAGGAACGATCTTGCCCGAGACTTCCTTGTCCGGCTGGATGCCGATTTCGGCGCCTTCGCTGTCTACCGAGAGCACGACCGCCAGTTTCCATTCCGGCACGTCGCTGAGCATGGGGATCTTGCTCAGCGGCTCGCCCCAGTCGCCGCCGATCTCGATCGTTTTCACCGGTCCGTGGAAGCCCCGCCGCTCGTCGTAGCTCAAAAGCCCGTCCTGAAGCGCCTTGCGCGCCGCAATCTGCAGCCGCGGATCCAGCGAGGTACGCACGGAAAGCCCGCCCTCGTAAAGGGCCTTGTCGCCGTATTTCTGGATGATCTGGCGGCGCACTTCCTCGGCGAAGAAGTCGGAGGCGAAGAGGTGCGCGCCGCCGCGGCGCGGCTTGACGCCGAGCGGTTGCTGCTTTGCCTCCTCGCCGTCAGCCTTGGTGACGTAACCATTTTCGACCATCCGATCGATCACCCAGTTGCGGCGCTCGATCGCAGCCTCGACCTTGCGGAACGGGTGGTAATTGGCCGGCCCCTTGGGCAGGGCCGCAAGATAGGCGGTCTCGGCAATCGTCAGTTCCGTCACCGACTTGTCGAAATAGGTCAGCGCCGCCCCGGCGATGCCGTAGGAATTCAGCCCGAAGAAAATCTCGTTGAGATAGAGCTCGAGAATGCGGTCCTTGCTGTAGGCCTGTTCGATGCGGAAGGAGAGGATCGCTTCCTTGATCTTGCGATCGAGCGTCTGGTCGGAGCTCAGAAGGAAGTTCTTGGCGACCTGCTGGGTGATCGTCGAGGCGCCGACGGGGCGCCGACCGGAGCCGAAATTCTGCAGGTTGACGGCGATGGCGCGTGCAAGGCCCGTCACGTCGATGCCCGGATGCTGGTAGAAGTTCTTGTCTTCCGCCGAGATGAATGCGGCCTTGACGCGATCGGGTATTGCCTGAATGGGCAGATATAGCCGGCGCTCGCGCGCATATTCGGCCATCAGCGCGCCGTTACCCGCATGGAAGCGTGTCGTCACCGGCGGAGCATAATTGGCCAGAACCTCGTAATCGGGGAGGTCCTTCGTGATGGCGCCGAGATAGATCGCGACGGCCGCGGCTGTGCCAAGCAGCAGAAACGCACCAATGCCGAAAAAATATCCAATCAGTCTGATCATCAGTCAGGTACCGGTATCTAATTATCGTCCCATTGCGAGGTCGCCGAATGCCCGAACGCTCGTTTTCCGCGAAGGAAGCCGACCTCGCCAAACTCTTCCAAAGAAATCGTCTGGCATTTGCAGTTATACGCGTTTGGGCTCCCTCATATGGCCAGGAACCTGAAGCATCAACACCGTTTCCCAACAAATCGGGACGCCCTCCCCCTAAGGGGCCCGGATTGTGAGTAAAATAGGGCTGTTATCGGATCATACGGTGCGCATCTGCTGAAAAGCATATCGCTGTTACCGGGTCGACACAAATCACATCCCCACTCAGTGGCGTCGGGCAGGCGCGAAATCAAGGATCCCGGAACGCCCTGCGCATTCAACCGCCGTTTGCAACCGCGGAGTTCCGGTAGCGCTGCACGGCGTCCGCAAGCAGCGTGGATACCTTCTTCCTCCATTCCGCATCGAGCAGTTGCTTCTCATCTTCCTTGTTCGACAGGAAACCGAGCTCGAGCAGCACCGAGGGCACGTCCGGCGCCTGCAGGACGCGGAACCCCGCATGACGGTGGGGATTGTTGATCAGCTTGATCTGCCCTTCGAACGAGGAAATGACGCTTCGGGCGAGATTGACCGAGAAAGCCTGCGTTTCGCGGCGGGTGAGATCGATGAGGATATCCGCGACTTCGGCCGGCTCGCTTTCGAGCGGAATCCCGGCAATCTCGTCGGAGAGATTCTCGCGTGCGGCAAGATCGGCCGCGAGGTGGTCGGACGCCTTGTCGGAGATCGTGTAGACCGTGGCGCCCCGAATTTCCTTTTGCCGCAACGTGTCGGCGTGAACCGAAATGAACAGGTTGGAGCCTCGCTGGCGTGCGATCTGCACGCGTTGAGGCAGGGAGAGAAATTCGTCGCGCTCCCGCGTCAGAAACGCCTCGATGCCGGGTTCGTGATTGAGCCGTTCCACCAGCTCCTTCGCGAAGGCCAGGGTCACATGTTTCTCTTCGGTTTTCGTGACGCCGCCGATCGCACCGGTATCGATTCCGCCATGCCCGGCATCTATCGCAACCACGAAAACGCCGGCCTTCGGGCGCGGCGCGGCGGCCGGCCGGTCGGTCTTGGCGGAGGGCACCGTGCCCGTCCACTGCTGCTCGGCCAGGAGCTTGTCGAAGCGGTCCTGGCCGATCCTCTCAGCATCGAGCACGAGGCGAAAGCCCTTCCCGTCCTCCACCGGCTTCACTTCCGCATGGGTCACCTCCGTCGGCCCGTTGGCGGAGAGCACGAGCCGCGAGGCCCCTGCCCCCATTCCGCCATAGCGGATGGCGTCGAACAAGCCGCGAGGCTGCAGGCTCTCCGGCTTCAGTCCGAATGACGTTTCCGGCAGGTCGACGATGACGCGAACGGGATTGGCGACGTAGTGGATGGAGAAGGCCGGCTCGCGATCGAACTCGATGACCAGGCGCGTGCGGGCATCGTCGCCGGCAATCCGCGCGGCATAGGCGAGGAGAGGCACCGGCTCGCCGGCGCGCACGACCGCCACGGGTGACAAGAGAAGCAAAACGGCACCAAAGGCAGCGACGAACATGCGCATGCCGCGATGACGCCCGATCGCCTCCATTGAACACAGCCTAGTCGCCGAACGCTTCACCTGAAACCCCGCATCCATCCAATCGATATACCGGCGAAGGTCTCCCCGGCTGCCCTTATCCGCCCCTCAACCAATGAACCCTCAGGGTTAACCAAAGCTTGACACGGGGGCCGCCGCACCGCCCCTCAGCCGGCGCCGTCTTCTCCTGAAGGTCCGGTTACACCCGCGCAAGCGAATCGATCAATATTGTGGCGGCAAAGGCTTTTCCCTTGCCAATGTGACATGGAAAACATAAAAGCGTCACAAGGAGAAAGTGTTGACGGGATAGAATCGTCGGCCGGGCAGCCGGAGCTTTTAGACGAGCTTGGCGCCAGGGAGTGATCGAGCCGGAACAACCGGTTGCAACCGTATCAAGCTTCCGCGGCCGCAGGAATTCATCCGCCGTCGCCGCATTTCCTCCTCCGTATACTGGTTCGCAAATTTCCGGCGGTGGCCGGAGTTCTTGATGGTGAATTTCACCGGATGCCCGCAAGCGGGCGCATTCATCGGGCCTCTTCCAGAGGTCCAGGACATTGGCATTCTTGTTTGGTCTTTGATGTGACTCAGCAGTATCGGTCAGAAGTAGAGCGGCCCCGGGACCTTAGCGTTCCGGCTGCCGTCTGGCTGCTGCACCATCGCTTGCGCCAAACAGGACCTTTTATATCCGGCGCAGCCTCCGACGTCTTCGACAGCCTTCTTGAAAAAGGCACTCTGTCTGTCGTCCCGCCGCGCCGAGGAGCACAGCTTAGATGGCAGAGAAAATGCTTATCGATGCGTCTCACTCAGAGGAGACGCGCGTCGTTGTCGTACGCGGAAACCGCATAGAAGAATTCGATTTCGAATCGGAACATAAGAAGCAGATCCGCGGCAATATCTACCTGGCGAAGGTAACCAGAGTGGAGCCGTCGCTCCAGGCGGCCTTCGTCGATTACGGCGGCAATCGCCACGGGTTTCTGGCCTTCGCCGAAATCCATCCCGACTACTACCAGATTCCCCTCGCCGATCGTCAGGCCCTGTTGAAGGCGGAAGCCGAAGAGGCTCGCCGCGACGATGACGAGCCGAACGACACCGTGGCGGAACAGAAATTCGCGCCGGCTGGCGATACGGTTGCCGAAGTCGTGGCACAGGCCGAAGCCGCCGAGGCAGCCGGAGAAGCCGCTGAGGCCGCTGCGGAGAAGCCGAAGGCCAAGGCCAAGCCGAAGCGTACCCGCCGCGCGAAGCCGAAGGCCGGCGAAGAGGCCGTGGCGCCTGAAAGCGGCCCGTCGGAAGACGGCGAAGGCGACAAGAACGAAATGGCCGCGGTGGTCGATACCGACTCGATCTCCGAGGATATCGACGCGCGCCGTCAGCGTGACGACGACGATGACGACGACAATCACGACGGCGAAAAGGAAATCATCGAATCCGTCGGCGCCGAAGATGCCATGGAAGAGGTGGCGGATCGTCATATCCGCAAGCCGCGCAAGCAATACCGCATCCAGGAAGTGATCAAGCGCCGGCAGATCCTGCTGGTGCAGGTCGCAAAGGAAGAGCGCGGCAACAAGGGTGCGGCACTCACGACCTATCTTTCGCTCGCCGGCCGCTACTCCGTTCTCATGCCGAACACGGCGCGCGGCGGCGGTATTTCGCGCAAGATCACCAACCTGCAGGACCGCAAGCGTCTGAAGGAGATCGCCCGCGGTCTCGACGTGCCGCAGGGGATGGGTGTGATCCTGCGCACCGCCGGAGCCAATCGCACGAAAGTCGAGATCAAGCGCGACTTCGAATATCTCATGCGCCTGTGGGAGAACGTCCGCACGCTGACGCTGAACTCGACTGCCCCCTGCCTCGTCTACGAGGAGGGCAGCCTTATCAAGCGATCGATCCGCGACCTCTACAACAAGGACATCAGCGAGATCGTCGTTTCGGGCGAGGAAGGCTACAAGGAAGCCAAGGGCTTCATGAAGATGCTGATGCCGAGCCACGCAAAGGTCGTGCAGCCCTATCGCGACGTGCATCCGATCTTCTCCCGCTCCGGCATCGAAGCACAGCTCGATCGCATGCTGCAGCCGCAGGTGACGCTGAAGTCGGGCGGCTACATCATCATCAACCAGACCGAAGCTCTGGTTTCCATCGATGTGAACTCCGGTCGTTCGACGCGCGAGCACTCGATCGAGGATACGGCTCTCCAGACGAATCTCGAGGCAGCCGAGGAAGTAGCGCGGCAATTGCGCCTTCGCGACCTTGCCGGCCTGATCGTCATCGACTTCATCGACATGGAAGAGAAGCGGAACAACCGCTCCGTCGAGAAGAAGCTAAAGGATTGCCTGAAGAACGATCGTGCCCGTATCCAGGTCGGCCGCATCTCGCATTTCGGCCTGCTCGAAATGTCTCGCCAGCGCATCCGCGCCTCGGTGCTGGAAAGCACGATGCAGACCTGCCCGCACTGCAACGGCACGGGCCACATTCGCTCGCAATCCTCCGTTGCCCTGCATGTCCTGCGCGGCATCGAGGAACATCTGCTCAAGAACACCACGCACGACATCAGCGTGCGGACGACACCCGATATCGCGCTCTACCTGCTCAATCAGAAGCGCAGTTCGATCACGGACTACGAGCAGCGCTTCGGTGTCTCCATCTTCATCGAAGCGGACGCCCATGTCGGTGCGCAGCACTTCGCGATCGATCGCGGTGAACCGGTCGAAAATCCGGTGAGGATCGACCAGATCCTGCAGTTCGAGCCGGAGCCGGAAGACGAAGAAGAGGTCCTCATCGAGGAGGAGTCCGACGAAGAGGAAGTGGAAGAGATTGCTGCCGAGCGTCAGGACCCGAAAAAGGGGCAGACCGACGAACAAGGCGGCCGCAAGCGCAAGCGTCGTCGCCGCCGGCGCGGCAAGGGTGCGGGTCAGGGGGCGGACGAGGCCTTCGCTGACGCCGCCGACGCGGCTGAGGACGAGACCGGCGACGAAGCCGCCGTGGACGATGCCGAGGATGAAGTCGACGCTACGGATGCCTTGAATGGCGATAGCGAGCAGAAGCGCAAGCGTCGCCGCCGCGGCAAGCGTGGCGGCCGCCGCAGCCGTCAGGACGAACTGGCCGAAGCCGAGGGCGAGACCGGCATGGCTGCAGAAGCCGGCGAAGGAGCCGGCGACGACGCAGAGGCGGAAGTCGCCCCAGCCGCGGCAGCCGAGGAGACGTCACCGGATATCGCGGCAGCCGCTGCCGTCGAGGCAGCAGCGGAGGAGCCGAAACCGGCAAAACCCCGGCGCAGCCGCAAGAAAGCAGTCAAGGCCGAGGAGCCGGCCGAGAGTGTCGATGAAGTAGCCGAGAAGACCGTCGAGGCCCAACCCGAAGCAACCGAAGCCGCCCCCGAGGCCGTGGAGGAAGCTGTTGCCGATCTGGAAGGCGCAAAGCCCGCGCGCGCAAACCGGGATCTGTCGGCGATCGCTACCGAGCCGGTCGTGACGTCCAGCAAGGGCGAGGGCGAAGAGGAGCCGACAAAACCCAAAAAGGGCGGCTGGTGGCAGCGCCGCGGTTTCTTCTAAGAAGAATAGGAAAAAGCCCGGAGCGATCCGGGCTTTTTCATGGCTGGGGCCGCGTGGCGGCTCAGTTGTGACCTGCCTCTTTGAAAACTCCGCACTTTCCGGACGGAAAGCGGCACACGCTTTTCCTTATCCCGCTCTATACTTTCCCGCAGGGAGGACGAGGCCATGCGCAAGTTCACAGTCATCGTTACGGAAGAGTTCGAAGCCGACACTGCCGAGGAGGCCGCCTTGCTCATGTATCACCAACTGACCAACGGGCCGGCACCTCTGCATTATTCGGTCACGGATGAAACGAAGATTGCAACCAGCCTGATACTGGACCGGAAAAAGGCAGATGAATTTGCCAGTGTCGATCACACTGCAGACCCCGGCAATTGGTAAGCCACGCGTAACCGGCCGATGTGCGGATACCCATGTCTGGAGCAGAGCACTTCCACGCAAAGCATGACAGCTCTCCGTCCGGAGGTGCTTGGTCCAACGACCTAAGCGTTTCGCCGTCCAGTGAAACGTGAAGCGCTCTAAAGGCCTGTTGAGATCCGGGATACCCGCCGCGGCCTGTTTGATTTCCTCATCCCTGTGCTCGTCACAGGGATCCAGCCAGACCAAGTCCTTGGGCTGAAAAAACTCTTCCGCGCCGCAGACGCGGCGCTGCTGGATCTCTGTGACAAGCACAGAGACGAGGTGAGGCGAGATTGCAGTCTTCCGATAGGTTTCACAGGCCGGTTAGAGCCAGGCCATGCGCGCCGACAAAACAGCCCAGAGCTCCAACGCCATCACCCATCTCGCAGCAGCCGTCATAAACTCCGGATGAACCTCAACAGGCCTTAGAGCGGGATGAGGAAAAGTGTGTGCGGTTTTCCGCCCGCATCCCGCTCTAAACTTTGGAATCGATCACGTTCATGTTTTTAGGTCGACCCGACCTAAAAACATCGTGATCTAGAGCGGTATGTATTTAAGCCCGTTCATATCCCGCCTCTTTGAAGTAGGCTGCGCATTCCTGTGGGGTGACGGCTTGGAGAATGTGGCGCAGTTCGTCATGGATTGCATCGCGTGATCTGGCCT
>Ga0209281_1001294_pt1 | contig 16034 bp, 22 predicted proteins | sample MedtruBG_FD_187514 | JGI IMG/M metagenome (GOLD analysis project Ga0209281, IMG submission 187514) | Root nodule microbial communities of legume samples collected from California, USA - Medicago truncatula BG (SPAdes) (version 2) | ecosystem: Host-associated > Plants > Roots > Nodule | place... | reverse complement strand
CCTATAGAAGTACTTATACTTGCATCGCTGGGTGACGATGTAATGGTTACGTTTTCCGTGGTTCCGCGGGTGATGGATCCGCAACCTGACACCGCAACCATCACGGTCAGCGCCGAAAATATTCTTAGATTCATGTTGATAGCCCCGATTGCCCATAGGTTCTTACAAGAGCAATCAATCGCTCTTCCCCCCGATCTGTCTACAAGGAAATGCAACCGGAAGGAGATATTAACAACATGCTTCGCGGCGATGCTTGCGGCCCGGTGCCGGAGGAGCCCGGCACTGGGGCGGGAAGGGCGGCGAGGTGCCGTTGGATGCTAGATCGCTGCGGAAACATGCGGGCAACGGTTGGGGTCTGGTGCGGGATCGTCGGCTGAGTAAGACATTTCATTGAGCGGCAACAGCGTACAGCGCCGATAGGCGACGATAATCGCTTATTTAAGCAAAATGCATGCTAAGTAGCTGTTTTATCAGGGAAAGTGGTTGGCTGGGGAACCTGGATTCGAACCAGGACTAACGGAGTCAGAGTGTTCCACCGCTCTTTGAAAAGTCTTGTCTTTTTCACTCCATGTCGCGTCTATGTCGCGTCGATTGCGAACAGAGCTTGCTCGGCAGCGGCCATTTCTGCTGCTTCATCTGCAGCCGGGAAGAGGTGCCCGTAGGTGTCGAACGTAACTTGGATGGAGCTATGGCCCATGCGCGATTGCACCGCCTTTGCCGTCAGCTCTAGCCCGCCATCTGCCTTCCGATTAATGCACCACGAAGCGTACCAGTGTCGGAGGGCATGGAAGCCCGAGTATTTCGCTGCCAGGACCGGCTTTCCTTCCTCGTCCGTCTCGTCGGTGGCGATGGTAACGCCCGCGGCGATTTCGACCGGCCATAGACCACGCTTGAGCATGTTCTGATGGTTCTCGATGTTTCCGGCCGTGTTCGGGAAGACAAGCCCGGCCTCGCTCTGGGGGCAAGCGAGTTTCCATTCCTTCAGCGTGTTGACGGCGATCGGGGGCAGGGGAGCGGTTCGTTGCCCTGCTTCGGACTTTGGCATGCCGACTTCGCCATAGCGATCAGCGCGCTGTCGGACGTGCAAGATACCTTTCTTCAGGTCCACGTCTTCCCAGCGGAGCCCGCGCGCCTCGCTCGACCGAAGGCCGGTGAAGATCATGGTCACGAGCAGAGGGCGATATCGGCCGGTGGCAGCGTCGAGGATGGCCCGGATCTCGGCGTTGGTTGGAATATCCACTCCGACTCTCAGTTTCGCCTTAGCACGCTTCTCAGAGGCCTTCGTGCCCGATCTGGCCTTGGATAGCTCATGAACGGCATTTCGCACCACCAGGCCGCGCCCTTGGGCATCTGCGAGGATGCTGCCGAGGCTGACCGTAATCCGCTTGATCATCGCGGCCGATCGACCCTTCTCCCGCAAGTCATCTTGAAAAGAGCGCACCCATGGCGCCGTGACCTTTGTCAGCTTAACGGGGCCGGCGAGGGGAACGATATGTAGGTTGAAGTGCTGCCGGCGCTGATCCATCGTCGTGCGTTCAAGGCCCGCAGCATCGCCAGATTTGAGCCAGAGCTTGCCGGCCTCCTCGATTGTAATCGTGGCGCTGTCGGCGACGTGAACGCCTTCCCTGACCTCTACGGAAGCCGTAGCGGCGAATTGATCGGCTTCCTTCTTCTTTGCGAAGGTCTTTAGCCTGCGCTTTCCTTGCGTGTCGACGTAGTCAGCCACCCAGGCGGATTTCTCGACGCCTTTAGGAGTGGTCCAGGTGCGCTTGCGGACGGACATTTACTTCTTACCGAGCCTTTGCGTCTTCTCGACCGCGTCGATGATCTTGTCGATGGAAAATTCAGGGTCGTCAGACCATTCCTTTATGCGGCTCGCCAGCATCTCGATCACCGACCGAAACGCGTTGCTTCGACCACTTTCCTCGGCCAGGGCCGCCCGCAATTCTTCAACCTTGATCATTTCGTCTCTGTGTTGCTCACGCCGCGATTGGTGTTCGCGCTGTAGGAGCTGGTGTTCGCGCTGTAGGAGCTCGAATTTGTAAGTAACCTCGTCTCGCGCGCGTTCCAGCTCACGAATGTGAACGTCTTGGTCGGTGATCTTGCCCCGCAGTTCCGCGAACTCCGCATCTGAGGGTCCAAAGGTCCACTGTAGGCGCGCGATGATCTCAGCGGTCATGCTGCGTTCATTTATGTTCGCCGCATTCTCGATACGGACCTTGAGATCCTCGGGTATTCGCAAACGGAAGTGCAGATCTTCTCTAGCCATGCCTCACCAATGACACACACGAGCATTGACAGCAATGCCCCACCTATGACACACATGGAATGCCACACGAATGACGCACATGCCATTCGTTGCGGGAATTATCGTTAACGGAGCGTAAATCATGGGAAATGCGGAGAAGCAGCTCGACCTCATTTGGGAGGTCGCAGAAATCGCGAAACTGATCGGCAGAACGCAGCGGCAAACCTTCCACCTTCTCCAATCCGGGCAGCTTCCTGCGAAAAAGGTCGGCGGGCGGTGGGTAGCCGAACGCGGAAAATTGTTGAGTTTTTTTATGGAGCCGGCTGCATGAGAGTCATCGGCAGGAAGAAGCAGCAGGGGCTGAAGTTTGGCGACCGCGCCCCCGCTGTTCAAACGGCATCGCTTTCGAAGCGACCTCCCCATCACCAACGATAAGGATCGTCGATGACGCAGATACTATCTAGATCCCAGCGCAACATCCGAGTCAACGTCCTCACCGACAATAACGAGCCTTGCGGCCTGCCGGTCACATTCGTCGGCCGGGAAGCTTACACACTTCGTAAGCTGATTGATGCCGGCGATCGGGGCATTTCCTCCCTCGATCATGTAGGTATCCGGCTCGCTCACTACTGCATGAAGATCCGTAGAGCGGGCATCGTCGTCGAGACGGTCAAAACTCCGCAGCGCGGCGAATATAGTGGCTGGTATGGCATCTATAAGCTCCGAAGCCGCCTGAGCGTCCTCGAAGACAACACGAGGGCCGCTGCATGAGCGGTAAGTACAAACGAAAGTTCGGAAAGAAGTTCGTGATGATCGACGGCTATGTGATGAAGTCTGCCGCCTGGGCAGCTCTCACGGCCAACGACAAAGCGGTATATCTCGCACTTAAGTGGAAATACGACGGCACCAATAATGGGCGCCTGGGTATGGGGTGCAGGGAGGCCGCCGACGCCATCGGCAGCGCCAGCAAGGATACTGGCAAGCGGAGCCTGGATTGCCTGCAGGAGAAAGGCTTCATCTCAAAGAGAAAGAACAGCGGATTTAACGTCAAGAACAGAGTGGCCGCTGAATGGCGGCTGACCGAATATTCGTGCGATGTGACAGGGGAACTTCCCTCGAAAGAGTTTGCCCGATGGGCACCCGAAGGAAAAAACACGGTACGACCACAGGGACAGACAGTACGACCACAAGGACAGTGGACCCCGAAAATGAGGGTTTCCAATGGCTGACAGTACGACCACAGGGACTGTGAGGCTCGTATTTTCGGTTTCACAGTACGATGACAGGGACACATATAGATATACCACAGGGGGTAGCCTGCGATGAGCGATGCAAAACAAAGCCTTCCTCTCTTCGACTGGGTGCCTCCCTGCAGGCTAATCGTCTTCCCCATTACAAAGCGAGTGGGCAAAATACGGCGCTGCGCCGAAGTGCTCGAAAGCAAACACGGCAAGGACGCGGAAAGCTATTGGCGGCAGCAAGTGCGCGTTGTCGCCGATCATCTCGAACGCATGGGCTGTTCAGGTGCCGAGATAAGGCGCCAGGTCGATGAATTTCAGTCGGCTGTTCAAGCGGAGATGGTGCGTCGGTCTTACGAGGGGAAGGGGCGGGAGGCATGACAGCGCCCCGCCATGTTCCCATGCGCCTCGGCGACACCGTGGATCTTAAGACTGCTGCGCTCGTGACGGGGCGCAGCATCGAGACGATCCGGCAATGGTGCATCAACTTCAACATTGGCAGACAGCGGAGGGTAAACGGCTTTCGAAAGGCAAAGTGGCAAGTCTCGTTGCCGGCCGCGAAGATGATTGCGGCGGAAGACTTCGATGCATTCGACGCGCTCCTAGAAGGAGACCGCGAAAGCGAGACGGTCCGAGAGTATATCATCACCATTGAACGAGTTGACTAACTAGAAAATCGTTGTTTTTTCTGGAAAGTGGTTGTTTTTCCTTGGAATAGGATTCTGTCTAGGGGACGGTTGATCTAATATCGCCCTCATGAAGAAAGAACTCTTACATCGGGCATCGATCGTAGAACTCAACCGGCAGACCGGCGTTGCTCTGTCGGGCGGTCAATATGACGCCGAGCTGAAGCGTCTAGCTGAAAGCGAAGTCGCGGCCAGCGGGGACGATTGGTACCCGCTCTATAAGAAGGCCCTCGCGGAAGCCCGGGCGCTTCATACGCAGATCGCGCACGGCCTGCCTCACCTGTCATCCATGGGGAAGGCATTGGACGAGGAAGTCTCCAAGCTCCTCGCAATGATCTCTGCTTTCTCCGAAAAGGTCGCCGAGCTTCAGGCGAAGACGGATGCCGCGGCCATGTCGAGCGCCAAGCTCAGCGGCTGGCGCGATCCTCTGCGCAACAGGATCATGACCTACGGGTTCGGCGATGTTCAACCCGGAGGAATAACCCGCCTCTCGGACTGGGTGCCTCACTACCAGGACATGGTGGGGTGCGAATGATGGCTGTCCTCCACCCCCACGAAAAGCCCGTTCCGGAGCATAGTCAGGAAAGGGCAACGCATTGAGCGAGCAAAAGAAAACGCGGGTCGGCCCTCTTGCCACCATTGGCAACTGCGCCACGGAGATTGCCCGCGTCTATCGGCAGATGGTTTCCGGAAAGCTGGATGGAAAGGAAGGCGAGCGCCGCGCTCGTGTCCTCACCATGCTTCGCCAGTCCCTTGAGGTCGGCAGCATCGAGGAGCGGCTTGACCGCCTGGAGCAGGAGCAGAAGCGATGACCGAGAACATCGACGTAGAGATTGCAGACTTCCGCGGCCAGCACGACGGCGCATTGATGAGCAAGGCGCATCCCGAGCATGAGGTTCGGATGGGCCAACTGTCGGCGCTGTATGAACGGAAGTTCACTCCTGGCGAGATGGTCGCCCCCCAACCTTCCAAGGCTGTCTCTGATGCCGAATACAGAGCAAAGCACGCGGACGCGCTGAACGACCGCGCACATCCGGAGCATGACCTCCGAGTGAAGGAGCTGTCTGAAGCTAATGGCGTTGCGGTGCAAGACGAGCAAAATGCGGGCGTTGACCTCTCTCGCCTTGCCGAGCCCGCGCAGCAACCCACGGACTACGATTTCAGCAACATCCAAATGCCGGTCGGGCTTGAGGTTTCCGAGAGCCCCGAGCTGGAACGCTATGCGCGGGAATGGCTATTGTCGGGCGAGGTAAGCCCCGCTGAGGGGTCAGCGCTGGCAAACGTGTATGCAGAGAGCCTGAATTGGACTCCTGACCAGATCGGCCGCATGGCTGACCAGACAGGGCGCGAGCTTCGTTCCAAGTACGGGGAACAGGTCGGCGCCGCTGCCTCTGCCGCTCTCAAGGTGGCGGACGAACTGCCGGGACTTCGCGACTTCCTCGAAAGCTCTGGCCTTATCAACAACCTGCGCGTCATCGATCGCCTCATTCGGGCGGCGGAAACTCGCGGGTATTTCAAAGCCAATGCGGGGATCTAACCATGGCGAAGATCGAAGGAATTGAAAGCGAGTTGGCGGAAGCCACAAAGGAAAGAGATGCCCTTGAGGCAGAGATGGGCGAGTTGCTGATTGCCGGTGGCGACAAGGCCAAGGGCGCAGCGCTCAACAAGAGGCTGAAGGCTGCACAGGGTCGTGTCTACGAGCTGGTTGCCTCCCATGCTGCCATAAGGAAGGCGCTGGAAGCTGCTGCCGCCCGTGAGCAAGCAACCGCGGAGCGTGAGGCTCAGGAGGCCCTGGAGAGGCGCGTGCGGGATGCTGAAGCCGATCACGGCGAACTTATCAAGCGCGCCGCAGCGGCCGATGCCGCCTATGAGGCGTTCAACCAGGCGCTGGCGGATCTCGGGGCCGCCTGTGACCAGTTCTGCGACAACTACGGCGCGATGAGTCTGAACCGTAACCGTGTTTCGGTGATGCGCACTCGTGGATGGAACGGCCAAGTCCTAGCCAATTTCCGCAATCACGGTGAACGGCACTTCCGCAACTTCCTGAACCAGCAAGGCGTGAAGCCTGCCGGCAGCGGCACCCTGAAGACGATTGAGGGCATGATGCCGACGTTCGCGGAGATCATGACGCCTCGGAAGCGGGGCTAGTCACATGGCTACGAAGTACGATGCGAAGATCCGCAAGCTCCAGGAGCAGGCAATAGGGGCGCTTGAGAAGGTCATGGCCTGCCCCTTCGAGCATGAGCTTAGGGGCGTTCCTGTCTATCCATGCGACCGCAAGGACTGCGCCTGCGAGGCCGTAGCGGTGGCGCATGAGGTGGCAACCAAGGGCCGCGGCCGGTTCATCCTTGTGGATGGGAGTTTGTAATGGCTGATATCAATCAATGGCAGCTTCCTCGAAACGAGGCCGGTAAGCTCCTCGGCTGGAGCGACAACGGCCGGGGGATGGCCAACCATGGCATTGGGGAAGACATCCAGGCCCATAGCGACAACCTGGACACGCTTGCCGCGGTAACTCCAGGGTCCGCTGGGACGTCCATCCTCGCCCTGTCTCTCGCGTCCGACGTGCGCAACTTCCTCGATACCGCCTCTTATGTTGAGACCCGCACGGCACTGAAAGCCCTCGACACCACGAAGGACACAGTTGCCTATCTCAAAGAGGCAGGGCGCTCCGGCATCTTCCAGTGGAGGGCGGGGGACTTCTCGACACACATTGCGGCAGACACCCAGGAGGCCATCTACGTCAAGGCAAGCGCTATAGCGGCCACAGTCGGCGCTTGGGTGCGCTTGATCGATGATGATTGGGTGCTGGACTGGTTCGGCGCCGTCTCCTACACGGATGAGGAGTTGATCGCGCTTAACGGCGCAGCATCCGTCACTACACAGGCAGCCGCCAACTCTGTTGCCCTCGCCGCAGCCGACGCCTTGGCCGTCTTCCAGGGCGGCGCTCGCATCAGGGCACCTGGACAAATCTATGTCTTCGACACCAGGTACGAACGTTCGGACGGGGTCTATATTGTCGGCGATGGTGTCGGCGAGTGGGAGCCAATCTTTCCGGCGCGGCCAAAAACGTGGGAGGGAACCACGTTCCTTTTCAAGGGCACTGGCACCGCGAACTTAACCTTCGACGGCATCACATCTATGGAGCACGGCGGCGGCTGGCGTGAAGACCCGGCCAATCCTGGCACCTATTTTAAGCTTTTCTCGGCCTATAATTCTGACGCAACAGGAACGACGCCTGCCACGCAGAAGACGTTCTCGGCTGGTATCCTCGTCAAGGAAAACGTGCGCTATGGCGGCATCCAGAACCTGCGCATCTGCAACTGGGTCGGCACCAACGGGATCTCCGACTGGAGTAATCAGGCGATGTCGTCGCTCGGCGATGACTGGGATTTCGGCTATCTCGTTCGCAACGGCGAGTATGTGGACGACTACAACATTCAGGCCGTCGGGGGCTGGAGGGAGTTTGCGCATTTCCAGTGCGCGACCGCTATCAGCGACAGCACGGCAGAGCGTAACCGAATTGTTAGGGCGAAGTTCAACGGCCGGCGCGGAGTGGGCGTTCGCGGCCCCGATATCTGGAAGGTTACAGCCACAACGGCGAACTCGGTGACGATCCGCTGGTCATCGGAAATCTACTTCAACCCGGCAGGCGGCACCTTCCGCGGCTCCAATAATGTCACCTACACCTATACCGGCGTGTCGCACACTGGCACGGCGAATGATTACACCTTTACGGGTGTGACGCCCGATCCTGCAGCAGCCGGCATCTTTGAGGTTCGGCACCCGTCGAGCGGGTTCGGCAACACAGAGTACCAGGACATCTACAGCTACGGTCTGGACCACGTTTCCGGCGTCGAGGCTTCTTCGTTCTCTCTGACAGACAGTAAGGCGTTGGAAATAAGCGGCTTCCCTGTCCGTGGCGTGAAGTTCCGGAACGCTAAATTCCACACTGGTGAACCTGTCTGTGTCCATTCGCACATCAACCAAGACATCATCATGATTGACTGTCAGGTTGAGGGCGGCGGCTACTTCCTTGCGACCCCAGCGACGGCAGATCAGACCTACGCGGCAGCTCCAGTTCGCGAGACGCGAGGCCTGGTCGTCCTCGCTGGTGCTGGCATGAGTGACGGGGTAAATTTAGCGCTTTTCACGCCTCGAAACGCCTTTGTCGAGGAGCTACAACTGGCGCCGCGTAGCGACCTGACAGGTGATACCGTCCTGCGACCGCTAAGAAGCGGTAAGCTTCTTGACCTCTACGGTAGTGACCTAACCAGCTTCTTCCGGCTGGAGGAAAAGACGGTAACTACGGCCGGCTTCGCCTTCGTTACGGTTACGTCACAAACCTGCACGTGGCGCTACATCAAAGTCGGCAAAATCGTCTTCTTCAAGCTCACGCATACATGGAGCGGGCTTGATATCGCCGACACCTCGGCCGTTTCGATCCGACTCCCGGTGGATGCGTCGGCAAACGCGCTGTTTAACGCGGTCGTGAATGACCGCCGGTCGACGGGTATTAACTTGGCCGGCGTCGACAATCCGTATGTCGACCTGGCGACAGATAACTATCTCGGCATTTCGAGGAGCGACACAACGCGGCTCGCGTACACGAATATGTCTGCGGCGGGCGAACTGCACATCGCCGGCTCTTATTGGGCCGATTAAATGGCTAAGATTTTGCTCGCGCGCCCTACTCGGGAAGCACTCAAAGCTCAGTCTGCGCTGCGCACCGTAAAGTATCGCGCCCGCTTTCTCCCTTATCTCGCCCCAGTGCAGGCCCGCCTTGTAGCGGATGAGCTTCGGCGGGCACAGGTAGACGCCGCTTGGGCGGAACATCAACTTAGGAGAGATTAATTGCCAAGATTTCCGACCTACGACCGTCAGCAAGGCCTTTCTGGCGGCGCTACAGCGTCTTTCCAGTCGCCCGGTGCATTCACCGCCCCCGCGCAGGCTCTTGCCGATTTGGGCGACTCGACGGCCGACCTTGGGCATAGCCTCAACGTTCGCCAACAGAAGGTGCGGAACAGTCAGGGCGATACTTGGCTCTCGCTGGCCCGCGCTGAAACCGCGCTCGAAATGCAGAACGCGCAGAACGAATTGCGCCAGCAGGCGACCGATGGCGCGCAGGGCTACACCGACATGGTAAAAGCCCGCTATGAGCAGGTTCGTCAGAGATACCTAAAATCAGCACCGGATGACCGTGCGCGACAGATGTTTGACGAGTGGTCGAACTCCTACAGCGCCAACGTGATCGGCGATGCTGCCACGTTCCAGGCCGAAAGCACGCTTTCCAAGCGCAATGACGATTTTGCCAAGGCGATGCTCGCACACAGCCAGGTCGTGCTTTCCGACCCGAGCCAGTATGATGCCGTTGCCAAGCGCGCGATGGATGACCTCGCGGGTGCCTCGCAGTGGATGACACCCGATCAGGAGTTGAAGGCCCGCAACACCGTCACCCAAGAGCTGCAGCTTGCCCGGGCAAAGGCCGAGATCCAGCGCGACCCCGCAAGGTTCCTGCAGGAGATCGGCGTTGGTGGTGCGGAGCAGGGCGGCGCGGGTGCTGTCGATGCTGTCGTGTCGAAGATCATCGGGGCTGAGAGTGGCGGTAATGCCTCGGCCAAGAACCCCAATTCCTCAGCGTCCGGTCTCGGGCAATTCATCGACTCCACATGGCTGAAGACGGTCAAGACCTATCGGCCTGACGTGGCGGCCGGGAAGACAGATAGGGAAATCCTCGCGCTCAAGAGCGATCCAGCGCTCGGCCGGGAGATGACGGCGAATTACACGAAGGAGAACGCAGCGAGCCTGGCGTCTGCCGGTCTCCCGGCGACGGCTGGCAATCTCTACCTTGCCCATTTCCTCGGCCCTGGCGGCGCGAAGACCGTGCTTGGCAACGGTGATGACGCGTCGCTCGAAGGCATTCTCTCCCCCGGCGTTATCAGCGCCAATTCCTTTCTTCGAGGCAAGTCTGTCGGCTGGATCAAGAATTGGGCCGCGAAGAAGATGGGCGGCGGTTCGCCTAACGTCGCATCCAATGAGCGGTTCTCCGGCCTTGATGTCGGGCAAGTGATCGGCCTTCAGCAACAAGCGGAAAGCCAGGTCGCGGCCATCTCTCGTCAGGAGCAGGCAGCAGCGACGGCCCAGCTCGCGCAGATCAAGGGCTCGCTCCAGCTTGGCATCGCGACCGGCGATACGAACATCACCCCGCACACCATCCTCTCTAGCCCGCTCCTCGATGACGACAAGGCCCAGCTTATCAAGAGCTACAACGAGGCAAACGAAGCGAGCATGGCTGTCGGGCGGGCTCTGCCGCTCCTCCGCGAGGGCCGGCTAGGTGACGCCATTGACCCTTACGACTCCAAGGGCAAGAAGCTAGTAGACGACATCTACGACAAGACATCATCGGCCGTTGGTGAAGATCAGCGCCAGCCGTTGGCCGAAGAGATCGTGCAGCAGACCGGCGTTGTCCCGCAATCCGTGCTGAACAGCATCCGCAAGGGCCTCACGGACACGAACGTCGCGAATGTCGAGGCCGCAGCCCAGCAGGCAGCGCGCATTGCAGCGATCAACCCTGCCGCCCTGTCGCGTCGTGACGGCGGCTCGGAAGTTCAGAAGCGGGCCGACGATTTCAACTATTTCGTCAACAGCCTCAACATGTCACCCGAGGAAGCCGCCAAGCGCATTGCGGAGATGAATAACCCGGACAAGCAGCGCGACCGGAAGGCTCTGGAGCCGGCAGCCAAGGAATTCACCAAGCAGATCGAAGGCGAGAACCTTGCCGAAGTGTTCGATGAAAGCTGGATGCCGTTCAATGACCCGGACATCGGCTTTACCGAAGGGCAGGCACTTGGCATCCAGGCCGAATATCAGGCTATTGCGCAGGAGCAGTTCTTCCAGGCCAACGGTAATGCCGACATTGCCAGGAACCGCGCCAAGGAAGAGATGAAGCGCCTTTATGGCGTCACCAATCTCACTGGCCGCCCCGTCGTCATGAAGCACCCGCCTGAGCGCTACTGGCCGAAGAACACGGCCTCGGAAGGTGGCGCGTTCGGGATCGGCTCTGACCCATTGGGCTATGCCAAGACGCAGCTCTTTGCGGAGATCGCCGGCAGGGACGCGGAGTTTGACCCGAATTCCGTGCAGTTCGTCACGACGCCAGCCACGGTGCAGATGATCAAGCGCGGCGAAATGCCGGCATATGCGGTCTTCTATACCGACAAGGATGGCTTGATACAGACATTCCCGGGCTTGTTGTGGCGGCCCGATGTCAAGCCCGCGGAGGCGGCGATCGATAACCGCCAGCGGCAGCGCGTAGAGGAGGCAAGAGAGGAGGATCTCGAATACCGCGAGAACGTCATCCCCGGCCAGGACCGAGAACAGACCCTCGATAACTTCCTGGATGGTAACCCACTAACTGGAAAGGTTGAGCGCTGATGCCAAGCTACATGTTTCAATATGCGGGCCAGTGCCTCGGGGATCTCGTAGAAAGCGGCGCCATGCTTTCCGCCGATACCGAGGCAGATATTCGGCCGCTCGATGTCGTGAGCGTTATTCTCAAACAGGCTTTAGACGGTCCATTCTCGGAACTGGTCAACTCGCTAGGAATGGGCGGGCATGCCGGTGTTGTAAAGGTGCTTCTAGACGCTCGGGAAATGGAAGGGGAGACGGTCTACATAGTAGGCCAACTAAACCCGCCGTGCCTTTCTCCGATCCCTGCAGGTGCGATCGAGGCAATGCACAAAGTCGATGGCGCTTCCCTGGTAGATGGTCCGCTTGGCGCTCATGATCAGGCCGCCATGAAGCTTCTGCTGCAGTTTGCTGGCAAGGGTAAGGCCGTGGCGCCGATCAATCCGGATTACGTCTCCTCATGGCCGGCAACCACCTTCCAGGAGCTTTCGCCATGATGCACGTCGAAACGAGCCTTCTCGGCGGCATGACCATCTCCGCTATCCCTGACATGGGGAAAGTGGTTTTCACGCATGGCCTGACGAGCACGTTCCGCGATGGCTTCATTCCGATGATCCGGAATTTCAAGGGCTTCCGCCTCGCTGCTAGGGAAGTGAAGCAGGCCGGCACGGCGCTTGATATGATCCTCGACAGCCGCGCGATGGCTCTTGCAGACATAACCGGAGACTTCGGCCGCCATTCGAAATTCGAGCGCGGCATTAAGGCGATGTCCTCCCGCTTCGGTGTCGCCTCGCTGATGGCACCTTGGAACGCCTCGATGAAGCAGTTCGCCGGCCTCGTCACCATGACGAACGTGTTGAAAGCTTCGCAGCGCGTCGCAAATGGAACGGCAACCGAGAAGGACATCACCAGACTCGCAGCCTCCAGCATCAATGAAGACCTGGCAAAGCGCATCGCCGCACAGTTCAGCAAGCACGGCGACGAGCAGGACGGCATTCTGCTGGCCAAGGCTGCCGACTGGAGCGACCGCAGTGCGCGGGAAGCGTTCAGGGCTGCCGTTGTCCGAGACGTGGACCGGATCATCGTCACGCCCGGGCAGGATAAGCCGCTCTGGATGAGCACGGAACTCGGTAAGACGATCGGCCAATTCAAGTCCTTCTATGTCAGCGCAATGCAGCGCACTGTTCTTGCAGGCATTCAACAAAGAGACGCGGCGACCCTTAGCGGTGTCGTAGTGTCACTCGGGCTTGGCGCCATGGCTTACTGGGCAAAGCAGACGTTTGCCGGTCAAGCGCCCTCTGATAAGCCCTCAGTTTGGGCCGTGGAAGCGTTCGACAGATCCGGCTTGATGGCTTACCTCACAGAAGTGAACGCAATGAGCGAAAAGCTCACCCGCGGGCAGTTCGGCCTCTCTGCGTTTACGGGCGAACAGGTTTCGCGCTATGCGAGCCGCAACGTCACTAGCACGTTCCTGGGGCCGACCCCGGGCGCTATCGCCGATATCTTCGAAGTCTCGGGGGCAATCTTCGCAGGCAATGCCACGAGGGCCGACCTCCGGAAGACTCGGCTTCTTATGCCAATGCAGAACTTGTTTTATATCAGACTGCTGCTTGACGAGGTGGAGAAGGCGACGGGCGATGCTTTGGACCTTCCCGAGACGAGGAAATAACGTGGGCTTTATCCTAGGAATTGCCGGGGTGGCTGCAGGGCTTGCAGCCGTGTCTTCGCCGTTCATCGCTTATGGGCTGTATCGCGATGGCAACACGACAGCCGCACTCAAGGCAGCGGCTGTTTTCATCGCCAGCGTGCTAATTATTCTAGCTGTTCCGAAGGAGAAGGGCGGTCCTCACAGATATGAAGACTGCACCCGATACAGCTCTTTCGCAGACGATTGCTAGCGCCCGGACGCTGGGACTAGCCAAAGAAAAAGGCCGGGACTTGCCCGACCTTCCCGCAGTCACCTCCCGCCGCTGCCAGTACATCCGTGGTCAACAGCGAGAGGGACCGTATACCTTTAATGTAAGCGCTGATTGTAAAATCGGCAAGACTTACACCTATGGCGCCTTAGCCGCCGGGTCGCTGATCGGCAGCCCTTCCGCCACATCTTGAGCCGTCAGATGCCGACTGCCACGAATGGTCACAGCTGCCCGCATAGGACGAGCTAGCACTTAACAGTACTAGCAACGATACTACCAAAATTCGCATAGGAACCCTCTCCCCCGGTTGATTAACTCTGGGACTATACACGCTTACCGGTTAATGAGAAGCCCCCGTTTCCACCGATCTGCCGAGCCTCACGCCGGGCCCCCCATCGATCATTTCGCCGTCAGCCTGAAAGATGACTCCGGCCGTTTCCATAGCTTCCTGCATGTCCTGCAGCGTTCGATCGTAGGGCGCCCGCTTCCCCGCTTCAAAATTAGCAATGGTTGCCTTCGCGACCTTCGACGCGCTGGCGAGCTGTTCCTGTGACCATCCCAGAATGGCACGGCCGGCGCGGCATTGTTCGGAAGTGATAGGCAAAATTAGCAACCTTACATCAAAAGTGTTGACTTCAATTTCGTGTAAGGTTATATCAGAGATGCAATCTTAACTCAATAGGGACGAAACCAATGCCAATGCCGGGAGGCAATGCAATGACCGATATGACCAGACGCGCCATGCTGGGCGTAGGAGCTGCCGCAATGCCTTTGATCGCGACGAGCTTCTATAAGGCTGGGGCTCCACCGATGATGCCCCCCTCTGGCCCTCTTCCCTTTGCCGACCGGACGGCGGAGTTGCCGCACGCGACCTTGCAAACGCTGCAGGAGCGCCTTGAGGCTGCTATCGCGACCGCCGCGGATTGCCTTCGTGAGATGAACGCCGCTCCAGGCCTTGAACTCCTGGTCGAGCGCTCTGACGGATGGGTTTTTATCGGCACAAGGACGCCGCCCAAACCGGTGGAGTGGAGCGGGGCCGACTTCTACCAGATCGAGCAAGGCCACAGTCGGCCGACCTATTGGATCGAGCGCGTCGAGTACAAGACCAAGCCGGGCTTCTACTATCGAGCCGTGAGCCGATGGAAGGGGCGCGATGAGGGAAAGCCTATCCGCATTGAGGCCGCCGATTTGCGCATTGTGCGGAAACGCACCGATTTTGCGGGCCGGCTCACAACCGACCACCAGCAGATTTCACAACGTAAAACACTGAAGAGGGAGGCTTGAAAATGGCCGAGGCACTGAGGATCTCCGCTCCGCATGAAACGTCTCTGATGGAGAAGCTGGGGCAATTGAATAGCGAAGCTTTGGAATACGTGGGCGGCGATCCGATCCGGGCCGCGATTAAGGCCTATCGCGCTGGGCTGGCGGCATACAATACAGCCGCTGGTGAAGACGACGAAACGGTGATGAGGACGTACGGAATTCCTCACCAGGTTCTTGAGGACTGGACGTTGCCGGCGCAGACGAGAGAGGGCGCGCTGGAAGCCCTCAGGCTCGCCGTCGAGGAAGAGCGAGATTGTGGGGCATCGTATCTGACACTTCCCTTGATGTCTGCAGCCCTCGCGTATTTCGAGAAGGACAGCTAGCGAGGCTTGCAAGTCTAGGTCGTTCGAATCATCCTGCCCTTTTTATTGCTTTAAAATGGGCGGGATTTTTTATGAGTGATGACAGCGAGCGGCCGGAACTTAAGGTCGTAGCCGAGAACACGCAGGCGAAGATTGACGAAAATTGGGCGCAGGGGTTTTTCGATCAACAGCTGCTCGATTTGGCGGCGAACATAATCAGGGTCGTTCGGGGGGCTGGTAAACCGTATGCGGTCATTCCCCAGTGCAATGCAGTTCTCCAGGCTGCCATCGACTTCCGCGACCGTGTGGGGGCACTGCCCTCGTCGGCCTCAGTGGCTAACGCGTTGATGCTTCGAGAGGAGGAGATAAGGGATTATGCCTCACTCTCCGGCCACAGAAAGCTATGGAGGGCGAGGACGGTCAGTGGCGCCCTGCAAGTGGCCGCATCGACCCTTTTGCGCCAGCCGCTTCAAATCACACAAGGCAAGCGGGAGATGGACGACGCGTTCGATGAACTGGAGAGCTTTTACTACGATCTGCGGAAGCAGCGCGAGGCTGAGGCAAAGGCCGCCAGAACTAGAACGGCGCCGAAACGAAAGCCAGCCAAGCGCAAGACAAAGAAATGATCCGCCCGTCTTGTAGATCTATGTTGCAATCCATGTTGCGTGGAGTTGCCGTGTTCGCTTGGGAACCGCCGGAAATGCAGGGAATCCGTTGCAACACGGCGCAACACGAAGTTGGCGGCTTTCTCAAGGTAGAGGCGCCATTAACGCCCTGAATTCATTATGGAAAGTGGTTGGCTGGGGAACCTGGATTCGAACCAGGACTAACGGAGTCAGAGTCCGCTGGTCTACCGTTAACCTATTCCCCAAGGCCCGCAGACGGTGTACCGCCGCGTCGGTGTGGCGGGCTTA
>Ga0209281_1001290_pt1 | contig 16077 bp, 14 predicted proteins | sample MedtruBG_FD_187514 | JGI IMG/M metagenome (GOLD analysis project Ga0209281, IMG submission 187514) | Root nodule microbial communities of legume samples collected from California, USA - Medicago truncatula BG (SPAdes) (version 2) | ecosystem: Host-associated > Plants > Roots > Nodule | place... | reverse complement strand
AACAAATTGCCATTATTTGTATTGTCCGTATATTTTAATGGCTTTTTTGTTGTACCCTAAATTAAATATAGTTGTAGTCAAAATTTTTATTCGAAAAAACTTGACTACAACTAGCTGGTCTTAGAATCACCCAGTAAAATCTTCAAAGAACCGAAGCAAACACATCTATTCCATTTCGGTTTTTTTGTCAGTAAACTTAAAGTACCATAACACTGCAAGTATTTTTATATTTCGGTGCTTCACAACGCTTTTAATACTCGTAGAACACTGATCCACCTATAAATTCTCTTAAAAGAGAATTCTTTGGCACTTCATCAACATTAATTTCCTTAAAGAAACTTAGGAATGACTTTAATCTTATTGCCTCTGAATATACAGAACTATCTTCATCTATTTTATTTAATTCTTCTAATGCATAAGGCTTTAACACCCCAAGTTCATAAACTAATGTAGAATTAAAGGCAACATCTGCTTCTTCTTGATATACAAATATATTATTCTTTTCGCCTCTCTTTATAGACTTCCACATCTTTAAGGTGTCTTCTGCCTTATATCCTCTTGATAAAGAATCCCTAACTATCCTTCTAACTTTTCTTACATCTGTTGTAGAAATTCTATTATGATTATCTATATTCAATTGAGTTAGTGCAGATATATATATTTTAAAAACCTTACTGTTTAAATTATTTGAAATTAAGTCTGGGTTCAATCCATGAATTCCTTCAAGAATTAGTACTCCATTTTTAGGTACTTTAACTTTATAGTTTTTCCACTCCTTTTCTCCAGTTTTAAAATTATAAATTGGAAGATCAACTTCTTCCCCTCTCATTAATCCCTCTAAGTTTTTATTTAGCAATTTTAAATCTAAAGCATTAATTGACTCATAATCATATTCACCATTTTCATCCTTAGGAGTATCCAATCTATTAACAAAATAATTATCTAAAGATAATGGTATAGGTATCAGCCCATTTACCTTAAGCTGTATGCTCAATCTATTAGCAAAAGTAGTTTTTCCTGAAGAAGATGGTCCAGCAATAAATATAATCTTTACATCTTTTCTATTTAATATTTCATCGGCAATATTGGCAATCTTCTTTTCATGAAGCCCTTCTGAAATCATTATTATATCTCTTAATTCATTATTTTGGACTTTTTCATTTAAAGTTCCAACATCCTCTATCCCTAATATGTTCAACCACCTTTGTGTCTCTATGAAAATCTTCGTTAAGCTTTTCTCTTCTCTAAACTCAGCAAGTTCACTTAAATTTTTTCTTTCTGGTCTTTGCAAAATAAAGCCAGATTCATATTTAAATACATCAAAAACATTTATTATTCCTGTAGAGTAACCCATAGGTCCATAAAAATAGTCATACCTTCCATCTAGTTCATAAAGATGAACATATTGTATATCATGATACTTTAAAAGTTTAACTTTATCCTCCATTTTGTATCCTTTAAAAATATTTATCGCTTCTTCCTTAGATGTTCTAAAGCTTTTTATTGGAATATCTTTATTAATTATTTCCTGCATCTTTGCCTTAATTTTATCTATATCACCTTTACTCAACATCTTCTCTTTGTGGATTTCTCCATAAACAGCATCACTTATTGCATGATCAATAGTTATTTTTGATTCCGGAAATAAATCTAAAGCTACTTTTATAAAAATAAATTGTAGTGTCCTAGTATAGATTTTCATTCCAAGTTCAGTTTCAAATCCTATTAATTCTACATCTCCATCATCTTCTATAATTTCAGTTAATTCATGATATTTTCCGTTTAGCTTACATATCGCTACATTTTTAACTACATCTTTATAGCTATCAATAATTAACTCATAAAATGTTAGTCCTTTTTTGGCTTTAATATTCAAATCTTTTAACTCAATCCCTTTATCCATCATATTATCCAGACCTTTCCTTTCAATAAATTAATTTTATGAGTGCCTTAATTAATTTAATTTTCTTCCCTAAAAATACACGTTAATCTTGATGATTCATTTTAAATTCTTATTTTTTGTATTTCTTTGGCACCAAATTAATGGTTTCAAATATATTATATACACTTTTTCTAAAAAGGATAAACTTTTTTATTATGCCTCGAAAATAAACTAGCAATTCCAAATTTACGACTGAATGTTCTTACATGAAGCATAGCTGCTCTTTTTAGAGGTGAAATGATCCGAATTGCAGCATAGCTGCTCTTTTTAGAGGTGTGTATATAATTTTATTTTTTGCAGATATTATTTTCGAGGTGATTTTTTAATGTTTGTGGTATCAATTAGAACTGCGATTTTATACTTACTAGTCGTATTTACAATGCGTTTAATGGGTAAACGGCAAATAGGTGAACTTCAGCCCTATGAGTTTGTAATAACAATTATGATTTCAGACTTAGCATCCTTGCCTATGCAAGATACAAGACTGCCATTGTTACTAGGAATTATCCCTATTATAACTTTATTATTTTTAAAAACAATTTTGACACAGCTAGGATTAAAATTTCAAGGTACAAGAAAACTTGTTGATGGAGAGCCATGTATATTAATAAACAAAGGGAAAATCAATTATCAAACTCTAAAGAAGCAACAATTAAACATAGATGAACTACTAGAAGAATTACGTCTCTTAAATTATTTTAATCTTGATGAAATTCAATATGCAATACTAGAAAACGATGGACAAATATCAATACTCCCTATGGATTATAATTCCTCCAAGACATCTAATTCATCTTATGGAAATAAATCCCAAAATACTGAACCTAAATTACCTAAGATATTAATTTCTGATGGTAAAGTACATAAAAATTCTATTACTTCTATGAATAAAGATGAGAAGTGGATAACTATCTTACTTAAAAAGCATAATATTTCTTCAATAAAACATGTACTTATAGCCTTGTATGATACTGAAGGTAATTTTAAATACCAACTTTTTGATCAATATGAGAAAGGGGCTAAAAAATGAGAAATGCGATATTATCAGTCCTTGTATTTATCTTAACTATTACGTGTGTTTATTTTTTAAATAATTCAATTCTAAAATTATGTGATAATATCAGCTCACAAGCTGAAGATATAGAATCTAACATTACCAGTGGTAAAATGGAAGAGGCTTATTCTCAATCCCTTGAATTATTAAACTTCATTGAAGAAAATAATAATATAACTTCTATTTATCTTAGTCATCAAGAGTTTGATAATTTATTAGATGAATCTGTGAGATTATGTACATACCTAGTTCATGAAAATGCAACAGATGCACATACATCTTTACATTTAGTAAAACACAGTATTAATCATATAGAGAAATTACAAATGCCAAGTTTTGAGAATATACTTTAAACTAGAGTCATTGATATTTTAAATAATATATAAATATGCATCCTATCTATATACTTATACCGAATATCAGTTTATGCATAAAAATTAATTTTTCATGCATATTCATTGTTAGTTATGCATTTTATTTATTTTATAATGTATATTTTTAATATTTTTATGAATATTTTTTCTTTTTTAACTTGATTATTCATTCATTAAACTGTATAATTATAAATATCACATGAGATTAGAAAATTATATTAATTTTTTTTATATTTTCCATAATATTGAGGAGGGCTTTTAAAATGACAAAGTATAACAAAGTAGTTTTAGCTTATTCAGGAGGCTTAGATACATCTATTATTATTCCATGGCTTAAAGAAAATTACGGATGCGAAGTTATAGCAGTATGCGGTAATGTTGGTCAAAAGGATGAATTGGACGGATTAGAAGAAAAAGCAATAAAAACAGGAGCATCAAAATTATATATAGAAGATTTAACTCAAGAGTTTGTTGATGATTATATCTTCCCTACTATTCAAGCTGGTGCTATATATGAAGGAAAATATCTTCTTGGAACTTCATTTGCTAGACCTATAATCGGAAAAAGGTTAGTTGAAATAGCTAAGGCAGAAGGAGCAGATGCAATTTGCCACGGATGCACAGGTAAAGGAAATGACCAAGTAAGATTTGAAATGGCAGTTAAAGCATTTGCTCCAGAAATGCCAATAATAGCTCCATGGAGAATTTGGGACATTAAATCAAGAGAAGATGAAATTGAATATGCAGAAGCTAAAAATGTTCCATTAAAAATCAATCGTGAAACAAACTATAGTAAAGATAAAAACATCTGGCATTTAAGTCATGAAGGTTTAGATTTAGAGTTTCCTGAAAATGAACCACAATATGAAAAGATTTTAGAACTTTGTAAATCATTAGAAGCTGCTCCGAACGAAGCAACTTACATTACATTATCTTTTGAAAAAGGAATTGCAGTTAGCCTAAATGGTAAGAAAATGAACAGCGTTGAATTACTAGATGAATTAAACAAAATTGGTGGAGAAAATGCTATTGGTATTACTGACATGGTTGAAAACAGACTTGTTGGTATGAAATCAAGAGGTGTTTATGAAACTCCAGGTGGAACTATTCTTTACAAAGCTCACAAAGACTTAGAAGAACTTTGCCTGGATAGAGAAACTGCTCATTATAAAGAGCAAATAGCTCTAAAATTTGCTGATTTAGTATATAACGGTCAATGGTTTACTCCTCTTAGAGAAGCATTAACTGAATTCATTAATAAAACTCAAGAAACAGTTACAGGGGAAATTAAATTAAAATTATATAAAGGAAATATTGTCAATGCCGGAATGACTTCACCTTATTCATTATATAGTGAAGAATATGCAACTTTTGGAGAAGATGGAGTATACGATCAAAAGGATTCTGCTGGATTCATAAATCTATATGGTCTTCCAACAGTCGTAAAAGCTAAGATGCAAGAAAAAATTAAGAAAGAGGAAATGTAATGAAGCTTTGGGGCGGACGATTCAAAAAAGGCACTGACAAATTAGTTAATGATTTTAATTCTTCTATAAATGTTGATAGCAGAATGTATAAAGAAGATATTGAAGGAAGTCTTGCTCACGCTTCAATGCTTGGAAATCAAAATATAATTTCTAAAGAAGCTAGTGATAGGATTACTTCTGGTCTTCTAGAAATATTAAAAAGAATGGATAATGGAGTTATAGAAATTGATGAAACTTCAGAAGACATCCATAGCTTTGTTGAAGGTACTTTAACATATTATATTGGTGAATATGGAAAGATGCTTCATACAGGAAGAAGCAGAAATGACCAAGTAACTTTAGATTTAAGATTATATTTAAAGAAAGCTATAAAGTCATTACAACAAGATATCATAGCTTTAGAAGAAGTTCTTTTGGAAAAAGCTAAGGAAAACATAGGTACAATAATGCCTGGATATACTCATATGCAAAAGGCTCAGCCAATTACATTTGCTCATCATCTTTTAGCTTATGCTGAAATGTTTAAACGAGATTTAGGAAGACTTTCTGATTGTTATAAACGTGTTGATGAGATGCCTCTTGGATCTGGAGCACTAGCAACATCTACATACCCTATTGATAGAGAAGCTGTTGCTCGTGATCTTGGTTTTTCAAAAGTTACACTAAACAGTTTAGATTCTGTATCTGATAGAGATTATGCCATTGAAACACTTTCTTGTCTTTCAATGATAATGATGCATTTATCAAGATTTTCTGAGGAAATAATTCTTTGGTGTACTAATGAGTTTAGCTTTATCGAGCTTGATGATGGCTATAGTACTGGAAGCAGTATTATGCCTCAAAAGAAAAATCCTGATGTTGCCGAATTAGTTAGAGGTAAAACTGGTAGAGTTTATGGTGACCTTATGACTTTACTTACTGTTATGAAAGGAATTCCTCTTGCTTATAATAAAGATATGCAAGAAGATAAAGAAGCTCTATTTGATGGATTAGATACAGTTATTCTTTCACTTAAAACTTTCTGCGGAATGATCAAAACAATGAAAGTTAAGAAAGAAAATATGAGAAAAGGTGCTGGTCTTGGATTTACTAATGCTACTGACGTAGCTGATTATCTCGTAAAAAAAGGCATGGCATTTAGAAACGCTCATGAAGTAGTTGGAGAAATAGTTCTACAATGCATTAAAGATAATAAGATGATTGAAGAGCTAACTATGGAAGAATTTAAAAACTTCTCTCCTATCTTTGAAGAAGATATTTATCATGCTATAGATTTACTAACTTGTGTAGAAGAACGTAAAGTTATCGGAGGTCCTTCTACAGAATCAGTAAAAATGCAAATTACAGCATTAGAAAATTTTATAGCTGAACATAAATAAGTTTAATAAATATGATTACTTATTAAAGAAGAAATTTATTTAAAATTTCTTCTTTAATAAGAACTTTCAATTGTCTATGAAATTTCTAACATGAAATTTTATAGACAATTGAAATATTATTGTTAAAAATTAAGGTACAGAAAAATAAGATACTATTATTCGCTCTGTAATTTAATAAAAAGGGGGCTATTTAAAAGTGGTTAAAATTGGAATAATCGGTGCTACAGGATATGTAGGTGCTGAACTTTTAAGATTATTATTATCTCACCCAAAAGTTGAAGTTGCAGCTTTAAGCTCAGTTTCTTTTGAGGGTCAAGAGATTAGCAATATATATAAAAATTTTTTAAGTAAAACAAATTTAATTTGTGAATCTGCTGATGATGTTGTTGAAAAGTGTGATGTAATCTTTACTGCCCTACCTCACGGATTAAGTGAAGATATTGCTAAAAAAGCACTAGATAATAAAAAAATCTGTATTGATATGGGTGCCGATTTCAGATTATCTAGTGAAGAAGAATACGAAAAATGGTACGGAAAGAAATTCACACAACCTGAAATACATACACACAGTGTTTATGGACTTCCAGAATTAAATAGAGATAAGATAAAAGAATGTTCTTTAGTTGCTAACCCTGGTTGTTATCCAACAACTATAGAATTAGGATTAATGCCATTACTTAAAAATTCATTAATAAAATTAGATAACATTATTTGTGATTCTAAATCTGGGACTACAGGTGCTGGAAGAGGCTTAACCTTAAATACTCACTTTCCAGAAGAAAATGAAACTTTTGCACCTTATAAAGTAGGAGCTCATAGACATACACCTGAAATTGAGGAAACATTATCTACTATGGCAGAAGATAAAGTAAATGTAACATTTACTCCTCACCTACTTCCAATTAATAGAGGTATAGTTTCAACAATTTACTGCGTTCCAAAAGATAAAGTAAATATTGAAGAAATTCATAAATTATATACGGAGTTTTATAAAGATGAACCTTTCGTAAATGTACTGCCACTTGGTGATACAGCTTCAATAAAGAATGTACGATTAACAAATGACTGTCATATATCTCTACACTTAAATCATAGGGAAGACCAAATCATTGTTGTTAGTACAATCGATAATATGGTTAAAGGCGCTTCCGGACAAGCAATTCAAAACATGAATATAATTTTAGGTTTTGATGAAGCAGAAGGATTAAATCTAATTGCACCAGCATTTTAGTCAATTAAAGGGGGTTATAAATTTGGATATAAAATATATAGATGGTGGGGTTACAGCTCCTAACGGTTTCTTAGCTTCTGGTATACACTGTGGCTTAAAGCCAGGAAGTTTAAAAAAGGATTTAGCTTTAATTTATTCAGAAGTCCCTGCTGCTGCTGCAGGAATGTATACTAAAAATAAAGTTAAAGGTGCTCCTATTTATATTACAAAAGAGCATTTATCAAACAAAAAGGCACAAGCAATAATAATAAATAGTGGTAATGCAAACACTTGTAATGGTGATGATGGATTACATAAAGCAAAGAAGATGACATCTTTACAAGCTAAAGAATTAAACTTAAAAGCAGATGAAGTTTTAGTTGCATCTACAGGGGTAATTGGGGTTCCTTTAAATATAGATGCTATTAAAAATGGTATTCCAATGCTTACTAAGAATCTATCAAAAGCTGGAGCTAATGATGCATCTTTAGCTATAATGACAACAGATACTTTTCAAAAGCAATTAGCTTTAGAATTTTATATAGGTGATAAGAAAATCACAATTGGTTCAATGGCTAAAGGCTCTGGTATGATTGAACCAAACATGGGAACAATGCTTTCTTTCATTACAACTGATCTTGCTATTGCTCCAGAATTACTACATGAAGCTCTGCAATCAAGTGTTGGGGTAACTTATAACAGAGTCAGCGTTGATGGAGATACAAGTACTAATGATATGGTATTAATTTTAGCTAATGGCTTAGCTAAAAATCCTACTATAACTGAAAAAGATGAAAGCTACAACGCTTTCTTAAATGCCCTTACTGAGTTAAATACAATTATGGCTAAAAATATAGCTAAAGATGGTGAAGGTGCTACAAAACTATTAGAATGTCAAATAATCGGTGCAAAGAATGAAAAAGATGCAGTTGTTTTAGGTAAAAGTGTAATCAATTCTAGTTTAGTGAAAACTGCAATGTTTGGAAGTGATGCAAACTGGGGAAGAATTCTTTGTGCACTTGGATATGCAAATATTGATTTCGATCCTGAAAAAGTTGATGTTGCCTTCGAAAGCGCGGCTGGTTCAATAAAAGTTTGTGAAGCTGGTAGTTCTTTACCTTTCGATGAAGATATTGCAAAGAAGGTTCTTAGCGAAAATGAAATAGTTATTAAAGTTAACTTATCCTTAGGTGGTTACAGCGCTTATGTTTGGGGTTGCGATCTAAGCTATGAATATGTGAAAATAAATGGCGACTATAGGAGTTAATCCTAAATTGCAGATTAATAAATTTTAGATTTATTTTAATGTACAGTTCATAATTTTTTAATTATGAACTGTACATTCTAAATTGACTGGGGGTATTAACTTGAATCAGACAGAAAGAGCTGAAGTATTAGTTCATGCACTACCTTATATACAACGCTACCGTGGAAAAATAATAGTAGTGAAATACGGTGGAAATGCAATGATAAGTGATGAACTTAGAGAAACAGTAATAAATGACATTATATTAATGAAATGTGTTGGAATTGAACCAATCGTAGTGCACGGTGGTGGTCCTGACATTTCGGATTTATTAAATAGATTAAATCACAAAAGTGAATTTATTAATGGATTAAGATATACTGATGATATTACCATTGAAGTAGTTCAAATGGTTTTAGGCGGAAAAGTAAACAAAAATTTAGTTTCTTTAATAGAAAAATTTGGTGGAAAAGCTATTGGCTTATGTGGAATGGATGGCTCTCTTTTAAAAGCTAAAAAAATAGAATCAGATAATGACTTAGGTTATGTAGGTGAAATAACTAAAGTTAACACAGAAATATTAAAAACCACCATAAGCTCAGGATATATCCCTGTTGTTGGCAGTGTAGCTTTAGGTGAAGACGATAATAAGGCATATAATATAAATGCTGATACTTGCGCAGCCAAAATTGCATCTGCATTAAAAGCTGAAAGATTAATACTTCTTACTGATGTACCTGGTGTTATGAGAGATCCAAAAGATATTTCTACTCTAATTAGTACATTACGATTACATCAAATACCTAAATTATGCCTTGAAGGTATAATCAAAGGCGGAATGATTCCTAAAATTGACTGCTGCGTTGAAGCAATTAGAATGGGTGTTGAAAAAGCAACTATCCTTGATGGACGTGTACCTCATTCTATTCTTTTAGAGTTATTCTCTAACGAAGGAATCGGAACAATGATTTATTAATAATTAACAATTGATAATATATAATCGATACTTTATGTTAGTATCCTGTGAACAATTAAGAATGAAACTCCCGGTCCATGTTCTGAAAAAGAGTTTCTTTCTTAGCTGTTCATTGTTAATTATAAATTGTCAACTGATTTTATATTGGGAGGTAATTTTATGTCATACGATTTTAATGAAGCAAAAGAACACGTTGTAAATAGTTATGGACGTTTAGATCTTATACTTACTCATGGTGAAGGTGTTTACCTTTATGACCAGAATGAAAATAAATATTTAGATTTTACAAGCGGTATTGGTGTTAACAGCTTGGGATATGGACACGAAAAATGGGTTAAAGCTACTAGTAATCAATTAAACACCGTTGCTCATACCTCAAATATTTTTCATACCGAACCAAGTTTAAAATTAGCTAAAGAGTTAACTGAAAAAGCTAATATGAGTAAAGTATTTTTTGCTAACTCTGGCGCTGAAGCTAATGAAGGTTCAATAAAACTCGCAAGAAAGTATAGCTATGAAAAATATGGAGCTGATAGAAATAAAATTCTTACATTAATAGATTCTTTTCACGGAAGAACTATTACAACTTTAAAAGCTACTGGGCAAGAAAAGTTCCATAAATACTTCTTCCCTTTCACTGAAGGCTTTGATTATGTAAAAGCAAATGATTTAGAAGATTTCAAAGCTAAACTTACAAATGATGTTTGCGCGATAATGCTTGAAGCAATCCAAGGTGAAGGTGGAGTTATTCCTCTTAACAAAGAATTTGTTCAAGATGTAGTTAAAATATGTAACGAAAAAGATGTTCTTGTAATCTTTGATGAAGTTCAATGTGGAATAGGCAGAACGGGGAAAATGTTTGGATATAATACTTTTGATGTAGAAGCTGATATAGTTTCTGTAGCTAAAGGCCTTGGAGCTGGGCTTCCTATAGGTGGAATACTTTGTTCATCAAAAGTTGCAGATGTATTTAAGCCAGGTGATCATGGTTCAACTTTTGGAGCTAATCCAGTTTCATGCTCTGGAGCTTTAGTTGTTCTTGAAGAAATATGTAACGAAGAGTATTTAGAAAAGATATCTAAGAGAGGTGCTTATGTAAAAGAGCTGATAGATGAAGCTAAAAATCCTCAAGTTGTAGATGTACGTGGTATGGGGCTAATGCTTGGAATAAAGGTAAAATGTTCTCCAGCATTAGTTCAACAGGAGGCTATAAAAAAAGGTCTACTAGTATTAACAGCTGGGAAAGATGTTGTAAGACTTCTTCCACCACTTGTTATAACTGAAAAAGATTTAAAGACTGGTATAGATATTATTCTTGAGATTTTATCTAATATCGTAGAATAGATTTTATTAATGAACAACGAGCACTTATAGAGTAACCTTTTAAGATTGAATATTTCTTTGAAAATTTCTCCTTAATTGTCCGTTGTTCATTTTTATTGTTTGGAGGCATATGTATGAAAAAAGATTTATTAAAAATGGATGATCTTTCTAAAGAAGAAATTTTAGATATTTTAAATTTAGCAGATCAATTAAAATATGAACAAAAACATGGCATAGAACATCCTCATTTAAAAGGTAAAAGTTTAGGAATGATATTTGAAAAATCATCTACTAGAACTAGAGTTTCTTTTGAAACAGGTATGTATCAATTAGGAGGTAACTCACTATTTTTAACTGATAGAGACTTACAAATTGGTCGTGGTGAACCAATTGAAGATACTGCGAGAGTTCTCTCTAGATTTATACAAGGAATAATGATTAGAACTTTCTCTCAGGAAGAAGTTGAAAAATTAGCTAAATATGCTTCGATTCCTGTTATAAATGGATTAACAGATGAAGAACACCCATGCCAAGTATTAGCTGATTTAATGACAATAAGGGAGAATAAAAACATACTTGAAGGCTTGAAGGTTGCTTTCATTGGTGATGGTCATAATATGGCAAACTCTTTAATGATTGGATGTCTAAAAGTTGGAATGAACTTTGCAATAGCATCTCCAAAAGACTATACTGCTTCTGAAAAATACTTAAGCAGAGCTAAGGAAATTGCAGAAAAAGAAGGGGTTCAATTTACAGTAACTACATCCCCATTTGAGGCTGCTAAAAATGCTGATGTAGTAATTACTGATGTTTGGGCTAGTATGGGCCGGGAAAATGAATCTACTGAAAGACTTAAGGCTTTTGAAGGCTTCCAAGTTAATAAGGAACTAATGGAAGTAGCTGATAAAAGTGCCATGGTACTTCACTGTCTTCCAGCACATAGAGGTGAAGAAATATCAGCCGAAGTTTTAGAAGAGCATGCGAATTCAATCTTTGATGAATCAGAAAATAGATTACACGCTCAAAAAGCTGTACTTGTTAAATTAATGAAATAACTTAGTTTATATCTATAGCTTACCAAAATAAGTAACATATTGTGTTTCGGTTTCTAGGAATTTTGATGGATGATTCTATGGCTAGAAGTTGTGCCCACAACGCTTGCCTAAATGACAGGCATTGAACAAGCGTTGTGGAACAACTTCTAGTCGAGAATCATTACCATCAAAATTCCAATGAAACACTGCAAACAATATGTTACTTATTTCTAGTATAGTGATAAACTCAAAAAAGAACTTTATCACATTCCCCTATATAGATATCCAAGCTATGAATTTCATTTATGCTTTGAAGTAATTTCCATACCAGAAATAGAAAGTACTCTTTTTCGTAGTGTTGCATTGAAAAAATAGCTGTAGGTATTTCTTCAGTAAAAGTTGTTCCAGTACTGCTTGTCATTAGCTTGCCTAAGGAGCAAGCAGGACTGGTGCAACTTTTACTGGTAGAAATCCATAGATGTTTTTTCTAGCAACCGAGAAACAGAGTACATTCTATTTCGGTTAGTTATCTCATAAATCTAAGTTTTGTATTGGATATCTATATACATTTATAGTTACTTAACTGTTCCAAAGTCCTTAATTGGATAAAACCTAAATTGCACTTTTCCTATTATGTCCGTCCCATCTATGTATGGGTCTTTCCAACGTCTTGAATCTATTGAATCTGGTCTATTATCTCCTAAGAAAAAGTATTCTCCTTGAGGTACATCAAAGGTCCCGTTATATTTATCTTTATTTTTCAAATAATTCTCTTTAAGTTTTTCACCATTTCTAAATACAACACCATCTTTTATTTCTATTTTATCTCCTGGAAGTCCTATTAACCTCTTTACTAACCTTTCATTATACTCATCAGAATAAAATACAATAATATCACCTTCTTTGAGATTCTGCTTATCATACACTTTTGTTACTATCAACTTATCATCAATATTTAAAGTTGGCATCATTGATCCACTGGGAATATATACATTAAAATATATAAATTTATTTATCAGCAATGCAAGAGTAAGCGCAGAAGCTATTGGTAGTACCCATTCCCTAAAAAAAATACTATTAGCAGCTCTTCCTCTTGCCTTTTTTCTAGAACTATTACCTAACGATTTTCTTAACTCTAAAGACCTATCAGTATTCCTTCTCACCGTTTCACCTCTACTATGTTCCTTAATTATTTTCATATATACCTTCTAAAAAAACAGTATTATTTTATTGTTTGTCCCTTATAAATTCTATATACGGTTAAGATTATCAAAAGCTATATTTATAAAAGGATAGTTTACTCCATATTAAACCCATTTATTTACAATTAATAATAATTATAGTATATTTTTACTTTTTGTCAAATTTGCATATCAGTGTGACAAGTATACTTATTATTATATATTTAATGGAAATAAAAGTTATTATTAATTAAATATATATCATGATAAAATATAGTAGCTAAGTAATTTATCGATATTATGTTTTTTAGGAGTATATAATATGAATTTAAAAGAAAAAGTAAAAGAACTTCCTTCCTGCCCTGGTGTATATCTTATGAAAGATTCTCTCAATAATGTTATTTATGTTGGTAAGTCAAAAAATTTAAAGAATAGAGTTGGATCATATTTTATAAACTCAAAATCTCATTCTCCTAAAATTATAAAGTTAGTTCAAAATCTTAAAGATTTTGAATATGAAACTACTGATACAGAATTTGAGGCTTTCTTACTTGAATGTAAATTAATAAAAGAAATTAAGCCTGCTTATAATAGATTAATGAAAAATCCAAAATCTTATTCTTATATTAAAATAATTTTAAACGAGAAATTTCCAAATATAGAAACATCCCATGAATCCAGTAAAACTGACGGAAATATTTATTTTGGACCATACTCAAGAAGAAATATCGTTGAAAGAGGGCTTTATGGAATAAAAGAATGTTACAAAATACTTTGTAATAATAATTCAAAAAATTCATCCTCTTGCATTAATCATTCTTTAGGCTTATGTATAGGTATGTGTTTTAATCACTCAGCTTTAGAGGAATACTTAGATATATTAAATAAGATAGTTAAACTCTTCAATGGAACTGATGACAGTATTCTTAACAAAATGGAATGCATTATGAATAATTCATCAGAAAAATTTGATTTTGAGAATGCTGCTAAATATCGTGATTATATAAACGCTGTAAATTATTTAATTGATAGAGTTAATGTTGTTAAATTTACTGAAACCAACACAAATATTGCTTTACTTGAGCATTTAGATAATAATAGTTTTAAATTTTTTCTCATTAAAGGAAATAACATGCTTTTTAAAGAAAAATATTTTATAAAAGACTATAATTTAAAAGATTTGAAGTCACACTTAAGAAATGAAGTTATTCGTTACTTCAATTCTGAAAACACTAATTATCCTATAGATATTGGGAAAGAAGAGATTGACCAATCTCAAATAATATATACATATCTGAAAAGTAAAACTAATAACTGCAATTATTCTATAATTTCAGATGAATTGTTAAACTCACCAGATAATATTAATAGTTTAATAACAGATTTGTTATCTTTTCAGTAAAATTATGACTCAGAGAAAATATGAATATTACTACATTCACAAATATTTTATATGATTCTCATAGGCGATGAACCCACTTTATATGTAAAATCCTAAGCTAACTCGCATTTTAGATAGAGTCATACATTAAGTTGAGTTCTATCTTTTTTTATTACATTATTGTATATTATTAGTAACAAGTATTCATAAATATATAATTATAATGAGGTGTGGGAAAATGAAAGTATTATTAATTAATGGAAGTCCAAAAGCTAATGGGTGTACTTATACTGCCTTATGTGAAATAGCAAATGAATTAGAAAAAGAAAATATCGAAACAGAGATTTTTCAAATTGGAAATAAACCTATTAGTGGATGCATTGGTTGTGGCGGATGTCACAAAAGTGGCGCAGGTAAGTGTGTATTTAGTGATGATATTGTAAATGTAGCCTTAGAAAAAGCTAAAGAGGTTGATGGTTTAATCTTTGGTTCCCCTGTACATTATGCAGCTCCTTCAGGTGCAATTACTTCTTTCTTAGATAGACTCTTTTATGCTAGTGCAGGTTCTTTGGCATATAAACCTGGAGCTGCAATTGTGAGCTGTCGTCGTGGTGGTTCAACGGCTGCTTTTGATCAGTTAAACAAATATTTCACTATTTCAAATATGCCAGTTGTATCTTCTCAATACTGGAACATGGTTCACGGAAATACTCCTGAGGAAGTGAAACAGGATTTAGAAGGAATGCAAACAATGAGACTGCTAGGAAAAAATATGGCATGGCTTTTAAAATCTATACAAGCAGGTAAAAATTCTGGACTGTCATTGCCTTATAGAGAACCAAGAGTTGCTACTAACTTCATTAGATAGCAGTTAAATTAACTTTAACTTAATTTTATATACATTAATTCCACTCATCATTACTCCGTAAATAATAATTGATGAGACAAGCACTTAATAATTTAAATTAAAATAAATACAACAAATAGACCTGATAAAGAATAAATCTTTTATCAGGTCTATTACTTATTTATATACTAAAATAAATGATTATGTGGTCCTTACAATTCATTTTTTATTCTGAAACAACATTAAAATATAGCACTTTACCCAATTCTGTTTCTTTTATTTCTTTTTTTATGGTTGAACAGGCTTTCTCCATATCATTATAATCAGATTCAAAATAAATCTTTATCCCTTGTTTCTTTGAGAATTTAAACGGTTTGCTATTCTCTATTTGAACATTTTCTACTATTTGAATTATTTCATCCTGTTTTAAAGGACAATTTACTACTATCATTATTTCTTCCTCTTTCCTTTGCTTTTATTAAATAATTTATCCTTGTATTCCTTCTCCAGTTTGAGCTGCTTGCTCATTCTTAAGATTTATATTGTCTTGTCTCTTAAAGAATGGAAGATAAACAAAGAACGACATTACTAACACTAATAATTGTAATATAGCTGTTCTAACTCCACCTGTTAAAAGTCCAGA
>Ga0209281_1001289_pt1 | contig 16081 bp, 15 predicted proteins | sample MedtruBG_FD_187514 | JGI IMG/M metagenome (GOLD analysis project Ga0209281, IMG submission 187514) | Root nodule microbial communities of legume samples collected from California, USA - Medicago truncatula BG (SPAdes) (version 2) | ecosystem: Host-associated > Plants > Roots > Nodule | place... | reverse complement strand
CTGAGCGTTCTCAGGCGCTGCTTTCCGATGCCGCAACGGTGCTGTTATTTTCCGTGGCGCTGGCAACCACCTTCTACGAAGGCGAACATTTTGCCGGAATGGCGCGGGTGACAGGTGTGGCGTTTGCAGTGTTTTTGGCGTGGCGGAAAATGCCGCTGATCGTGGTGATTTTTGCAGCGGCCATTGCCACTGCGCTACTGCGCCTGGCGGGTTTGCATTGAAAAAATATGTCCCTGACGACGACTCATTCGTCAGGGACATTCCTCGCGCCAAAGATGTGCCACAGCCCACAAAAAATCCGCTTCACTCCCTGCTCTGTTGTCACGCCTGCCTGACAAATTCCCGCTCAAAGCCGAGGTAACGCGCTCGTAAAATGGGGCGAAAAGCATTCTTCAATGGAGTGATTCAATGGCCCTTCTCACCGCCCGCTGTATTGATCTCAATATTTGTGGCAATAGCGCTTATTCGGTCCTCAAAGCCCTGGCCACTATGGCTTATCAAAACGGCTATGTCAGCGATCGTAATGCCTTTTTACAGGTGCTGCTTTTGCGCGAAAAGCTGCACTCAACCGGCTTTGGCTCTGGCATCGCCGTGCCGCACGGAAAAAGTGTCGCCGTCAAACAACCGTTTGTGCTGTTTGCCCGTCAGGCCGAGGGGGTGGACTGGCATGCCAGCGACGACGAAGCCGTCACCTGCTGGATCTGCCTTGGTGTGCCGCAGGAAGGTGAAGACGAGCAGGTCAAAGTGATTGGCAGCCTGTGCCGGAAAATTATTCACGACGACTTCATTTCGCAGCTCAAACGTGGCGATACCGACCAGGTTCTGACGCTCCTGAACCAAACGCTGAGCCAATAAGGAGCACACCATGAAACAATCCTTACGGTTGGTGGCCATCACCAACTGCCCAGCGGGGATCGCCCACACGTATATGGTGGCCGAGGCGTTGGAGCGTAAAGCGCGCGATCTTGGCCATACCCTTCAGGTTGAAACGCAAGGTGCCAGCGGCGTGGAAAATCATCTGAGCGATGAGGCCATACGTATCGCAGACTACGTAATTCTGGCAATAGGACGCGGCCTGAGCGCTGACGATCGCGCCCGTTTTGCCGGTAAACAGGTTTATCAAATCCCCATCTCACAAGCGCTGAAAAATATCGACGCCCTCTTTGATCAGTTACCCACACAATCACGACTTTTTGCTGCCGATAGCACCGTAAAACTGGGTAAACAAGACGTGCAAAAGGGCAGCGTGATGAGCCACCTGATGGCGGGTGTGTCCGCTGCGCTGCCGTTTGTGATCGGCGGCGGTATTCTGGTCGCGCTCGCAAATATGCTGGTACAGCTTGGCCTGCCGTATACCGATATGGCAAAAGGCGCACCGTCTTTTACCTGGGTGGTGGAGTCCATCGGCTATCTGGGCTTTACCTTTATGATCCCGATTATGGGTGCGTACATCGCAATGTCGATTGCGGACAAGCCGGCTTTCGCCCCGGCGTTTCTGGTTTGCTATCTGGCGAACGATAAAGGGATGCTCGGTACGCAGTCCGGCGCGGGTTTCCTCGGTGCGGTGGTGCTCGGCCTGGCGATTGGCTACTTCGTGCTGTGGTTCCGCAAGGTGAAGCTTGGCAAAGCGCTCCAGCCTCTGCTCGGCTCGATGCTGATCCCATTCGTGACATTGCTGGTGTTTGGCGTTCTGACGTATTACGTGGTGGGGCCGCTGATGTCCGATCTGATGGGCGGACTGCTGCATTTCCTCAACACTATTCCACCGTCGATGAAACTGGGCGCGGCGTTCCTGGTTGGTGCGATGCTGGCGTTTGATATGGGCGGTCCGGTTAATAAAACCGCGTGGTTTTTCTGCTTCTCACTACTCGAAAAACACATTTACGACTGGTATGCCATCGTCGGCGTGGTGGCGCTAATGCCACCCGTCGCGGCGGGCATAGCTACCTGGCTTGCACCAGCGCTGTTTACCGAGCAGGAAAAAGCCGCCGCCAGCAGCGCGATTGTCGTGGGTGCTACCGTCGCCACCGAACCGGCCATCCCTTATGCGCTGGCGGCTCCGCTGCCAATGCTAACCGCCAATACACTGAGCGGTGGTATTGCCGGCATGCTCACTATTTCGTTTGGTATTCAGCGCCTTGCGCCAGGATTGGGCGTGTTCGACCCGCTGATTGGCCTGATGTCGCCGGCAGGCTCTTTCTATCTGGTGCTGGCGACGGGTCTGGCACTGAATATTTCGCTGATTATTTTACTCAAAAGCGCGTGGCTCAAGCGCCAGGCCGCACGAAGGGAGGCCGTCAATGAACGCTGAATTACTGAAAGCACTGTGTGAAGCAAATGCAGTGAGCGGCGATGAACAGGAAGTGCGCGATATTCTGATCGACACGCTGGAACATCACGCTGAGGAAATCACCTTTGACGGGCTAGGCAGCTTTATTGCCCGTAAAGGTTCGCGCGGGCCGAAGGTGGCCATCGTCGGCCATATGGATGAAGTCGGTTTCATGGTCACTCATATTACCGACGAAGGTTTTATCCGCTTCGAGACCATTGGCAGCTGGTGGAGCCAGTCGATGCTCAATCATCGGGTGACAATCCGCACGCGTAGTGGGGGCAAAATCCCAGGCGTAATAGGCTCCGTGGCACCGCATGCCCTGAGCGAAAAGCAAAAAAGTCAGCCAATAAATTTTGACGAGATGTTCATCGATATTGGCGCTTACAGTCGCGAAGAGGTGGTAACACGCGGAATTGCGATGGGTGATTTTATCAGTCCGGCATCAGACTTTGAAAAATGGGGTGAGGATAAAATTGTCGCCAAAGCATTGGATAATCGCGCGGGTTGCGCGCTGATGGCAGAACTTTTTTTGAAGGTCGACAATCCGAACATCACGCTTTTTGGCGTGGGAAGCGTCGAGGAAGAAGTCGGTCTGCGCGGTGCGCAAACCTCGGCTGAACACATAAAACCAGACATAGTGATTGTGCTTGATACCGCTGTGGCAGGTGACGTACCGGGCATCGATGCCGTGAAATATCCTCTCAAGCTGGGCCAGGGGCCGGGCGTGATGCTGTTCGACAAACGCTATTTCCCAAACCAGAAACTGCTCAGGGTGCTTAAATCCAGCGCGGGAAAAAGGAACGTTCCCTTGCAATTCAGCACGATGAAAACGGGCGCAACCGACGGCGGGCGGTATAACGTGATGGGCGGTGGTCGTCCCGTGGTGGCACTGTGCCTGCCCACGCGGTATCTGCACGCGAATAGCGGTATGATCTCGACGAAGGATTACGACGCGACCTTCGCCATGGTGCATGAGCTTCTGATGTCACTTAACGAGGAGCAGGTCGCCGCGATGACGGATTTTCGCTAAGGAAGCGCTATGTTGAATGAACGTCAGTTTGCCCTACTGGACAAACTTGAATCTCAGCCCGTTTTGCTCAGTGTGCTAGCGCGGCAGACTGGCGTTTCCGCACGCACTATATTGCGCGATATCGACTACCTGAATTTTACCCTCAGCGGAAAAGCGCGCATTCAGGCCGCTGGCAACGCGCTGTATCAGCTTGAGATTATCGACAGAAAACGCTACTTCACGTTTTTACAGCGCCATGATAATGATGACCGGATGCTGGCGTTGCTGCTCATCCATCCGGTCATCTCCCGCGCACAGCTTGCCGACGCGCTGAATCTGCCCGATACCTGGGTTGCAGAACGATTACCTCGCCTGAAAAAGCGCCACACTCACGCGTTTTCGCTGAGAAGCCGTCCTGGCGCTGGCCATTACGTGGCAGTGGATCAGGATAAACGCATTATTTTGCTGGCTAACCTGTTTCGAAAAGATCCGTTTATTTATCCACTCGCGGGAATTAACACCGTCTCATTTGCAACGCTTCAGGTACATAGCGGTCAGCTCACGACGTGGCCTGATATCGCTGCAGATTATCTGGTTAGCACCATTCTCGCGGTGTACGCCCTACGCCAGCAGCTTGTCGATACTTCACCTCCCAATGAAACCGAGTCCTTAAAACACTGTACGGAAAGCGCGGACATCTGGTTGAGTCCTGCCATCCTTAGCGTACTGAGTAAACGGCTGGATCGTTTGCAGCAGCACGCCAATGAGATGACGCCCGAGTACGTAACTGAACTCCTCGCGGCAAGCACCACTGCGGGTCAACCGCAGATCGTCGACCCGCAGCTGGTTGAGGATTTAACGGGGCATCTCATGCGCTGCGTCGCCATGCCCCACTGGCTATCGGAAAACCGCAAGGGCTCAATGAACAACTTGAAAGTCGCCTGGCCCGTGGCATTTGATATGAGCGTAAAATTCATCAATCATCTGCGAAAAACGATGAATTTTCCGCTTATTGACAGCGATCTCACGGGAATTTATTTTGCCTGTGCGCTTGAGCGGCATCATCACGAATCGACGCCCGTCATACTTCTTGCCGACCAAAATGCGATAGCCACGATTAACAAAATGGCGATAGAGCGCGAGGTAGTGAACTGTCGAGTCATAATCGTGCGCACGCCCGATGCACTTTCGGCAATCAGCGAAGAGCTTACCCCGGGACTCATCATCAACAATAGCCATTACGCGCTGGATGACAGCCAGGGTCACGTATTGACCATCCGCAATATCATCAGTGCGGCCGGTATCGATCAAATCAAAGACTATCTTGCCTCTGCGTTTATCCGCCAGAAGCTCGAACTTTTTTTCCCTGCTGAAGGCTATTTTCACTATCGCAATGCGCCGGGTGAGAGCTGGGCACAGATCGTAACGGCCATCACGGCGCATTTAAGCAACCACACCCTGATGACAGCCACCGAGGCGCTGCGCATATGTCAGCGAGAGCAGGAAGGCGAGAATTTGATCGTGAACCGTATTGCCATTCCCCACTGCTGGAGCGAACAGCCGCAGCCTTTTCGCGGTTATTTTATTACACTTGAGACGTCGCTTTTCGTGAACGGTGAAGAGATCAGGCATGTGCTGATGGCCTGCGCAAGCGCGGCAAATCGACAGGAATTAAAGATTTTTAGCTTTCTGGCCAGCGTATTGAGCAGCCATTCACCGGAGATGATTGAAAAACTGGAGCACTACGGGGGGTTTATTGCGTTGCTGCGCTAAGAAACCTGTCCCTGCTCCGAAGAGCGAGGGACAGTGGCTACACAACTTATTTGTTCAGTTCAGCGGTCATGTGAACCTGATTACCGGTGAATGCCTGAGTAATTTTATAAGATGACGCGCCCGCTTCTTGTGCCTGAGCAGCAATTTTCGCTTCTGCACCGTCAATGGTGGTTGCGGTCGCGGTCACTGACTGAGCAGCAAATGAACCGAAAGAAGCAGCCAGTGCGATTACAGCAACAAAAGTTTTGATGTTTTTCATGATATAAATCCTTCAGTAAGTTGTTTAGATAAGGCGTTTTGCCTTGATGTGATAATAATAGGCCTCATCACCGACAACTAAAAGCGGAAGGATTTGCTAAAGTCTTTCAAATTTACTGATCAATAATCAAACGCTCAGGATGCGTATAAATCGTCACGCGCCCTGGTTTACAAAAGCCCACCAGCGTCAGATTGCAGCGCTGCGCCACCTCGACCGCCAGCGTCGTCGCCGCGGATACCGCGAACAGAATTTCAACGCCACACATCGCGGCTTTTTGCACCATCTCATAACTTGCCCGGCTGGACACCAGAACAGCACCCTGCTGCCACGCGTCACGTTCACCCGCACGACGGCCCAGCAGTTTATCCAGCGCGACGTGACGTCCTACATCTTCGTGTCCGCCTGCAATTTCACCCGACGGTAAAACCCAGGCGGCGGCATGCGTGCAGCCGCTCAGTTGACCAATGGGCTGAACATCGTTGAGATGCTCCAGAGCATGATCGAGCTGCCGGAGATTGAACGTCTGGGTGAACGGCAGCGGGGTAATGGGCTTGCCGATATCGTTGAGTTGCTCGACACCGCATACGCCGCAGCCCGTGCGGCCAGCCAGCGCGCGGCGACGCTCTTTGAGCCCCATAAAGCGGCGGCTGGACAGCTCGATTTGTACTTCGAGACCGTTGCAGACGTTAACAACGTCCATGCCGTAAATTTCCTGAGGCTGCTCGATAATGCCTTCAGATAGCGAAAAGCCGATGGCGAACAGCTGGAGATCTTTAGGCGAAGCCATCATCACGACATGGGAAATTCCGTTGTAAACCAGCGCAACGGGCACTTCCTCCGCCAGAAAATCAGGGACGGAATGGGTAATGTGAGGGGGTCTGTGTACCGAATGTTCCACCACGCCCACAGGCAGTGCAGACAATTGGGCATCACGATTCTGTTTTGACACAACGGTATTCCTGAGCAACCACGTAGGTGAGACCTGCTATTGCATCATAAACCGCAGGCCTCGCGCATAGTATGGATCAACTTTTCGGCTCCCATACCCTTCAAGTTTACCTACTCCTTCTGGAGAGGCACAACGTTGACACCGATACAAAATCGTAACATCCCTTAAGTAAAATGTGATTAATATCACACTTTATAATCGTCATAGTGATAATACGCTCACTTTGTTTTAACACGGCGGGAACGGGCTTACCGACATTGTGGTATTCTCAACATATCCCTCGTGCAAATGGGGGAATAAATCAATTTTTCACCTTTGTGGTTCTTTCTCATCCATAAAGTAAAACAATAATGCCCCTAAATAACTCGCCTAACGGGTTAAACGCCCGCTGTCCGAGGAATGAAGGGTGGCAATGTCGAAACAAGGAGTGACCCATGCAGGTCAGCAGAAGGCAGTTCTTTAAGATCTGCGCTGGCGGTATGGCAGGCACGACGGTAGCCGCACTGGGCTTTGCCCCAGGCGTCGCGCTCGCGGAAACACGGCAGTACAAACTGCTGCGCACCCGTGAAACCCGTAATACCTGCACTTACTGCTCTGTCGGTTGTGGGCTGTTAATGTATAGCCTCGGCGACGGCGCGAAAAACGCTAAAGCATCTATTTTCCATATCGAAGGTGACCCGGACCATCCGGTCAACCGTGGCGCGTTGTGCCCGAAAGGCGCAGGTCTGGTGGATTTCATCCACTCAGAAAGCCGCCTCAAATTCCCCGAGTATCGCGCGCCTGGATCTGATAAGTGGCAGCAAATCACCTGGGACGACGCATTTGACCGCATCGCAAAACTGATGAAAGAAGATCGCGACGCCAACTTTATGCAGCAGAACGCGGACGGCGTAACGGTCAACCGTTGGCTCTCCACCGGGATGCTGTGTGCCTCGGCGTCCAGCAACGAAACCGGCTATTTAACGCAGAAATTCACGCGCGCACTCGGTATGCTCGCGGTCGACAACCAGGCGCGTGTCTGACACGGACCAACGGTAGCAAGTCTTGCTCCAACATTTGGTCGCGGTGCGATGACCAACCACTGGGTCGACATCAAAAACGCCAACCTCATCGTCGTGATGGGTGGGAACGCGGCAGAAGCGCATCCGGTGGGATTCCGCTGGGCGATGGAAGCCAAAATCCATAATGGCGCGAAACTGATTGTGATCGATCCCCGCTTCACGCGAACTGCGTCAGTGGCGGATTTCTACACCCCTATTCGATCGGGTACTGACATTACTTTCCTGTCGGGCGTTTTGCTGTATCTGCTCACCAACGAAAAATATAACCGTGAATACGCCGAAGCCTACACCAACGCCAGCCTGATCGTGCGTGAGGATTATGGCTTTGAAGATGGCCTGTTCAGCGGTTACGACGCCGAAAAACGCAAGTACGACAAAACCAGCTGGAACTACGAGCTGGACGAGAACGGCTTTGCGAAACGCGACACCACGCTGGCGCATCCGCGCTGTGTATGGAATCTGCTGAAAGAGCACGTTTCCCGTTACACGCCAGATGTGGTCGAAAACATCTGCGGCACGCCAAAAGCGGATTTCCTGAAAGTGTGCGAATACATTGCGGAAACCAGCGCCAAAGACAAAACGGCGTCGTTCCTGTATGCGCTCGGCTGGACGCAACACTCCGTCGGGGCACAGAACATCCGCACCATGGCGATGATTCAGCTGCTGCTCGGCAACATGGGGATGGCAGGCGGTGGCGTCAACGCCCTGCGCGGTCACTCCAATATTCAGGGGCTCACCGACCTTGGTCTGCTGTCACAAAGCCTGACGGGCTATATGACGCTGCCAAGCGAGAAGCAGACCGACCTCCAGACCTATCTGACTGCCAACACGCCGAAACCGCTGCTGGAAGGCCAGGTCAACTACTGGGGCAACTACCCGAAATTCTTCGTCTCAATGATGAAGGCCTTCTACGGCGACAAAGCGACGGCTGAGAACAGCTGGGGCTTTGACTGGTTGCCGAAGTGGGACAAAGGGTACGACGTGCTGCAGTACTTCGAGATGATGCACCAGGGCAAAGTGAACGGCTATCTGTGCCAGGGCTTTAACCCGGTCGCCTCGTTCCCGAACAAAAACAAGGTGGTGGAATCACTGTCGAAGCTGAAATTCCTGGTCACCATTGATCCGCTCAATACCGAGACCGCGACTTTCTGGCAGAACCACGGTGAATCGAACGACGTCGATCCGTCGAAGATTCAGACCGAAGTGTTCCGTCTGCCATCGACCTGCTTCGCCGAAGAGAACGGTTCGATCGTCAACTCCGGCCGCTGGTTGCAGTGGCACTGGAAAGGCGCGGACGCCCCGGGCATCGCCATGAACGACGGCGAGATCCTGGCCGGTATCTTCATGCGCCTGCGTAAGATGTATGCGACCGAAGGCGGCGCGAATCCGGAACCGGTTCTGAACATGACCTGGAACTATTCGACGCCAGAAAATCCAGCGCCAGAAGAAGTGGCGATGGAGAGCAACGGTAAAGCATTGGCAGATATTATCGATCCGGCCACCGGCACCGTGCTGGCGAAGAAAGGTGAACAGCTGAGCACCTTTGCGCACCTGCGCGATGACGGCTCGACCTCCAGCGGTTGCTGGATCTTCGCCGGTAGCTGGACGCCGAAAGGCAACCAGATGGCTAACCGCGATAACGCCGATCCGTCAGGTCTTGGCAATACGCTGGGCTGGGCGTGGGCGTGGCCGCTGAACCGTCGAATTTTGTATAACCGCGCATCCGCCGATCCGCAGGGCAATCCGTGGGACCCGAAACGTCAACTCCTGAAATGGGATGGCGCGAAATGGGGTGGCGTCGATATTCCGGACTACAGCGCCGCCGCACCGGGCAGCGACGTGGGGCCGTTTATCATGCAGCCTGAAGGGATGGGCCGCCTGTTTGCTATCGATAAGATGGCGGAAGGGCCGTTCCCGGAACACTACGAGCCGTTTGAGACGCCGCTGGGCACTAACCCGCTGCACCCAAATGTTATCTCTAACCCGGCCGCCCGTATCTTCAAAGGCGACTTTGAAGCGCTGGGTAAAAAAGATAAATTCCCGTATGTCGGCACCACTTACCGCCTGACCGAGCACTTCCACTACTGGACCAAGCACGCGCTGCTTAATGCCATCGCGCAACCGGAGCAGTTTGTGGAGATCGGTGAGAAGCTGGCGAATAAGCTCGGCATCGCGCACGGCGACACGGTGAAAGTCTCGTCTAACCGTGGCTATATCAAAGCCAAGGCGGTGGTGACTAAACGTATTCGCACGCTGAATGTTCACGGCCAGCAGGTGGATACCATTGGTATTCCGATTCACTGGGGTTACGAAGGTGTGGCGAAGAAAGGCTTTATTGCCAACACCCTGACGCCGTTTGTCGGTGATGCAAATACGCAGACGCCGGAGTTTAAGGCTTTCCTCGTGAACGTGGAAAAGGTGTAAGGAAGACGACTTATGGCTTATCAATCGCAAGACATTATTCGTCGTTCCGCGACTAACGGTTTCACGCCCGCGCCTCAGGCGCGGGACCACCAGCAGGAAGTGGCGAAGCTTATTGACGTCACCACCTGTATCGGCTGTAAGGCCTGTCAGGTGGCGTGTTCCGAGTGGAACGATATCCGTGACGAAGTGGGACATAACGTCGGGGTGTACGATAACCCCGCCGATTTGACCGCGAAATCCTGGACGGTGATGCGTTTTTCGGAAGTGGAACAGAACGACAAACTGGAATGGCTGATCCGCAAAGACGGCTGTATGCACTGTGCCGATCCGGGCTGCCTGAAGGCGTGTCCGTCGGAAGGGGCTATCATTCAGTATGCCAACGGCATCGTCGATTTTCAGTCCGAGCAGTGCATTGGCTGCGGCTATTGCATCGCAGGCTGTCCGTTCGACGTCCCGCGCATGAACCCGGAAGACAACCGCGTCTACAAATGTACGCTGTGCGTTGACCGCGTGAATGTCGGCCAGGAGCCGGCCTGCGTGAAAACCTGTCCGACGGGCGCTATCCACTTTGGCTCAAAAGAGGATATGAAAACGCTGGCGGGCGAGCGCGTCTCCGAGCTGAAAACCCGTGGATATGACAACGCAGGTCTGTACGATCCGGCGGGTGTTGGCGGGACACACGTGATGTATGTGCTGCACCACGCCGACAAGCCGAATCTGTATCACGGCCTGCCGGAGAACCCGGAGATCAGCGCGACCGTGAAGTTCTGGAAAGGTATCTGGAAACCGCTGGCCGCCGTTGGCTTTGCGGCGACGTTTGCCGCCAGTATCTTCCACTACGTCGGTGTCGGCCCTAACCGTGCGGATGATGAAGAAGACAATCTTCATGAGGAAAAAGACACGCCTCATGACGATCGTGAGGAGGAGCGCAAATGAGGAAACGTGACACCATCGTGCGCTACACCGCGCCCGAACGTATCAACCACTGGGTCACCGCTTTCTGCTTCATGCTGGCGGCGATAAGCGGGCTGGGATTTTTCTTCCCATCCTTCAACTGGCTGATGCAAATCATGGGTACCCCGCAGCTGGCGCGAATTCTGCACCCGTTTGTCGGCGTGATTATGTTTGCGTCGTTCATCATCATGTTTTTCCGTTACTGGCACCATAACCTAATCAATCGGGATGATATCTTTTGGGCGAAGAATATTCGTAAGATCGTCGTCAACGAGGAAGTGGGTGACACCGGGCGTTATAACTTCGGCCAGAAATGCGTATTCTGGGCGGCGATTATTTTCCTGGTTCTGCTGCTGGTGAGCGGTGTGATCATCTGGCGTCCGTACTTTGCGCCTGCTTTCTCAATCCCGGTGATCCGATTTGCGCTGATGCTGCATTCATTTGCCGCAGTAGCGTTAATTGTGGTTATCATGGTGCATATTTACGCGGCCCTTTGGGTCAAAGGCACCATTACCGCGATGGTGGAAGGATGGGTTACCAGTGCCTGGGCGAAGAAACATCACCCGCGCTGGTACCGAGAAGTTCGAAAGACAACGGAAAAGAAAACTGAATGAGCATTCGCATAATCCCGCAAGATGAGCTGGGTTCGAGCGAGAAACGCACGGCGGATTACATTCCGCCGTTGTTATTCCCCAGACTCAAGAACCTCTACAACCGCCGCGCAGAGCGTCTGCGCGAGCTGGCAGAGAACAATCCGCTTGGCGATTTCTTGCGCTTCGCCGCGCTGATCGCCCATGCGCAGGAAGTGGTGCTGTACGATCACCCGCTGCAAATCGACCTGACCGCGCGCATCAAAGAAGCGAACGATCAGGGCAAGCCGCCGCTGGATATCCACGTTTTACCGCGCGATAAGCACTGGCACACGCTGCTGCACTCTTTGATTGCTGAGCTGAAGCCCGAGATGAGCGGCCCAGCGCTGGCAGTTATCGAGAATCTGGAAAAAGCCTCAGAGCTTGAACTGGAAGAGATGGCGAGCGCGCTGTTTGCTGCGGATTTCGCGTTAGTCAGCAGTGATAAAGCACCGTTTATTTGGGCTGCGCTGTCGCTCTACTGGGCGCAAATGGCCAGCCTGATCCCGGGCAAGGCGCGCGCTGAGTACGGCGAAGCTCGCCAGTTCTGCCCGGTCTGCGGCTCAATGCCGGTCACCAGCATGGTGCAAATCGGCACGACGCAAGGCCTGCGCTATCTGCACTGCAACCTGTGTGAAACCGAGTGGCACGTGGTGCGCATTAAATGCAGCAACTGCGAGCAGACCCGCGATCTGAACTACTGGTCGCTGGAAAACGAAAACGCGGCCGTTAAAGCGGAAAGTTGCGGTGATTGCGGGACGTATCTGAAGATTCTTTATCAGGAAAAAGACCCGAAAGTGGAAGCCGTCGCGGACGATCTCGCCACGCTGGTACTGGACGCGCATATGGAGCAAGAGGGCTTTGCCCGCAGCTCTATCAACCCGTTCCTGTTCCCGGGTGAAGGGGAGTAGTCTCCATACGGGCCCGGTTAGCGAATATGCAGCCGGGCTTTTTTAATGTGAAAGCGCAGGAATGACATGCAGCGGATCGTTGGCAATCGCACGGAGCAGCGCCTTTGCAGGACCGGTGGGTGAACGTCGCCCTTGTTCCCAGTTACGCAGAGTATCAACGCTAACAGAAATTAAATTGGCGAATTTGCTTTGCGAGAGTCCGGAAGCCTGACGAATCTCTTTGATTTTCAGCGCATCAATTTGAAAGGTCCGAGATGGCTGACGTTGACCCTCAGCAATCTCGTTCATTTGAGCCATGCTTTGCGTTAAACGCTCAAATAACATTTTATCCATTTACCATCCCTCATTAAGCTTTTTCAGAACCGCTTTCTCACTTGCTGACAGGTCATCTTTGATCCCTTTACGGTAAATCAGCAACAATCTAATTTCACTGTTATGGATACGGTGATAATAAATCACCCTCACACCACCCCGCTTCCCTTTGCCTCCTGCAAGCCAACGGATCTTACGTAGGCCCCCCGTATTAGGGATCACGTCGCCATGGTCGTGTTGTGTGGCAAGGAACACCTGGAATTCGTGATATTGGACATCATCCAGAAGAAGTTTGACGTCTTGCGTGAAGATTTCCGTTTCAGTGAATAGCATTAAATATACGCCATTGGCTTATGGTAATAAATGCCTAATGTACGTCATTGACGTACCCCTCATTGAATACGTTAGGGGGATACATCATAGAATGCTACTTATTGCTCTGACCGCGTTTCATCTATGCGAGCCGCTTTCCAGAAGCGCAACGCGCCGCTTACTCTTCCTCGTTGCCGCCCTCTTCAAAGGCACCATACGGTTTCGCAGGCAGGACGATATAGGTTCCCTCGAACACAGCGCCCGACGTCTCGTCGCCAAACAACTCCACCTGCATCTGCACGCGGGCTTTACGTCCACGCGCCAAACGGTCAAGATCGCCGCTCAGGCAGCCTAAATCGGCAATAGCGCTCGGTTTACCGCTGATTGGCCTGCTGTAACGAATATGCGCATCGGCAAGAATAATGGTCCCGCCAAGGTGACGTTCTCGCAGCATCAGCCAGATCAATCCCCAGCCCGTCAGCGTCGCCAGCGAGAACAGACTCCCGGCGAACAGCGTATGGTGCGGATTTTGATTGCCGATTTCCGGCATGGTGGTAATGAATTTCTGGCCGGTATATTGCTGGATGCGTACGCCCATTTTCTCGCTGAGCGGAATGTGCTGATACCAGGCCTGCTGAAGCTGACCGCACCAGTCGCCGCGATGCAGAATATCATCGAGTGAAGCGATCGGTTTAATCATCAGGAAGTGACGAATCGGCGTGGTTTGCGGCGCGGTGATTTCGCCTTCGTTGACGAATCCCAGCTTGGAGAAAAACTCAACCGCATCTTCGCGGGCGCTGCAGGTGACGCGCTTTACGCCCTCCTGACGGGCCACGGACTCCAGCGTCATCGCCATCAGCGTGCCCAGACCTTTGTCCTGTACGGAGGGATGCACCGCCATAAAGCGGATGGAGGCTTCATAGTCGGCGTTGATGTATAAGCGGCCGACCGCAACCAAATTACCCTCTTCGTCCACCACCATCTGATGGTGCGCCATCGCATCCCACGCATCACGCTCTGAGCCTTTCGGCTGATGCAACGGTTTGCGCAGCATTTCCCAACGGAAATGGTAGTAAACCTCTAACTCTTCTTCTGTTTGCGGTACGCGTAGATGATACATAGCGGTACTCTCTCTTGTTACACGCGGCCAGGCCGCCAGCTGGCTCATACCTGCAGCCAGAAGGTGACGGGGCCATCGTTCACCAGCGAAACCTGCATATCTGCAGCGAAACGTCCGGTTTGCGTATTCATTTCCTGTTGGCGACAACGCTCAACAAAGTATTCGTACAACGCCTCTGCACGATCGGGCGCGGCGCCTTTTGAAAATCCTGGGCGCATGCCGCGATCGGTATCGGCTGCCAGCGTAAATTGAGACACCACCAGCACGCTGCCACCGGCCTGCTGGACGTTGAGATTCATCTTGCCGTCTGCATCGCTGAAAATGCGATAGCCGAGCACTCGCTCGCACAAGCGGTTGGCTTTTTGCTCGTCATCATCCTTTTCGACACCTAACAACACCAAAAGTCCTGGGCCAATTTCACCCGTCACCTCGTCCTCTACGGTAACGCTGGCACGGGTTACGCGCTGAATCAATGCAATCATGGTTGGTCTGCTTCTTCTTGTTCTGCGGCTAATTTGAGTTTGCGGTATTCCCCGAGAGTGACAGTTATTTCCGCCCCAAGCAAGACGATGCACCAGGTCCAGTAGACCCAGACGAACAGGATCGGCACGACGGCCAGCACACCATAAATCAGCTGATAGGAAGGGAACGTAGTGATGTAAAGTGCGAAGCCTTTTTTGCCCAGCTCAAATAAAATCGCGGCGACCAGCGCGCCCGCCATGGCATCGCGATTGGGCACGCGCGTGGTCGGCACTACGCTGTACAGTAGCCAAAAAGCGAGCCACGACAGGATTAACGGAAAGAGCCGAAGCACGTTATCGATCACCGTGTTCAGCTCGCTGGCCCAGCGCAGCGACAGCAGATAAGAACTGATGGCCAGACTTGCCCCAGCCAGCAGTGGCCCGAGCGTGAGGATCATCCAGTAGACGGCAAAAGAGTACACTTTTGGCCGCACTTTTTTGCTGCGCCAGATGGTATTGAGCGCGCTATCGATGGCATACATCAGCAGCAGCGCCGTGACGATCAGCCCGCAGGCACCGACTGCCGTCATCTTGTTGGAGTTGGCGACAAACTGTTCGATATAGCGCTGAATAACATCGCCCGTAGCGGGCATAAAGTTAGCGAAGACAAAGTGTCGCAGCTGGACGCTGACTTCCGAAAACATCGGAAATGCAGCGAACAGCGCAAAAATCACCGCCACCAGCGGCACCAATGAGAGCAGTGACACATACGCGAGGTTGCCCGCCAGCGTGGTCATGTTGTCCTCATCAATGCGCTGCCAGAGCAGTTTTACCCAGGCCCGAAACGGACGGGTGTGATGTTCGGCTTTTTGATGAACGTTTTTTAACATACCTGCTTCGCAAAATAGTTCGGTATCGTCTCTTTTCCGGTCACCAGAATTGAGGTGATACCCAACTGGTTAGCTCCCTCTATATTATCGGCGTTGTCGTCAAAAAAGACCGCATCGGCGGCGGAGAAACCTTCGGCCTGCAAGACGGCCTGATAAATTCGCGCTTCCGGCTTACGCATGCCCATCTCCTGGGAAAGGTAAATTTTATCGGCTGCTGCGCGGATCTCCGGATATTCCTCCGGCCAGAACGTGGTGTGAAGACGGTTAGTATTGGACAGGACCACCACGCGATGTCCCTGCTCACGCAGTTTGTGCATGATGTCGACAACGTCCGGACGTATCGCCACAAAGACCGCCTGCCAGCCGTGAGAAAATTGTTCGTAGCTCAGCGGCAAATCCATTTCATGGCACATCGCTTCTGCGAAGGCCTCATCGCTGATTTCACCGCGCTCATGCTGATGAAACGCCTCGCCCATGGCGAAGTTCTGCTTGAGCGTCGCCAGCGGGACACGGCTGAAATCGCTCCACGCCCCCAGCACCCGATTGAAATCGATATCAACGATGACATTTCCTAAGTCAAAGATATAAAGCATGTTTATCCCCTTCGCTCCGTGGAGAAATAACTGTAGCGGGAAAGATAAGCTTTGGCTATGCGCCAGATTCAGCTTAGAGAAAGAGAGCAAAA
>Ga0209281_1001283_pt1 | contig 16120 bp, 8 predicted proteins | sample MedtruBG_FD_187514 | JGI IMG/M metagenome (GOLD analysis project Ga0209281, IMG submission 187514) | Root nodule microbial communities of legume samples collected from California, USA - Medicago truncatula BG (SPAdes) (version 2) | ecosystem: Host-associated > Plants > Roots > Nodule | place... | reverse complement strand
GGCAACGCGCACTTCACCCACCTGGAAGAAGTGCAGTTCACCTACCGCAAAATCACCTGGACCCACGAAGTATCCGGTACTTCGGGTTCCGATGACTGGCGTGCTCCAGTCGTTTAATTACGGCTGATCGTTACAAGCATCGGCCAGCTCTGCTGGTCGATGTTGTTTACGCCCCTCCAGAATTTCGCGTACGTTGAGCCGCTTTGCGGTCGTCGACGAACGCCGCTGTACAGCACGAGGAACAAGGGATGTTCGCGCCGGCCAATGAAACCCACTTTGCCCTGACCATCGAAGGGCTTTCCGCCGATTTTCAGGTATTTACCCTCACCGGTCGGGAAGCCATCAGCCAGCCTTTTTTCTTCGAGGTGGAGCTGGTCAGTGAGCAGCCGTCGCTGGACCTCGAAACCCTGCTGCACAAACCGGCCTTCCTGCAACTGTCGCCTGACGGCAGTGGCATCCACGGCCAGATCTATCGCGCCGCGCAAGGCGATTCGGGCAAACGCCTGACCCGTTATTCAGTGACCCTGCGCCCGCAACTGGCGTACCTGACGCATCGCGTCAATCAGCGCATCTTCCAGAACCTCACCGTGCCAAAAATCATCGGCATGGTTCTCGAAGAGCACGGTATCCAAAGCAACGCCTACGAATTCAAGACCGGTTCGATCTATCCCGAGCGCATCTACTGCGTGCAATACGATGAATCGGACCTGCATTTCATCCAGCGCCTGTGCGAGGAAGAAGGTATTCACTACCACTTCGAACACACGGCGACGGCGCACAAACTGGTGTTCGGCGATGACCAGACGGTATTCCCGAAACTCAAGCCTGTGGCCTATCAGCAAGACTCCGGCATGGTCGCCAGTGACCCGGTGATCAAGCGCTTCGACCTGCGCCTGGAAACCCGCACCAGCCGCACCACCCGCCGCGATTACGATTTCGAAAAACCACGCATCACCCTGGAAAGCGAACAGCGCGGCGACGCCCTGCCCGACCTCGAAGACTACGATTATCCGGGGCGTTTCATCGACCGCGAGCGCGGCAAACACCTGGCCAAACGCGCCCTCGAACGCCATCGCAGCGACTTCCAGCTCGCCGAAGGCAAGAGTGATCAGCCATTGTTGGTTAGTGGCCACTTCCTCGCCCTGACCGCGCACCCGAAAGCCAAATGGAACGACCTCTGGTTGCTGACCGAAGTCCTCCACGAAGGCAAGCAACCGCAAGTGCTGGAAGAGTCGGTGACCAGCGACACCACCGCGCTGAAAGACGATTTTCACCAGGGCTATCGCAACCGCTTCCAGGCCACCCCGTGGGACGTGCCGAACCGCCCGCCCCTGCGCCACCCGAAACCGCGCATCCTCGGCAGCCAGAGCGCCGTGGTCACCGGCCCGAAAGGTGAAGAGATTCACTGCGACCAGTACGGCCGCGTCAAAGTCCAGTTCCATTGGGACCGCGAAGGCCAGGCCGACGACAAGACCAGCTGCTGGCTGCGCGTCTCATCGGCCTGGGCCGGCGCTCAGTACGCCGGCATCGCCATCCCGCGCATCGGCATGGAAGTGCTGGTCACCTTCCTTGAAGGCGACCCCGATCAACCGCTGATCAGCGGCTGCCTGTATCACAAGGAAAACACCGTCCCCTACGAACTGCCGGCGAACAAGACCCGCAGCACCTTCAAGACCCTCAGCTCGATGGGCGGTGGCGGCTACAACGAACTGCGCATCGAAGACAAGAAAGGTCAGGAACAGATCTACCTGCACGCCCAGCGCGACTGGGACGAGAACATCGAGCACGACCAGAAAATCCGCGTCGGCAACGAACGCCACGACACCGTCGAAAAGAACAGCTACAGCGAGTTCAAGGCCGAAGAACACCACACCGTCTACGCCGACCGCAAAGTCGAAGCCCGCGCCAACGACCACCTGACCGTGGGCGTCAACCAGCACATCAAGATCGGCACCGGCCAGTTCATCGACGCCGGCCAGGAAATCCACCTCAGCAGCGGCATGAAAGTGGTGATGGAAGCCGGCGCTGAACTGACCCTGATCGGCGGCGGCAGCTTCATCAAGATCGACGCCGGCGGCGTGACCCTAAGCGGCCCGGTGGTCAACATGAACTCCGGCGGCAGCCCCGGCAGCGGCACCGGCGCCGCTCCGCTGATGCCCGGCGTGCTGAAACAAGCTGACGCCGACAAGGCCGGCCAGGTCCTCACCCCGGCCCAGATCAACACCCTCAAACGAAACGCGCCGTTCTGCGAAGAATGCGAAAAATGCAAGGCAGGTGCCTGTGCCATCTGATCGAATTACGCCCAAGGATTGGCTGGCGCAACAGCCGTTGCAGACTGGCGAACGCCTGTACCTGGTCATCAGCGCGGCGAGTGATTCCGACGCGCTGAAAAACCTGTATCTCACCGAACCCACCGCCCAGCTCATCCCGATCTGGGGCGGCACGCCCTACTCCACCTGGCAACCGGTGATGCCCTACGTCACCGAACTCAAAGCCAATTCCGCATTCCTGCCCTGGCTCGCCGAAACCGACGCCCTCGACTGGGGCTGGCTGGCTGTCTCACGCGCCGAACCGAACGACGTGTTCGAGCACCTGCGCAGCCTGACACAGGTGAAGATGCCGGACGGGACTGAGGTGTTTTTCCGGTTCTGGGATGGGCGGCACATCTACCCGATTCTGAAGGGGCTGGAAGACAAGGCCGGAGAAGTGCTGCCGGTGTTTGAACGGTATCTGATTAACGGGCAAACGCTGGAGGTTGGGACGCGAGTGTTGCCGAAGGTGCGGGATTGGCCGTGGTGGGAAGTGCCGAAGCCGTTGCTGGACAGTATGACCAAGGAAGACCCTTCGACACTGATTGGCAATCTCCTGCAATGGCTCGAAGAAGAACGTCCGGACATATACAACGCTTGGCCAGAGAACAACCTGAAGCTGAAAGTCAGCCGTTTCGTGCGCCGCCCGGATGCGCCGAAAAACCTTAAAGAAGCACTGTTAAACCACCTGATTCTGGAGCAAGGCTGATGGATCGCGTTGCCACTATCGAAACCCAATTGGACTCCTTCAAAAACAGCCTTAAGCTGTACCGCGAGGAAACCAAGAGCTGGTACGCACAGCTTGCTGACAAAGCCAGCCGAGCAGCTGACATGCCCTCCCTGCTTGGTATGGAGCGCGTGATCAAGGCCGGTGACTCCAGCAAGTCTGTCAGCATGACTGATGGTGATTTTTCATACGTCGCCAAGTGCCCGCTTGTAGGGCCACTGCTGATTGAGAGCAAATTCGAATCGGTTTTCGACATTCCTATCGGCGATATCAAAGTCGATATCATTGCCGTGGACGGGGGCGCCAAGTCGACGATTACCTTGGACAAACAGGGTAAAGGCAGTTTTCAGGGACAGCCTGGAAAATCCTATAAAATCCACGTCCACGATCAGGTGACGCCTGCGCAGATCGACACGCTGTTCAAATCCTACGACGGCTTAGCTGCCGATCTCGAAGGATTCCTGCGCAAAGAATGGGCAGGCTTCAAACCGCAGTGGTCGAATCAGAGTGCGTCAGCCAGAGCGATGGCAATTGGGGTCGGCATTCTCGAAGGCGGATGGGAAGCTATCAAAGGCGTTTGGGATGGTATCTCAAAGGCCTTGGACATCCTTCAAAACCCTAAAAAGTTCGCAGAGGATTTAGGGACCGGTGCCGAGGAACTGATCAAACTGGCCAAAGAGGCGCCAGATGTGATGAAGCAGGCCATGTTGCTTGCCAGCGACGAGGCCGCGCTGTTCTTGATGGTGCATTGCGCTTCTATTTGGGTTTCAGCATTGCCACCGACGCAAGCGGCTGGCCAAACGGCGAAGATGACATCTGCAGCCGTTATCGGAATTCTCATCGACATCGTGATTTCCGTCGTACTGACCGTCGCAGCCGAAGGTGCCGGGCTATTTTACCTGGCCGCACGTTTAGCGAAGTACGGCCAGATCATCGTCAAGGCTGTTACCGGATTCGTGAAGTCGCTATTCAGCATCATCAAAGGCTTCATGGGTTACGTCGGTAAATACATCGCTGTCGCCGCTCGTGGAGTAGCGACGCGAGTTGAAAAAGGAGTCGCGCAGCTACGTTTTGATGGCAAACGTAACACGACCGTTGAACACGGCAAGCGCCCTGATGACGCCTCGAAACAATCGAAGAATCCTGACGACAAGAGTGCGGCGCCGGCGCAAGACACCTGCACCAACGGATGCCCGGTCTCGATGGTCACGGGCGAAGAATTACTGACTCTCACCGATGGGCAACTCGATGGCCTGCTACCGTTTGAGTGGACGCGCCTTTATCGCACTAGTGCGGTCGAGATCGACAGCCGCCTTGGGTTTGGATGGAGCCATGCTCTTTCTCATCGACTGGATCTGGATGAAGAAGGCGTCCTGTGGACGGATAATGAAAACCGAACTACTCGTTTTCCCATGCCGACACAGCAACGCCCCGCCATCATCAACAGCCTGTCGAAAGCGGCCATCTACCTGGGATCGACTCCAGGCGAACTCATCCTGACACAGGCCGGGCAGAATCCGCGTTTTTATCATTTCCGCGCAGGTCGTTTGATCACCATCAGTGACGCTTACAACAACCAGTTACTGTTGACCTACGATTTTGCTGACCGAATCCAACGCATCGACAACAACGCCGGACGCTCCCTTTTAGTCCGCCACGAAGACAGTCATATCGTTGCCCTGGATTATCAGCAGCGCCGTGCTGAGTACACGGATCAGGGTCAACGACAGGAGCCATGGATCACCGTTCAAACGCTGGTGACCTATCGGTACGACGCGCAAGGCCAGCTCATCAGCGCCACCAATGCTGCAGGTGAAACTGAACACTACCGTTACAACGACCAACACGTCATTTTGGAGCGACAACTGGCCGGTGGTGCCAGCTTTTTCTGGGAGTGGGAAAACGAAGGCAAATCGTCACGCAGCATCCGTCACTGGGCCAGTTTTTCGCAGATGGACTCGCAGTACGCTTGGGACGATGCCGGCAAGGTTACCGTTACAAACGCTGATGGTAGCGAGCAAGTTTATGTGCATGACGAAAATGCTCGACTCATCAGCGAGACCGCTGCTGACGGCGCTGAAACACAGAAAGCCTATGACGACAAAGGTCGGCTGATTGCAGAAAAGGATCCTCTCGGCGCAATTACCGAATACCGTTACAACGACGCCGGCCTGCTTGCCGTTGTTATTCCTCCTGAAGATGCGCCGACGTTCTACGAATATCGACATGGCTTTGTGAGTGAGATTCACCGAGGTAAAGCGAGCTGGAAATACCAGCGAAATAGCCAAGGCGATATCACCCGCCAGACAGATCCTGACGGCAACGAAACACACTACAGCTACGATGCCCAAGGTCGTGTGCTAGAGATCGTTCATCCAGACGGCGGACGGCATCAGCTCGCCTGGAATGGACTGGGTCAATTGCTCGAAGAAGCATTGCCCGATGGTGGTCGTCGTAAATACCGCTACGACGCACTGGGTCGTCAAATCACCCGCCAGGACGAACACGGCTCGATCACCCATTACCAATGGGATGCGGCTGGCCGCTTGACGCAGACCACACAGCCTGGCGGTGCGACCCGCACTTATACCTATAACGCCTACGGCAAGGTCACAGCCGAGCGCGATGAACTAGGTCGTATCACGCGCTACGAATACGCCGACAATCTGCAACTTGTCAGCCGCCGCATCAACCCGGACGGCAGTGAGCTGCGCTATCGCTACGACAACTCACGCCTGCTGCTGACTGAGATCGAAAACGAGCGCGGCGAACATTATCAGCTCGACTATTACTCAAACGGGCTCATACAGCAGGAAACTGGATTTGATGGTCGCCGTACTGCCTACGAATACGACCTGAATGGCAACCTGCTGAAGAAAACTGAGTACGGCGACGACGGTAGCGAACTGGTCACCGAATATCAGCGTGACTCCGCTGGCCGCCTGCTCGTGAAAACACTGGCTGATGGTGAGGAAATTCACTACAGCTATGACGCGCTCGGTCGCCTGGTCAATGTCGATGACGGTCACTGGCCACTGGCTTATGAATACGACTCCCAAGATCGGCTGATTACCGAGCACCAGGGTTGGGGCACCCTGCGCTACGAGTACGACAGCGCTGGCCAACTCAAGCATTGCCGTCTACCGGACGGTAGCAAGCTCGACTATCGCCGATTGCCCGGCGGCAATCTCAGCAGCATTGATCTGAACGGTTCTCGCCTGACATCTCACCAGTTCAAGGCTGGTCGTGAACTGCAACGCCAACAAGGCTTGCTGTTGAGTCAGTATCAATACGACGATCAGGGTCGACTGCAGGCGCACATCGTTAGCCAGCGTGATAGCGTCCTGCTGCAGCGCCGATATAACTACGACGCGGCAGGCAACCTTGCAGGTATTAACGATAGCCTTAAAGGTGCACGCAACTTTCACTACGATCCACTGGATCGCCTGATCAACGTTCGGGGTGCAACACCGGAGAGCTTCGCGCACGATCCAGCCGGCAATCTGCTGGGCCAGAATAACGAAGGCACCGCCAATCTTGCGAACGTCCAAGGCAACCGGCTGCTCATGCAGGGCGACCGTCACTACGACTACGATGCCTATGGAAATCTGATTCGCGAGCGCCGAGGTACCGGGCAGAAGCTCGTCACTGATTACAGCTATGACTGCCAGCATCGCTTGATCGGCGTCAGCCTACCCGGCGGGAGTATCGCGACCTACAAGTACGATGCCTTCGGTCGCCGTATCGAGAAAACAGTCGATGGCCACACCACCGAATTCCTCTGGCAAGGCGAACGGCTGATTGTAGAGAGTGGTGAAAATCGATATCGCACCTATGTCTATGAGCCGGACAGCTTTCGCCCCTTGGCGATGCTCGACGGTGAAGGCCCACTGAAAGCTACGCCCTTCTATTATCAGCTCGATCACTTGGGCACGCCGCAGGAGCTTACCGATTACAGCGGCGCGATCATGTGGTCGGCCAAATATCGGGCCTATGGAAACCTGGCTGCGCTGGATGTCGCGGAGATCGACAACCCGCTACGGTTTCAAGGCCAGTATTTCGACGCAGAGAGTGGACTTCATTACAACCGCCACCGGTACTACAACCCGAGCACAGGACGGTTTCTAACTCCCGACCCGGTAAAGCTTGCAGGTGGCCTGAACAACTACCAGTACGCCCCCAACCCTACCGGCTGGGTAGACCCGCTCGGCCTAATGTTCAGGGCGATTACTAAAGCGATTTCTGGTGTTGCGAAAAAGGCACCACTGAAGCCCGCTGCGAACTGCCCCAAGCCTGGAGGATCATCTTCTCCGAGCACTACCCCTACCCTTGCAGACTCCAGCGTAAAGACTGGAGACGTCACCCCGCCGACGGTCGTCGAGTCAAAGCCCGATTTTTATGTTGGCCCATCCGGACCGGATTCGACCTTACCCTCAACGGCATATCGATACATGGGCTACAAGAACGCTGACGGTACAGTAAACACTCACGCGCAGAACACGATCAACACCGGCGACGCACGACTATCTTATTTTGGGTTCGACAAATTTGAGACTGGAGACGCTGCTACAGAAGCATTGCAGATGCGAGCGCCGAAGCATGTCACTCCTGCTGATCCCGACCCTGCGTGGAGTGATGGTCGCCTGCGATTGAAGTTCGACACACTGCAGCTCTATAAGGATGGCGAGCCAACCGTTACAGTGCCGTATGAGCTCGGTGGTAAGGGTCCGAATCTGGAACCGTTCACGAAAGCGTACCCTGACTACGGAACAGGCGGTGCTCGGCAACTCATTCCCAAACCGGGTACCACCACCATCATCAAAGCAGATGAAGTCACGATTTTACCGGAGAAGTAACAGTGCTGACCGATCTAGAAGCGCGCGTAGCGCTCAAAGAACTAATTGAAAAATACCTCAAGGGACGTGATCCGGATTACGATCGCCTAATCAAAATTGTTCAGGATCCTTCGCGGCAAATTCCGATCAGGGGGGTGCTTGAGGACATTAGACGGTACAACAAGGTCCAGTACACGCAGCAGGAGCTTGAGCTGATCGACGACCTTCTGTACATGTATGGGTAAATGCGAGCAGATTTGCACTAGCAAATACTACAAGTGACTACTTCTTCGATTGCTGCCTGTTCACGCTCGGAAAAAAGCAACGCAAGCCATTGAGCTCATTCTGTGCGTCCGATTTAGGTATCGAGCATAAGCGGCACGCTGCCTTGAATACGTACAGATTTCGGTCATGAGCAGATGGTCACAACGTAAACTTGGTCAGTTCTGTTTTCTCTGGTGGCGCTTAGAGCTGGATGCTTGTTGGCTATGGTCTGGCACTCCTAGGCTTGGGATGTGTCTTCATCCACCATACTAAGAAAGTGACAGCTATTGCAGTCAGCACCGATAAGATCGTGACTTAATAAAACTTCCCCGCGAAGTCCGTCCCACGTGCGGCTAGTCGCGACTGCGGTCGTCGCAGGTACATCGACAATAACCAGAACAAAGATTAAAGGAAAATTTCATGTCGTCAGTGTCGGGCAAGGACCAAAAGAGGGCTATCTACTTTCCTCTAGACCAAGGGGAGCGGGCAGGCCACTTGACTGTGAGCCAGTTGCTGCCCCGCACCGTGTACGAGAAGCTAGCGGAAATGCTGAGCGAATCGTGCCCGACCAACGGCAACACCATCAACGGTGACGATAGTGAGCACTTCGAGCGGGACCGGGGTCACACGACGATCTTCCTAGACGGCGACCGGGGTAGCGGTAAGACGACCGTTATCGTCAACCTGCCCAAGTATTTAGAGGCTGAAGGTGTAAGAGAGCGCTATGCCGGTTTGGCCGACGCGGTCCATATCCTGAAGCCCATCGATCCATCACAACTCGAGGATGGGGACGATCTGTTCTTGAATGTGGTCGTAGCGGCTGTGCTAGGCGATAAGCAAGTCAAAGAGCAACGGGGAGCTAAACCCGATCTCTGGCAAGCATTACACGAGAGCCTTCAGACACTTGGGATCGCGCTGGCGGGCAAGGAGACTCAAAGCGACGGAGTCGGTCTAGATCGGCTCAGGGCATTTATGGGCACGCAGGAGCTAGCGGGAGCCGTCCACGACTTTTTCGTCAAGGCTGCTCAGTTACTTGGCAAGAGGCTACTGGTACTGCCGATCGACGACGTCGACACAACATTGCATCGCGCGTTCGAGAATCTGGAGGTGGTGCGGCGGTATCTAGCCAGTCCGGTGCTACTACCCATCGTATGCGGCGATCTGAGCCTCTATCGCGAGGTCACGTGGAGAGATGCTTTTCGGCGGCTGACAATAGACGTTGTGCAATATCATGATGAGGCCAAGCCAATAGCCGAAGCTTTGGCTCATGAGTACCTGCGAAAGATTCTTCCGCTGCATCGTAGATTACGGATGCCAGGTGTTGAAGAGTTTTTGGGCGACTACAACGTATTCTTGGGGGTCGAAAACCGGCACGGAGGGAGGCCTCGTCTTGCGTTGCCCGAACTTGATGCATGGTTGAGGGCTCTGCTATCGGGGCCTGTCAACGAGCACGAAAACAGCCGACTTCGCATACCTATTTCTACGGTCAGAGCCCTATCGCAGCTGCTGTCGCGGGTACACACTGGTATCCTGACGCTCGAAAAAGCATACTTCAATGAGACCTCTCCGCTGCCGGAGACGGATCTGATGCGGCGCATTTCCTATCGGCGCCGAGGCCGTATACCTGCTCGTCGCCAAATCAATACGCCTGAGATATCAGCTCCTGCGGCGGAGCCGAATCAAGTATCACTTGAACACTGGCAGTCGGCACTACTCAACCATTTCATGTTCGAGCCTTCCGCCGGGGCAGTTTGCCTTGTGTTACTGGCTGTCCGGCATTGGCACGATGCGGCGGAAGGATCAGTGTTCGACACACCACTGTTCCAACCTCTGAAACAAATCAGGCGTCCTGAGCTCAGATACATTGAGACGCGAGCCCACCTTGAATGGGCTATGGACTTAAGTGGACGGCTACCGGAATCTTGGGTCAGCACACTGAAAAATCAAGCAATCCTTCCTTTCGCAACGCCGGAAGTTGGTCGCGCCGTGGTACCAACAAATTGGGAAGTGAATCACGAGCGCGTGGATGATCCTTTCTTCTCCGAAAGGGCGCGAGTTCTGATTGAGCTGATCACGCACCACAACTTCTACAGTTCAAGCAAGCGAGCTACATTGATTTGCTGCGGCCGTGTATTTGAACTTGTCGTGACTAGCCTTACCCGTGATATCTCGAGCAGAGATATCCATCGTATCCTAGCTAATGCGCCATTCCATAGTTCTGTCAGCGTTGCAGCTACCAAAGCAGTTCGTTTTTCGATGGATGAAATCGAATTATCCGAAATCGACGCAGACGGAGATACCGCTTCGGTAATCAGCAATGACGTAGGCAACCTTAATTTCCAGCAGAACCGAGGTCTTGTGATCGAAGAGCTGGTAACGGCCATCAACGAATGGAGGGGAAGCGTTCACGCTCACCGATTGCCTCGTTCTCCTTGGCTGGTGTATTGCGCTTTAAACAAAGCGTTTAATCAGGTGCCATTGTTCATTCGCCCACTGGGATTGAGCGAGCAGCCGAAGGCCGAATCTCTTAGCAACGTAGCTGCATCCGGACTATCCGCATTCAATTCTTTTTGGGCTGCAATTGCCAGTTTCGAGAAAGGCCCATTGTTTGATCTAAGCACCGAGATTTCCAATGTAAACTTGCTGAATCGCAGAGGCGACTTCACGCAAAACAACCTGTATATCCAGAACATCAAGCCACTTGTCGAGCGAGATGTGGAATATGCAACGGTTTCTGGAGAGCAGGTGATCTCGACCACGTGGGCGCTAAAAACGCATCCGCTACGCGCTCACTTACAAGCTTTCTTCGAGTTCTCAAAAGCAGGGGACGAAGAAACGATACAGAATCCGGAAGAGGTTGATGGTCGTAGCTACCTATTGCAATGCTTAGGGCTTTCGACAAAAGTTGCCCGCTTATCTGTCACATCGGTAAAAAAAGCACTGCAAAGGAATGCGCCGAAGGGAGTCTCCTCAAAACGTTATGGAGAGTCTTTAATTCTGCAAGTGTCACGCAAATTTCCGGAGCTGCCTCAATTGAGAACTTTGCGTACAGCAATCGATGAATTGGAAGAAAATCACTCAAGCCCTGGACAGGTCTAATGCTCATTCGTTCGACCCCAGAACGGGCACTTGGAGCACTACTCGGTGGCGAGCTAGCAGCGAACAAGCTCTACGAGCATCTGGCAGAGTTGGCGAAGGAAGTTGCTGCCGCCGTCAGATCTGACGACAGCAACACAGATGACGTAGGAAGGTCTCTACCTAAAGGAAAAGCTGCTCCGGCTCGTCCGACACTAAAACTAGGCATCCTGCGAGAGCAACTGCGTTTGGCAATCCAAGGCGACGTTGATCTGCGCACTGGCCGCAGCTCTCGCATGAACGAATCCGAACTGACCGCCAACACAATTTGCAGCCACTCTTTTCTCGAGAGTCCAGAGATTCCAGCGTTCGATGACCTAATTCATGCCGTTCTCATCAATACGGGCGGCGGCTTGCATTTCAGGGACGTCCTGGTTCAGCGATATGCAGAGGTGGTGTCGGAGCTTGACCCAACACTTCTCGTCGCTTGGCACTTGGTAAAGCGCACTGCGACGAAGGGACAGGGCAAGCGAGCGACACTTGAGCAATCTGTCGCCAGACTCACGACAATGTTCGTAGGGCCGCGCTTCCACGCTCTCCCGTTCGCCGAGACTCATGTACATCTCCATGGTATTGCCGGAGACGATGTCGTGCTTGCGCAGATTATCCTCGGACACAAATGGCCATTTACAGACAACAAGCTTCCAGATCAGGAGACGAACCAGATCCGGCGCATTCGCCGGATACGCCGTACCCTCATGACGCTTGTAGGCATTTGGGGAAAGGACGACGCCATTGAACCTCATGTTCCTGAGGAGCGAACAGTCGATCTGCTCAAAGCTTGCTGGGATGACGCAGAGATGGTCGCGCCCAACCCTACAATTGACTGGGACATAATGGAGCGCGGTATTGTCATTGAAGGAGAGGACGTAGCAGCAAACGAACTCTATAGCAGCACAACGCCCGACAAAGGCAAGCAACCTGTAACCAGTAAGTGGCTGCTTCGACGTCTAGCGGGTAGTGCCCGAAAGCACGAACTTCAGCGTGCATGGATTTGGCTCTTCATCCTGTTGTTTCGTACCTATCGCGTAAAAAAAAATAAGCCTATGACGCGTGCGCTTCTCCTGTTGATGGTGGCGGACATTATGGTGCTCCGTCGACAGATGTTGATGAACGGGAATGGATTGAGGCGATTCACAACTGACGTATTCCATTCACCGTTGCGCAATGAGGCTGCCGTTCACGAGAGGTGGCACGAAACATCAATGAGTGAGACGGCACGGCGACTCTTCGCCAACCCCGGCGACAAAGCGGAGATCAAAATTTGCTCGGGCAGTCTAAAAACACGCGATGCTGCAGAGTCTTTCGCGCGTGCAGCGCACTCGCATATCCTGACACTTGCTAGCAAGGACGCTCCTCAGCAGGCTTCGAGTGGAGTTGCCCACTCACGGAGTCATTGGCATTTCTGCGCGCACTTCAACCGTGTAAAAGAGTCCTCACGATCTGAACTCTGGAAACAGGCAAGGGTGTTGCGGGACTCGCTGCTCTCGGCTGATCGTTGGGACCTCGGGCTGCCGTGCTGGGATTCTCAAAGCAACGGCCAGGGCCTCTTAGTTCTTCCGGCGGAATTGATCCGCGGTCTAGACGTAGTAGGAGATGAAACACGTTGGTCGATTGAAATGTTTGCGCCAATGCTTCGTTGGCTGAGAAGTACCGCAGCCACAAACGACCCGCTGAACGAGTCGATTTCTTCACAGGAAGCTATTCTACAGCTTCATCTCAGCATTCACGCCGGAGAAGATTATGCACATCCTCTGTCTGGCCTGCGCAATGTCGATGAGGCGGTCAAATTCTGCGAGATGCGCTCGGGCGATCGCCTGGGGCACGCGCTATCATTGGGCATTCCACCTGACGAATGGCTGCACAGGCACAGTGAGGCATTGTTATCGGTCGACGAGCATTTCGACAATCTGGTCTGGGCCTGGCGTAAAGCAGTGGAACTGCGCCACCTGAAAGAGGCAAGACGAGTTCGCCCGCGGCTTGAATCGAGGATTGCGCGCATGATGCCACATGTCTCTTGGTTTCCTTGGAAGGAAGAAACACCCGCGCCGAGTTTGGTGGATATGAATAACTTATATGGCGCGTGGGAGCTGCGGAAAAACTGTCTTTACTTGGCGGTGCACGAGATTCATGCAGGAATCGGCGATTCGAAGCTGAATGCTGGCGCTCCAGACATGCTAAGGCTACGTGAGGAGATCGCGCATCCTTCTATGAGCACGGCAGAAAGCCTCTTTATCCTTCGGGCTCGTCATCTCGAGAGCAAGTCACCGATTGATACACAGAAGCCAGTTCGACATGTGCGCTTGACTGTAATGCGGCATCAGCATGTCACACGCGGGCAGCGGCGCTTGGAGTCACTCGATACGGATGCTAACTCGTATCTTCACGACCATGACGACGGTGATGATCTTCGTTTCATGCTGGCCCTCCAGGACGCCTGCATCGAGCGCTATGCAAAGCTAGGACTATCCATCGAGACCAACCCCACCTCCAATGTTTATATCGGTCAATTGCAAACTCACAGTGACCACCCGATCTACCGCTGGAACCCCCCGAACCTTGGAGACTTGGAGCATGGAGCAAGGTTCAATCAATTCAACCTCCGAGAGCGGCCTATGCCAGTTACGGTCAACACAGACGACCCAGGAATGATCCCAACTACTCTGAGAATGGAGTACCACCTGATACACGAGGCGGCGATAAGCCGCGGTCATCCGAAACACGTCGCCGACAAGTGGATAGAGGAATTACGCCAGCGTGGAATTAAGCACTTCGAGGATGTGCATTGACTCAAACAGGCTCTCGCTACAATACAGCCCGCGCCATCCGCCCCCCTGTGCAGGATCCGCGGGCGGCGGCGCAGCCTTATTAGTCGGCTCGGATTGCGCAGAGATGTGGCAGTAAATATCACGCTGAAGCCGTTAGTGTTGGTGGATTGGAGCAGCGGTCGCGGTATCGCAAATCACTGCTTCGGTGGCCAGGACGTCGATCTGCTTACTGTTGAGAAACAGTACCCGCCGGCCGTTTTCGTTAAGCCAAGTGATGTAGCTGGGTGATCGGCCAGTGCGATGAAGGCGCTTTTGGACCGGCACGTGACTGCGTGCATAAGTCCGTCATTTCAGCGACTTTTCAATGAATCCTTTCAAGATTTCAGTGGATTGAAATTTCAGTAAGCTGGCGGGCCTCCCACTAACAAGATCCCGCGGGTTTCCGACCCCGTACCCTTCGAAAGTCCCCAGGGTCCCCGGCGGTTTTCTGCCCGGTCCGGTCAATCGACTCGGCATCCGAGTGCCATGCCCTGCCCCCCATCCCTCTGGAAAGACGGACATCCCTGCAAAGGTTTCAGCTAGAGAGATTCCGCGAGTTCGATAACCCGTGTAGGGGGCGGCCCTCAGGGAGGACCCGTAAAAATCGGCGCCCTCCCGGGCCTGCCCGGCTCATGCCTTCGGCTCGGCCTCGCTCAGGTCCAACCGCTTGGCCACCCAGCGCTCGTACAAGCCGATGGCGACATCGGCGCCGGCCATCGCGGTCAGGCAACCCAGGGCGCCCGCCGTCCAGATCGACAGGCCCGCGCCGAACAACAACATCATCGCCGACACGCCGCAAACGATGCAGGCACCGGACCGAAGTGCTAGCCGGCGCAGTAACGCCCAGCCTCGCGCCCCATCCTTGTCAGCGCGCCACATCTCGCCGGACACGCCGCCAACCAATGACAGGGCAATTACCAACCAGATCGGCATCTCTGCCAGTGCCTGTTGCTCGTTCGTCATTGCCCTGCCCCTTAAACAAAAAGACCCGGCGCAATGGCCGGGTCAGGTGGTGGGTGGCCTGCCGCGCTTTGCGGTCGCACCCATCGAAGATGGCCCCTTTTTACAGGTCGATTCTGGTGGCAGCAAGACCGTTTTAATGCCATCCGGTGAATGTGTGGGTGACGCCCGGTCAACGGCTGGCGAATGTCGGTGAATATCTATCCCGGCTTTCTTTTGCTGTTATGGCGTCCCATGCGTCCCACCTCTCTAAAACAAGGTGGGACGTCTGAAAGCCCCGCAGATTGGGGCTTTGCCCCACCGTCCTACTTTTATCTCTCTTTTCTCGTGTATAGAGAGATATTTAAAAACACGCGTGCGCGTGAACACGCGCATTGATCCCCGCTACGCATACACGGGCGGGAGGCATGAAAAAGGTGGGACGGTGGGACATCCCAACAACGATGGGGCCTGCGCCCGTCCCACCACCGCAAAAAGCGGTGGGACGGAGGCAGGCCAGTGGGACGGCGCGAGCCAGAGTAATGCCCAAGATCAAGCCGCTTCCCCCAGGAGGAAATGCTCGACCACAATGTGAGCGTCATGCAGGCGCTGGTAGTAGAGGTTGCGTGTGCAGCCACTCTCAGCCAGACGCGCAGTCAAAGGCGCATCAGGCTGGAAGTAATGCACTTGCACCACCGTCATCAACTCGGGATCAAGGCGTTTCTTGACGATGCGCTCGATGTCCAGGGAGGCCTCCAGCGGCACCCTGCTCCCGCGCCTTCCGCGCACAAGCTGGCCACCGCTTTCCATCATCATCGCGACCATGTTGCCGCCCGAGTAACCGGCGGCGACCTCATCGCTGTGCAGCTCCTGCGCCCATTGCTTGAGGGCCATATCGATTGCCTTAATCATCGAAGCACGGCTCCTCGAACTCAGGTTGTTCCAGCGCAGGCGCCCTGCCCCAACCCTCCGGCTTTTTGTACGCCCATGGCCGCTGGCCGCTCTTGCTCAGGGCGCCCAAACGGAAACGTCGCCAGCCCAGTCGATGCAAGATCGCACCCACGCGCATCTGCTCCGGTTTGCCCCAGTGACCGGGATCGAGCT